>OJGO01000734.1_pt1 | contig 9609 bp, 8 predicted proteins | sample 1594871 | NCBI WGS metagenome assembly OJGO01 (sample SAMN05416798, study PRJEB24817) | seawater metagenome | isolation source: Sea water | place: Canada:Atlantic | collected 2013-07 | reverse complement strand
GGCTGTTGAGGCCAAAGAAGGTGTTAATATTCAAAATGAAAATCAGACGCTAGCTTCTATCACCTTTCAAAATTATTTCAGAATTTATGAAAAATTATCTGGTATGACCGGAACAGCAGATACTGAGGCTTTCGAGTTCAATCATATCTATGGTCTAGAGACTGTTATTATTCCTACTAACCAGCCAATGGTTCGTAAAGATTTGTCTGATTTGATTTACTTAACTACAGAAGAAAAATTTGAAGCTATTTTAGCTGATATACAAGATTGCGTGAAACGAGGGCAGCCTGTTCTTGTAGGCACTATTGCGATTGAAACTTCTGAGTTCTTATCTGATTTCTTGAAAAAAGCAAAAATTAAGCACAAAGTACTTAATGCTAAATTTCATCAGCAAGAAGCTGAAATTGTCGCTGATGCAGGTAAAGAAAATGCAGTCACAATAGCAACCAACATGGCTGGCCGTGGTACTGATATCGTTTTAGGTGGTAATTTAGATGCCACTATCGCTAAATTAACTAACCCTAGCGAAGATGATATCGCTAAAGCTAAAGCTCAGTGGAAAATTGACCATGAACGTGTACTTGAGTTAGGTGGTTTACATATAGTCGCAACAGAACGTCATGAGTCTAGACGAATTGATAATCAGCTTCGTGGACGTTCAGGTCGACAAGGTGATGAAGGTTCAACGCGCTTTTACTTATCAATGGAAGATTCATTGATGCGTATCTTTGCCTCAGAACGCATTTCAAATATGATGCGTAAGTTAGGTATGGAAAAGGGTGAGGCTATTGAGCATCCTTGGGTTACTCGTAGTATTGAAAATGCTCAACGTAAAGTTGAAGGTCGTAACTTTGATATGCGTAAGCAATTATTAGAGTACGATGATGTTGCCAATGATCAACGTGGTGTTATCTATGAGCAACGAAATGAATTACTTGATAACGAAGAGATTGGTTCAGTTGTCGATGCAATTAGAAGCGATGTTATTAATGGCGTTATTGATCAGCATATTCCACGTCAGTCATTAGACGAAATGTGGGATATACAAGGCCTTGAAGAGCAGTTGAAAGGTGAATACTCAACAGAGTTGACTATCGCTAAATGGCTTGAAGAAGACAGTAAACTTCATGAAGAAAGTTTACGCGAAAAAATAGTTGCTGAGTTTGAACAGGCATATAAAGATAAGGAAGAAGCGGTTGGCGCTGATGTTTTACGACAATTTGAAAAAGCGGTAATGTTACAAAGCTTAGATTCTCATTGGAAAGAACATCTATCAGCTATGGATCACCTTCGCCAAGGTATCGGGTTACGTGCTCATGCACAAAAGAACCCTAAGCAAGAATTTAAGCGTGAATCTTTCGAATTATTTACTGAGATGTTAGACAACCTTAAGTATGACGTGGTTGGTATTTTATCTAAAGTGCAAATCCGTGCTGAATCGGATGTTGAAGCGGTAGAAGAGCAACATAGGAAGTCTGAAGAAGTACCAATGGATTTCCAGCATCAATCATCAAGTACTGATGAGCAAGCGCAAATGCCTCGCGTGGGTCGTAATGAACCTTGTCCATGTGGCTCAGGTAAAAAATATAAGCAATGTCATGGTAAACTAGCCTAACAGCTACTCTTATTATTAATAATGCCAGTCTAATGACTGGCATTTTTATTATATAACTATGGCATTACTAAAATCTGAGACTTAAGACGTATGAGCAATTAAACGTCATTTGCACTTAGAGCTTTTAAACTAGAAATAGAAGACTACAGATGAATAAAGTTGTACACGTTGCAGTAGGGGTTATCAGAAGGGTAACTGATGATGGTTCTTTTGAATATTTCTTAACGAAGCGTCTTAAAGAGGCCCATCAAGGTGGAAAGTGGGAATTCCCAGGTGGCAAGGTGGAAAAGCATGAAACGGTTGCTCAAGCACTCGCTAGAGAGCTTAAAGAAGAGGTGGCAATCGAGGTACTCTCTTGCCAACCACTTATTAAGCTTGAACATACCTATCGTGGTGAAGGCAAAGAAAAGAATGTTTGTCTCGACGTTTTTATTGTTGATAACTTTATTGGTGAACCAAGCGCGCAGGAAGGTCAGGGGCAAGGGTGGTATGCTTTAAATGAATTCGAGCAGTTAGACTTCCCAAAAGCAAATAAAGTCATTATTGAAAAGTTACTCAATACAACTTTTAATTAGGGATAATTCTATTCTGGTTCAACAAAGAACTTATTGCTCAGTAAAAACTCTTCTTCCATAGCATCTAACATTTCTTCTGATAACACGGTGTCAGCTTGGATGTTTTGACTAATTGTATGGTTTTCTTCAGCCCACTCACCTAGATCAATTAGTTGACAGCGTTTGCTACAGAAAGGTCTAAATTCGCTTGATGTTTGCCATACAACCGTTGTTTGGCATTGCGGGCAGGGTACTTTTAAGGTCATGCTATTATATTAATTTAAATTTGAAAGTAATATTAAGTATACACTAAAGCTAAGTGCATTGAATCAATTGTACGTAGGCAAGCTTGTGCAGGACATATAAAGTACAAGCTATTAGCAACGCGCTAATTGAAATACCGTTGCCTGGTTAGCGTACCTACGACCCGTATGCTGGCAAGGTAACATAAAGCGAATTGAATAGCGGAATTTGTTGCCACTGACGGTAGGATAATATGTAGCGTCTTTGGCTAATTTTATTCTCAATAATATAAGCCCTTCACCATTATCTTGGTAAAAACCACTATCCACCTCTATAGACTCAAATTCAGCGCGTAAACGGATAAATTTAAGAACTATTGCAAGAGCAGATGATATATCACTTAATAGGTTGAGCCATTGACGAACTTCTTGCTTGATTTGTGCCTCATCTTGGTGAAGCCAAAAGTGCAATTGTGGTAAATCAAAACTAGAGCTTCCGCCTTGAATGGCAAAACGTTGTTTTAAACAAGAAAGTAATTTATCGTCTTTTAATAACCACCAAGTGGGCCGCGGTATTCTAAGATGACTGACTAATTTTACTGTTTCAGATAAATTCTTTTGCAGTGCACTGGTGTCTACATCAGGTATTTTTGACCAAATAACAAGATTTTGCTCTAACTTTTCTAAGTCCTTAATTAAATCACCACGGGTGTCGTTACGCTCTAAGGTATCTAATATAGAAAATAGTGCATTAAAAAATACTTGATGGCTAGTGAGTATACTAATATCGCCACTAAGGCATGAGTATGCCTGAGCAAATAGTTGCTCAAGTTTTAGGTAGTTTCGGATTCGCTCATTGAGCGGGTGTTCATATAAGACCGTAGACATACAACGCTTTGTAACCAGTTAAGCAAAAGTGTAAATAAAGAACTATTTCATTGTTGATTTTTAAACCATTTTTGTCAAGGCAAAATACTTTTCATTAAGTGATAAGACTGCGGTTTTGATTTCTGACAAGGGTGAGTCATCATTGTTGATAATGTCATCGGCCGCGTTAACTCTAGCGGTGCGATTTGTCTGACTTGCTATTATCGTTCTTACTTCTTGTTCTGAACTGTTATCTCGCAATAAAGTTCGTGCTATTTGAGTTGTTTCACTGACATCAACAATTAATACACGATCAACTAATTCGAGCAGGTTATTTTCAATGAGTAAAGGAGCAACCAAAATGCAATATGTACTTTTAGCTTCTTTGGTTTGCTTAACGATATTATTACGTATTAAGGGATGTAATAGTTTGTTTAGCCATAGCTTATCGACTTCATTACTAAAAATTCGACTGCGCAATAAGCTTCTGTTGAGTTGACCATCAGCTAATAAATAATCGTTACCGAAGTGATGAGCAATTGCTTTTAGTGCAGGGCTGTTAACCGCAACGACTTCTCTGGCAATAATATCAGCATCAATAACCTCAACACCTAATTCACCAAAGTAGTTGGTAATGGTGGTTTTTCCGCTGCCTATTCCGCCAGTAAGGCCAATAACTAGTTTAGACATGATGATAATAGCTCAGACATATTGAGAGTAACTTATAACTTAATTTATCAATTAAAGAATTTTCTGCAAATACCATGACCAAATACCATCACCCCACAATAAGGTGATCCAGCCAGCCACAGCTAAATAGGGACCAAAGGGGATGCCTTGTTCTCTTTGATGATTTTTGAATAACATTAAAGCAATACCAACTATCGCACCAACGACTGATGCCATTAAGATAAGTAGCGGTAATAATTGCCAACCAACCCAAGCACCAAAAACAGCGAACAACTTAAAGTCGCCATAACCCATGCCTTCTTTACCTGTTATAGCTTTAAATAGCCAAAAGACAGAATATAAGCTCAAATAGCCGGCTGCAGCACCAATAACAGCATCGCTTAACGGCACAAAAGTATCATTGATGTTTATCAGTAAGCCTAACCAGAGGAGTGGCAGAGTAATTTGATCCGGCAATAACATATGATCGAAATCTATCATGGTAAGTGAAATCAGACACCAAGTGAGCAGTAGTACCCAAAGGGTTGTTATTGTTGCACCAAATTGATAGGCAGCAATAAGGCTTAGCAGCATGGTAGAAATTTCAATTAAGGGATAACGAGCAGATATTTTGTTTTTACATTGACTACATTTTCCTTTTAGAAATAACCAACTAAAGACGGGGATATTTTCATAAAAGCGAATTTTATGATCGCATTTAGGACAGGTGGAATCAGGTTTTGATAGCGTGACTTGAGGGATGTTTTTGGGTTTTATATTAGCAACTTCATCAGCTAGGAACTCTCGACAATCATGATACCAGCGGTATTCCATCATTTTTGGAGTACGATAAATAACAACATTCAGGAAGCTACCCACAATCAGAGATAGTAGAGCGACGGTGAAATAAAAAAACATTGGAGATTGCTGAAATATCGTAGCAATTTGGTTAAAGAGAGAGAGAAAGTTATCTAACAATTGAGTTGCCTGTCTTGAGTTTATTTTAGAGGATTTGGTTTAATGGCGTTGTAAATCGATACAACACCATTACTGTTAGTTTGAGTTATACAACTTTACCAATTTCAAATATAGGTAAGTACATAGCGATAATTAAACCACCGATAACTACACCTAATACTGCCATAATCATTGGTTCTAATAGGGCAGTTAAACTGTCAACGGCGTCATCCACTTGTTGTTCATATATATTAGCCACTTTCGATAACATATCATCAACAGCACCTGACTCTTCACCGATAGCCACCATTTGAATGACCATATCTGGGAATATTTTACAATTACGCATGGCTAAGTTCATTTGCATACCTGAAGATACTTCAGTACGCACCTCTAATATAGCATCCCTAAATACGGCATTACCTGATGCTCCAGCGGCGGACTCTAATGCATCAACCAAAGGAACACCTGCAGCAAAAGTTGTCGATAATGTACGGGCATATCGAGCAACGGCTGCTTTTTCTAATAAATCACCAATAACAGGTAACTTTAATATGTTTTTATCAACATCATCACGTAATTTTTGGCTATTTCGGTGAGATTTTTTAAACAAATAGAAAGCCAAATAAATGCCAGCTAAGCCAAAATACCAATATGCTTGCATAACTTCAGATATAGCAATTACAAATAAGGTGAAAGCGGGTAATTCTGCACCAAAACTATCAAAAATTTCTTGGAAAACAGGTACAACAAAGATTAAAAGGATACATGTTACAATAAAGGCGACGACCAATACCGCAATAGGGTAGGTCATTGCTTTTTTTATTTTACCTTTTAACGCTTCAGCTTTTTCTTTATAGGTAGCAATTCGGCCATAAATGGTTTCTAACGCACCAGATTGCTCACCTGAGGCGACTAAATCACAGTAAAGATCATCGAAAAAAATGGGATGATCACGTAAGCAGTCTGATAAAGGGATACCTGAAGAAAGTTTAGTGCCAATATCTCCAAGCAGTAGTCGCATTTTACCGTTGCTATGCCCCTTTCCTATCATTTCAATAGTCTGTACTAGCGGCACGCCAGCACCTAACATTGTCGATATTTGTCGGGTGATAACCGCAATGTCGGCAGGCGTTATTTCTTTGTCTCCGCTGCCTATACCAAATAATGGCTTAGCTTTTTTCTTAACGCGACTTGGGGTAATACCCTGTTTTCGCAGTTGAGTTTTTAGCTCAATAATACTTTTAGCAGGGAGCTCACCATTAATTTTTTTTCCTTTCCGGTTAACTCCTTGCCAAACAAAGATATCTTGTTCTTTAGTTTTAGCCTTATCTTTAGCTGACTTTTTTGTTGTTGTAATAGCCATAGTTAACCCTGGTCCATAAATCACTTTATTCTATCTTCCTATGAAGGTGATAAAGTAATATCCATTAAATAGGTGAATTATCTTATTAAGTATAAGTAAGTTAACCGAAAGTAACTTTAAGCGCTAGTGACACGGTTAATTTCTTCTAAACTTGTCATGCCATTCATTGCTTTTAATAAGCCTGATTGACGCAAATTGTTGTAGCCTTCTTGTTGGCATTGTTTTGCTATATCAAGAGAGTTACCACCTTCCATAATGATAGAAGCTATGGTGGGGCTGATCTTTATTACTTCATAAATACCCACGCGACCTTTATAGCCTGCGGTGCAATGAGTACAGCCTACTGGTTTGAATAATTTAATATCAGATAATTTGTCAGCTGGAAAGCCTTGTTCGGCTAATTGCATTTCAGAAAGATTTTCTTCTTCTTTACATTGAGGGCATAAACGTCTGGCAAGTCGCTGGGCAATAATAATGGAGACAGAGCTAGCGACGTTATAAGAAGGAACCCCCATATTAAGCAAGCGAGTTAGGGTTTCAGCAGCTGAATTAGTATGTAACGTTGATAATACTAGGTGGCCGGTTTGTGCCGCTTTAATCGATATTTCAGCGGTTTCTAAATCACGAATTTCACCTACCATGACAATATCAGGATCTTGTCGTAAGAATGAACGCAAAGCACTCGGGAAAGTTAAACCAGCTCGATTGTTAATTTGAACCTGATTAATGCCTTCAAGGTTAATTTCAACAGGGTCTTCTGCGGTAGATATATTTCGTTCTTGCGTGTTAAGGATATTGAGGCCAGTATAGAGTGATACCGTTTTTCCTGAGCCTGTTGGACCAGTAACTAAGATCATACCCTGTGGTTGCTCTAGCGCTTCCATGTATATCTTTTTCTGCTCAGCTTCGTATCCCAGCATATCGATACCTAACATGGCGCTGGAAGAATCGAGTATACGCATTACTATTTTTTCACCCCACATTGTGGGTAATGTACTTACGCGGAAGTCGATCGATTTTTTCTTTGATAATGCCAGCTTAATTCGACCATCTTGTGGTACACGTCGTTCTGCTATATCTAACTTAGACATTACTTTTAAACGAGCAGCCATTCTGGACGCTAGGCTTACCGGGGGTTTAGCGATTTCAGACAAAATGCCATCAATACGAAAGCGAATGCGAAATGATTTTTCATAGGGTTCAAAATGTAAATCAGAGGCGCCTTTTTTAATCGCATCGAGTAATATTTTGTTGATGAAAACAACAATAGGCGCATCATCTTCACCGTTAGCATTATCATCTTCTTTTTTCGTATCTTCAACATCAATACCCGCTAACTCATCGGCATCGATGTCACTTATATCTAATGCACCACTTTCATCTTCGAGCACTTTTTCAATACAATTTTGTAAGCTTTTCTCGTCACATAATACTAATTCAGTGTTATAACCGGTATTAAACTGTATTTCTTCTAAGGCATCTAAATTAGTAGGATCTGACATGGCAACAAACAGTACCTTACCACGCAAATACAGTGGTAATGCATTATGTTTAGTGATCAGTTTTTCATTTCGGACGCCATCAGGTACTAAACTGGTATCGAAATGACTCAGTTGGATTTGTGGATGACCAAAGCTTTTAGAAAGGACTTTGGCAATACTTTTGCCATCAAGATTTTTATTTTCAATCAAAAAGCGAATGAAAGGTATTTTTTTACCGATGAAGTCATCGGTAATATCATCTATCGATTCTAAAGGAATAAGGCTCTGCTTTGATAATGCAGATAGTAGGCTAGCTTGCTGATGACTTCCTTTCATAACGTTTGGCTATAACCTCTTGGAAATACTAAAGTAGTAACTAATTCATTGAGTGTAACTGATAATTAGTTAAAAACACAAAGAGATTTATGGAATGGAGAGGATTTAAATCATAAATTTAAAGACAAAAGTGATTATTTTGATTTAGTCTAAAAAAGTTTTCATTTTTCGAGATAAAGTATTACAGAAATTCTTACTTATTTTTACAGTGGTTAAAAGGAACACTGATGAATAACGTGAATTTTATATTTTATTTAAGTTATTAATTAAAAAAGCTCCCGAAGGAGCTTTATAATAGTGGGTCAAATATTGAGCTTTAACAAATATTCTGACCCTGTGTCTTAGTCTTTATTAACAAAGAGCTTCATCTAGACATGAACCAGATACGTTCCATGTTGCAGCACCGCCGTTAGTACGCACAGCTGTCAGAATGTAAGTTATAGCTGTAGAACCACCTGCAAATGTAGCAGTAGATGTTCCTGTAATGATAACATTACCGTTAGGTTTAACTGTTTCAACAAGTGGGGCGTTGATTGGATCTAATACTTCGGTCTCTAATGTTACTTGAACACTATCAACGTATTGACCGTTAGCCCAACCAGTAACGATACTTGAATTATTATCAGTTAATGTCGCACAGCCAGTACCTGATTGTATACATATAACGACGGCTGACTTAGCTGAAGACGAAGCAAGCACTACTTCAGAAAACTTTGCTCTTTCTGTATAGGTTTGGTATGCAGGCAACGCAACCGCAGCCAAAATACCGATAATCGCTACAACGATCATTAATTCAATTAACGTAAAACCTTTTTGCGTATTATTCTTCATATTTTGTAAGTTTTTCATATTTGTAGTTCCATTTAGTTTTTACGGGGGCTGACTTCATACTGCGACAAAATTCAAGAAATGTAAAATTTTGTTTCGAGTTTTTTTGTTTTTATTACTGGTTAACCACTAAACGGCTGTTTTATAATCCGTTGTTAACTACTCCTAAAGTTTTTTTTTGGGGGGGGGCATTAGATTAATTAAGCTAATGCTATCTAATATCAGAGGATTTTTGTCTTTTATAAATAATATTCACTTTATAGTGAATATTATTGAATAAAACTTATGTCGCTTGAAAAGCAGGGGCGAAAATAATTTTCGCGTTCTTTGATTTGTAAAGCAAATTAAGTTTTGCCGAATAACAATGAATTTTCGTTTTTTGAACCCAATGTAAAGTTATTTTATTTAGCTAGGCCAATTAAATAATGCAGGAAATAACTGCATGGCAAAACGTTGATTTGAGTGAAAATAATTACAGAAAATTATTAGAATTGCACAAATTTAAAAAAATTAACTCTTAATCAATAAATATAGGTGATTTTCGCTTATTCTTTCTGTATAATCCGCGCTCCCTACGTTACAAAAGCCTATTGTTTTGTGATTTTCTTTTTACATTTATGTGAAGAGTTCCATAAATAATGGCGCTGGGCTCGATGCTCGAAGGGGCAATGGCGTAGTCCATTTAACCGATAAT
>OJGO01000733.1_pt1 | contig 9633 bp, 8 predicted proteins | sample 1594871 | NCBI WGS metagenome assembly OJGO01 (sample SAMN05416798, study PRJEB24817) | seawater metagenome | isolation source: Sea water | place: Canada:Atlantic | collected 2013-07 | reverse complement strand
CGAAAAAAAGCAAAGATTTCTATGGTTTAACTTGACGTGGGGAGTCATACCAACGCCCTGTTAACAGGCAATAATATAGTTGGCTAGAATAAGCGACGCAGGAGCAAAAGCCAACTGTATTTTGTCCTTGTTTAACAGCTTGTTATGATTTATTACTCATGAATAAGATTATTATGCCCTTCAGTAAACTTTTCTAAGGCAAAGTGGATAAAACTTCGTACTCTTGGGGTCATGCTCTGATCACGATAATACAAAAGAGAAATCTGTCGTTGACCTAACTTCCAATCAGGTAGTATTCGGACAAGGTTCCCAGATTTTATATCTGATTCAAGTAAAATTTCGGGCTGAAAAATTATCCCAAGACCCGCTTTTGCTGAATTTACTAAGGCATGACCACTATTCACAGTTACCATACAGTTAGGCTTCACTTCAATCTGTTGTTCATTTTTATACCATTTTAATGGGCCTCTAGCCACAGGTGTAAATAATACAACATCGTGATTAGATAACTCACTAGGATGATTAGGTATTCCGTGTTCGCTAAGGTAGCTTGGGGCTGCACAAGCAATCATTTTATAAGGCATCAAAGTACGTTGTATTAAACGGCTATCGGGAACCTTGCCAATACGAAAAGCGATATCAACCCCTTCTTCTACTAAATCTATATTCCGATCTGTCAACACTATATCTATTTTTACCAAAGGAAATAAATTTCGATACCGCTTTAATGCTGGCATTAATAGCGAAGAACCAAAAGTAATAGGCGCCGTTATGCGTAATGCGCCTCTAGCTTCGGTTGACTGAGCTTCTGCTTCCATGTCAGCCAGCGCTACTCGTTCAATAATATCTTTGCACTGTTCCAGATAACTAGCACCAAAATCAGTTAAATTTTGACGGCGAGTCGTTCTATTCAAAATGCGAGTGCCAAGCCTAGATTCTAACGCGGCAATATGTTGTCCGATCATCGCTGGCGTCAAATTAAGCTGGGTAGCAGCTGCACTCATTGAACCTGTATTAACGGTAGTTACAAAAGCTTTCATTGATTGAAATAAGTCCATTTGATAGTACTGCTTTATAGTGTTTTAAATATATAGGTAATTATAAAGCAGTAGGTATCAATTATGATACTTATTATCATAATCTAATGGAGAACATCATGACCGAATCACGATTTAAAAATAAAACAATCCTTGTTACAGGTGCAGGCACAGGTATAGGTAGAGCAGCAGCTTTACATTTAGCAAAAGAAGGTGCACAGCTTGCACTCATTGGGCGACGACTTGAACCACTTCAAGAACTAGCTCGAGAGATCAAGAAAATTGGTGGCTCCGCTATCGCTCTATCCTGTGATATTACCAATACAAAATCACTATCAATAGGTCTCAATCAAATCATTGATCTATTTGGTGATCTTCATGGACTCTTTGCCAATGCAGGCATCCTTGGAGAATTCAAACCCTTATTAGAAACTGATCTCGAAGATTTCGATAGCTTAATTGATATAAACCTCAAAGGTACCTTTTTGACCATAAAACACTGCTTACCATTACTTGAAACAGGCGCAATTGTTATCAATGCATCATGGACCGCTCAATCAGTGATGCCTGGAACAGGTGCTTATGCAGCAACAAAAGGTGCCTTACTATCTATGATGAAAACACTTGCAGTAGAGCAAGGCCAACGCGGCATCAGAGTTAATGCCATTAGCCCGGGAATAATATTGACACCAATGGCCGATAAAGCACTCGATGCTGAAGTTTCACGTAAGCTTGCCGATCATGCTGCATTAAAGCGTAACGGCGTACCAGAAGATATATCAGGGACTGTCGCTTGGCTTCTTTCTGAGGACTCAGCCTTTGTGACAGGTCAAGAGATCACAATTGATGGAGGATATACTATTGGGGGTATAAGACTCTAGTTTATTTAGAAAATCTACGAGCATCATTGAAGTTACTTTTTGCTTCAATGACGCAGAGGCAACCAAAATCATAACGCCTTGCTAAGCGGCAATAAAATAGTTGGCTAAAATTAGCGAGGCACGAGCAAAAGCCAACTGTTTTTTGTCCGTTTAAGCAACTTGTTAGTTGCCCTTTATCTCTAATACACGCCTCAATATTTGTGCTCTTGTATTTCTATTTGTTCTACTAGTAGTTCCTTGTAAACTTGCCAAATAATAATCTTTGACAAAACCCTCTCTAGGTTCCGAATCTACTTCAGAGTAAAATTCATTTAGTTTTGTTGATACAAAATATGGTTCAAGATACATATTATCGATACTAATAGCTCTATCGAGCTCTATAACAACAGTAAAAAAATCAGCTTTCTTCCATATTCTGGATTCAATAGAAAAATGACATTTCTCTAACAATTCAAACACCGAATTAATTCGATTTTCTAATTCACTTTCTCTATCAAACTCATCGTTATAGATATTTAAAAAATCTTCAATTTTTTCATCTCTATTGAAATACCCGCTCATCATAGTAATCAACAACTCTAAGGTATACCTTAAATCATTCATTCTTCTTATATCAGAAGAATTGAATATATGATGTTTTTCAAAAAACATATTTTCCGCTATTTTTTGAGCAAAATTCTTTAACACACCATCATAACGAGCATGGTTGATCTCCATAGCATTTAACGCATACTTAGTTGAGTTTATTCTCGTAAAAATTTCTCTGATACTTTCAAAATCATCAGTTTTAAGCATCCTAACGACTATTTGATGACTTAAAAAATCTTTCTTTTCTTCATTAGATAGCTCAGAAAATCTAGGAGTTTCTTTTGATAGTTTCAAGTCACTATTATGAGTAACATATTCAAATAAAGTAGTGAGCCTTTGTTGACCATCAACTAACATTTCAGCCCTTTCACCTGTATATGTATCAACCTGAACTTCCGTTAAGAAAATCTCAGGTAAAGGGTACTTATTTAAAACAGAATCAATAAAAGCGCTTTTATGCTTGTTAGACCACACTAATTTTCTTTGGAATTCAGGGCGAGGAGAGATAATGTCATCTCTAATTTCTTGCATTAGTTGCTGGATAGTTCTTGTTTGCGTATAAGATTCCATTAAAAATCCTCCGCTTGTTTACACTTGTTAATACAAAGTGATTGATATTTATCTAAAAAGCTCATTTCTCGGTATAAACCAGCATTAATACTTTGAACACCAAATCGTTGCGAATTTGATAAGTCAGTAAAATATGTCCACCAGTCATTTGCAAATTCGAATTTATTTGAAGGTGGTAGTTTATCAGGTCTTATCCACCCATCAAAAAAATGATGTTTAAAATCATTTTGTTTAGGCCAAAACTTTCTCGTATTTTTATAATCAACTACAGAATGCCAAACTCTATCAAACAATACAGGAGAGATGATAGCAACGTCTAAATCAGAGGAGTCTCCGAAAACGTTATATCGTTTATTGGGAGCTAGGCTAAAGCCGACTTTAGCTGAGCCAACTAATATCACCTCATTTGGATGTACATTAAAATGTGTTGCGATTTCATTCCTAAGCTCAAAATGAGTATCATTCGTTAATATTTCACTTTCAGCAACTGTGATGTACTTTTGGACTAAATGAGTCGTGTCTAGATGTAAATCTGCTTTAAATCTAGCAATTTTTTCTTCCATATAAAAATGCTTCCAATGCTTGAATGTGATTAAGGGCAACTAACAGCTTATTATGAGGAAAAATTCCTTCTTTCTACAAGATGGGATAAATCGTCCATAATTTTATAATGTGATGAGATTACTCGATTGTTATCTATAGATCAATTACTTAAAAATCGAGTTAAAACTGGTTGATGTGTGAAAGAAGGAATTATTCCCGCTTTCTTGTAGAAAGGAGGAATTACGCTAAACTGTATGTATATACAGTTACTTGTTGGTTTATTTATGACTTCACCTTTTTTAGAACATGTTACTGAGCAAATGCGTTTAAAGCGTTATGCCAAAAGAACAATTCAAAGTTATGTCTACTGGATCAAGGCCTACATAAATTTCAATGGCCAACGTCATCCAATAAATTGCCACGATGTTGAAGTTGAGCAGTTCTTATCTTATCTGACTAATAAACTTGATGTGGCACCTAAAACTCAAGGGCTAGCATTAAATGCACTCGTCTTTTTGTATCGAGTGATCTTCTTAAAACCTTTAACCCTTGAGCTTAATTTTAATAAGTCTACACAAGCTACTAAGCTACCTGTAGTGTTAACCCAAACTGAGGTTAGCGCATTATTATCTCAAATAGCTAATCGTCACGCTTTAGCATGTCAACTAATGTACGGTAGCGGTTTACGCTTAATGGAAGTCGTGCGTTTGAGGGTGCAAGATATAGATTTTGACTTTTATGCCATTCAAATATGGCAAGGTAAGGGAGGTAAAAATAGGCGCGTTACCTTAGCAAAAGAGCTGTGTGAGTCTTTAAAAGCACAAATAACAATGGTGCAGTCGGTTTTTAAGCAAGATCAGCTTAATCCAAACTATAAAGGTGTTTGGCTTCCTTATGCTTTAGTAAGAAAATACCCCAGCGCGAGCAACGATGTGCAGTGGCATTATCTTTTCCCTTCCGGTCGTTTAAGTACAGATCCCGAAACAGGCTTTTTACGCCGACATCATATTGATGAAACAAGCTTACGAAAGGCAGTGAAAATGGCTGCATTCAATGCCGGTATAGAAAAAAATGTGACTTGTCATACTTTACGACATTCATTTGCCACACACTTATTACAACGCGGAGCTGATATAAGAACCGTGCAGGAACAATTAGGACATACCGATATTCGTACTACACAAATATATACTCATGTAATTGAACAGGGTGCGAATGGTGTTAGGAGTCCGCTATCAGATTTACTGTAAAGCACTCGTGTCGAAAATAAAAAAATCCGCACTTCAAGGTACTAATTGAAGTGTGGATTGTTAATTTATTTTCAAAATAATTGAGGCTTGTATACGTTAGGCTTGTTTAGTTTTTATGTAATCATTAACTAAGTCAGCTAGAATATTAAGTGGTACAGGACCATTTTTCAATACCACGTCATGAAACTCACGAATATCAAATTTTTCACCTAATTGAACTTTGGCGTGTTCACGCAATTCAATTATTTTATTCATACCAATTTTGTAAGCGGTTGCTTGTGATGGCATAACTACGTGACGTTCTACCATTTTTACAGCATCAGATACGGCATTTGGTGTGTTTGAAGTGTAGTACTCTATCCCTTGATCACGTGTCCATTGTTTAGAGTGAATTCCCGTATCAACAACTAAGCGACATGCTCGCCATAACTCCATGGCTAAACGACCAAAATCAGAATAAGGGTCTTGGTATAAACCTATTTCTTTTGGGATCATTTCCGAATAAAGTCCCCAGCCTTCTGTATGGGCTGTATAGCCACCAAATTTACGGAACATTGGAATGCCCGTTAACTCTTGTTTGATTGCTAATTGCATATGATGGCCCGGAATACCTTCATGATACGCTAACGCAGCCATTTGATAAGTTGGCATAGCTTCCATGTCGTAAAGGTTGGCGTAGTAAATACCTGGACGTGAGCCGTCTGGAGCAGGGCGTTCATAAAATGCTTTACCGGCAGATTTTTCTCTAAACCCTTCAACCGCTTTAACTTTCAATGCTGCTTTGGGTTTAATTAGAAATAAACTATCTAATCGGCTTTGCATATCATCAATTAGTGCTACGGCTTCAGCTAAATAACGTTCTTTTCCTTCGTCATTAGCTGGGTAGTAAAACTGTTTGTCGGTACGCATGAAATCGAAAAACTCATTCAGGCTGCCATCAAAACTTACTTGTTTCATGATTACACGCATTTCGTTTTGGATACGTGATACTTCACTTAAACCAAGGTTATGAATTTGCTCTGAGGTAAAGTCTGTTGTGGTTGTACGTTTTAAAGCATTATTATAAAAGGCTTCACCATCAGGGAATTTCCAGGCACCATCACGATTATCTGCTTTTTTCTCAAGTGTTGTTAAGTAAGTGATTAATTGTTCGTAGCCTGGTTTCAAGTTGTCAATTAGCGCAACTTTCACGTCAGCAATTAAGGTGTTTTTCTCATTATCAGTAATATCAAGTTCATTAATTTTTCGAGTGAAATCGGCAAAAATAGTGCTGTTAGGTGCGTTATCAAACGGAGCACCAACAAGAATGTTTTTTGAGTCTCTAATTACGTGAGGAAAGACAAATTTAGGGGCTATGATACCTTTTGCTTCGCGTAATTTAAGTTGTTCAACTAGTTGCTCTAGTAATTTTTGAGCACCGTGAACACGAGCAATATAATCTTGTGCTTCTTTAACGTTACTAATTGAGTGCTGGTTAATTAAAAAAGCAGGTATTTGCGAGTGTGTGCCATACATTTGATTTACTGGATAAGTATGAAAACGCCACTTATAATCAGCAATATGATTTTCTAAGTTTTGAATGAATAAGTTAAGGCTTATTTTTGTTTGTACATCAAGCGTAGTAGCGTCAATAGCCTGAACTCGCAACAGATTTTCTTTAGCAATCGCTAACTCTTTTGCTGCATTTTCTTCTGAAAGGTCATTCCATTTATCGTAATCTTTTTTAATACCTAAATAGGTTTGTCTTATAGGGTTACGATCAACACCTTCTTTAAATAAAGTGTCAAATAGGGCATTAGCTTGTTCTGATGCTGTGCTCGCTTCAACTTCGGTTACCTTAACGGGAGTGGCTGATTGTTCATTTTCTATGATAGAAGCTTTTTCTTCAGAGCACGCACTAAGTAACGCAGTGGTGACGGCGATAACTAATAGGGATTTTTTAAACGTCATTCAATTCTCATTTTATTTATATTGTATTCAATTTCGACAGTGTGCCTTATTGCAGCTTATTAATTCAATGAAAGCTCGACAGATTGCTATAAAATTACGACCAAAAGGTGTTTTGAATGGTGTAAAGAAGTAAACTTAATATTAATCAGTAGAATAATTTGTACATGGAAATCTCGTAAATGAAATTTACCGTTGGTTTTAGAAAAGTTAAACATGAAGATATAGATTTTTTGTTGGAGTTACGAAGAAAAACGATGACCCAACATTTGTTAGCGGCGGGTGTTCGTATGACCGACGAGCAGCATTTGGCACGAATAAAAGAGCAGTTTTATGAGAGCCATATCATTTTAGCCGACCGTAAACCTATCGGATTACTAAAAATGGGAGTGTTGTCTCTAAATAATACCGGTAAAAGTTTGCACATTAGACAGTTACAAATTATGCCTAAATATCAAGGAAAGGGCATTGGTAGTAAGGTACTTACGGTCGTTAAAAAACGTGCATTACAGTTATGCTTACCGATCACCCTAAATGTATTATTGAAAAATCCAGCTCGAGGTTTGTACTTGCGACATGGTTTTCAAGTAGAGAAGAAAACCCGTTTAGAATTTCAACTACGTTGTCCATTAGAAGTGATTGCCGCTTAGCTTGTTGAGTTAAGCGCATAGCGACAATCATTATCATTAAATTGAATAAAGCTATTTAGTAAATCAAACCACCGCTTTTTACTTTATTCGGGTCAATACGTGATGGGGTAATTGAACCATCAACAAGAGGTGTTGTTGCTATGGCTAGCATTTTAATGACCTGTAGCATTGAAGGTAAGTTTAAGCTATTAATATCATCACTAACTTGATGATAATGTTTATCTTTATCAAGCTGCGTACTGCTAAAACTATGCGCTGGAACACCTAATCTAGCAAGGGTTGCATTATCTGAACGATAGAATAAGTTTTGCTTAGGGTAAGGGTCCGCATAAACTTTTAGATTTTTTGGTGCTAATGCTTGGTTTAGTTGTTCACCTAGGGTTGAACGGTCCATACCTGTCATCCAAACAGTTCCTTCACCAAAAAGTGCGGGCTTACCTATCATTTCGATGTTAATCATGGCTGTTATTGAGGTCGGCTCAACATGAGTCGAGAAATATCGAGAGCCAAAGCCACCAATTTCTTCAGCGCTAAACGCGGCAAACATTAAGGTTCTCTCGTTATTACCTTTTTTAGCAAAATGATTAGCTAAGTTGATAATGGCAGAAACACCTGAAGCATCATCATCAGCACCATTAAAAATTTCACTACTTTGTTGAGCGTTATTTTCTTGTTGAGTATTGTCACTAGGTGTCTCATCAATGCTCTGTTTCACGCCTAAATGATCATAATGAGCGGAGTAGAGTACAATTTCGTTAGCTTTACTTTTACCCGGTAAAACGCCTACTACGTTACTCAATGGGGCAGTGGTAACTTTAGCCGAGCCAGTAACACTAAATTGTTTAACTTTACTAATATCAGTTAACGCAAGAACAATCACACCACCTTGCTCTGTAGCGCTTTTATCAACCAGTTTAGTTAATCCTCTAGCAAAATAACTCTGATAGCGTTTAAAGCTTTCTTCATGCTTTGGGTGAAGTAATACTAAATGCTGACCACCTTGATTATTTAATTCACGCAGCGATTTTCGCATATTATCGCCTTCACCAATCATAACGGTGTTGACTGTTTGCTGAGTTATGGATTGATTCTTATCTTCAGGGCTACTGCTCCATTTAAAATCAGTTTCTGTGGTCGCCATTGATAATAAATCGCTGGAAATTTCGCGACCATTGATTTCAACTGTAAGGGTATCTGGTGTGATTTTTTGTACTAAATATTGCTGTTTAAAGTCCGGTGCACTAGGCGCAGGAGAAAGACCTACCTCATTAAAACGTTTAGCAATAAAATCAGCCGCTTTGCGGATGTTAGGGGTGAAATTATGTCTTCCTTCAAGCTCATCACTCGCTAAGTAAGTAACATCTTGGGTAACTTGTTCTAATGTAATGGTGTCATTTAGGGTAACAGGTGCCGATTTTTCAGCCTCTTGTCCAAAGCCTAAATCAATAGCGCTACAACCAGTTAATGATAAACTGGCGAGTGACAGTAGTGTTAGAGAGGCAACTAAGGTTGTTGACTTTACCTGTTTTTTTGTCATTACTTTGGTTGTATTTTTTGTCATAAAGGGCACGCTCTTACTTGAGTTTAATTGTTTCAACCAATAGGGTTTCTTCACCTGAAGATAACCACAATTGACCATCTTGAATACTGCATTGAAATTCCATATTACGGCTGAGCAGCTTTACTAATGCTTCACACGTACTTGGCTCGAACTGCTCTATTGTTAAGCGCTCAAATTTATTCATGTTTAGCTCAACTTGAGACCACCAGGTATTTACACTGCTACCATAACAATAAAGCTTTACCGCTTTGGCTTGGTTGCAGGCTTTTTTAAGGCGCTTTTCATCTAACTGACCTAGCTCGATCCATAGGTTGATTTCATCACTGTAATTTATTTGCCAAAGGGCCGCTTCGTTTTCATCACTAACACCTTTACCAAACTGTAAATCTTCGTGAGCATTGAGAATATAGGCCATAAGACGCACCATTAGTCGCTGTGGTGTTTCTGAAGGATGCTGAGCAATGGTAAGTTGCAAACTGTCGTAATAATTACGATCCATATCTGCAAGTTCGATAGTCGCTTTATATATAGTTGCTTTAAGGGCCATATGTGCTTTGAGGTAATAAATAGTGGCGGTATCATAACAGCATGGTGCTAACTTGCAAA
>OJGO01000732.1_pt1 | contig 9639 bp, 9 predicted proteins | sample 1594871 | NCBI WGS metagenome assembly OJGO01 (sample SAMN05416798, study PRJEB24817) | seawater metagenome | isolation source: Sea water | place: Canada:Atlantic | collected 2013-07 | reverse complement strand
CCCCTTTTTTGTTGCTTTTTTGTTAAAAAAAATTACTTTTCATATTCCTGTGCTGATATACCTGTGATAATTTAGGTGCAGTAGCGATTTATAATAATGAGAATAATATGGTCGATAAAGGTAAATTTTCTAAGGATGTTGAAGAACAAATTCAAAGCTTAGCGAGTGATATATACATTCAAGTAGAAGATAAATTAACTCAGTTAATATCTACTGCGGTTAAGACTGAAACCAGTAAAAATATTGATCAACAAAGCCAGTATCTATCAGATAAAGAACAATCATTACAAAAAGATTTTACTGAGAAACAGCAATTACAACTGGAAGAAGTTACACAACTTAAACAAGCGTTAGCTGAAAAGCAGGTCGATGAAGCTACAAATAAGCAAAATTTTCAGGTTGAGCTCACTCAAAATACCATTAATTACAGCGAAACTATTGAGAGCCTAGAAAAAGAAATTGTTAACTTAAAACAGCAACAAACACTACAACAAGACAAAAAACAAATTAGTAATAATAAGTTAGATGAGAAGCTGCTGGAAACAGAACAAAAATTAAATGATAGAAACCAAGAGATTGACGGCTTAAACGGCCGAGTAATGGTTTTAACAGAACAAGAGCAAAGTTTGACCACACAACTTACTGTTGCTAAAGAACAAATACAACTAAATGCAAAGCAACAAAATGAAACTGTGGCGGCTGTCAAAACTCAAGCTGATGCATCAGCTAAACAACAAATTGAAACCTTAACCGAACAACTACAATTAAATGAAAAACAGTACAGTGAAGCACTAACAGCGATTAAAGAGCAAACGGAAACGTCTGCTAAGCAACAAATTGATGTGTTGACTGAAAAATTGAAGCTGACTGAAAAACAGCAAAGTGAAGCGGTAATAGTTATTAAGACTCAAGCCGAAGCGACAGCCAAACAACAAATTGATGTGCTAACAGAAAAACTCCATAAACTTGAAAGTGAAAGTGCTCGTATGCAGACTGAAGCACAGCAAAGTGGTGACACCAAAGTTAAAGGGTTAGAACAAAAGATCTCTCAATTAGAGAAACAAGCTGATCAAGAAAAAAATGATAAGGCTGAATTACAACAGCAATTATCAATACAGAAAAAATCAATTGATGTAGAGCAAGATAAAAACAAACAAGCCGAACAAAAAACTCACGATTTTCAAGCACAAATTATCAAAATAACCGAGCAAGCAGCCAGTGATAAACAGCAACTTATAGATGAAATAAAGTCTATCAAAGAAGGTGCAGAACAAAGTAAACAGCAACACCTTGATGAGATAAAAGCAATTCACGACGATGCTGAAAAAGTTAAACAGTTACACCTTGATGAGATAAAGGCAATTCATGTAGATACTGAAAAAGTTAAACAGTTACACCTTGATGAGATAAAAGCAATTCATGAGGAAGCTGAGCAAGTAAAACAGTCACACCTTGGTGAGATTAATACTATTAATGAAACTGCCAAAGAAATTAAAGAATTACAGACAGTAGCGCAGCAGAAAATTATTGAATTAGAAAAAGCCAATGAGCAGCTGAACGATAAATTAGCCACTGAGCAAAATGATATAAAATTATATCAGCAAGAAGTTAGCGTACTTACTGAGCAAGTGAGAGTTGCTCAAGAAGGGCAAGAAAACATCTTGCAACGCTTTAATAGAAATCGTGATAAACAAGAAATAGAAAACAATAAAGTGCGAGAAACCATTAAATTCTTACGTGATGAGAATCATCAATTGATTAGTGATATCAGTGAACAAAAAGCTCAATTTGATGATCAAAAAAGTGAGTTGGAGCATAAGTTAACCGAATATCGATTGAAGTTTGAGTATGCTCAAAAGCAATTAACCAGTTAGTTGTTTCGATATCTATATACCCAAACCACTTGAAGATGAGTATTTCAGGATGCTTGAGCGATTCATGATCAAGACGCCTCTTTTTATTAAGGGTTATTTCCTTAAAAAAGGAGGCAACGAAGAGCATGGCTTGCCTAAAGGCATTTCTAATTCCAGCTGAAACCTGCATCTTCAGGTAGTTTGGGTATACAATACAGCCATAATAAAACCAAGCTTATTCGCAATTTGAATAGGCTTGGGTATAATCCAGTTAATTATCTCAACTGAGTACATATCTAAGTGGCTATTCATCTTCCTTTTGCCAAGTTAAGTCATTGGCATCAAATTGCTTTCTCTGCAGCGTTACTTGAGCGTATGTTACCAAATTATCAAATGTTCAGCGAAGCTGCTGACTTTGGTAATGCTAAAGTATTACGTAATCAACTCGATATTATTTGGCAATGGCTTGATAACAGTAGTACGGTGAAAATTAATAGCGATGCCCAATTACTTAAATTAGAAGCTGAAACCCCTAACCCTGAAGAATTTGATTCTTTTGGTGTATTTCCTGCTCTTGATGCGTGTATGGCGCTTTCCGCTTTGTGGCAATTAATGCAAGTTAAGCCAATGAAGAAACCAAAAATATCAGAAGTTGAAATTGACGATGTCCAAAGTATCAGTCGTTTGTCCCATAATAGTGTCAGTTATTATGTTGAGCTGCTTTTACTTGAAGAAGTTGAAGAGCCTGTCGATGAAGAGTTCACGATTACTGTTGAACAAATGGATGCACATCCACTCATGCAATGGGAAATCGACACGCAAAATGAAGTGTTTGATTTTCTGAAGTTTGCTGCCGCTGATAAGCGTACTTGTAAACTAGCTAAGCAGATGAGTCTATCTGAAGGTTTATCTAACTTAGGTATAGAGATCGTTTAGCCGTTAAACGAATCCAAGGCTTAGCCTAACGCACGAATAAAAATAATAACCTTAATACAGGAAGCTAATATGAAGTTATTTAGTTATACAATGTTTGCAACTACCTTGCTTTTGTCAGCAATCACTTCAGTGCAAGCAAGCAGTGTAGATGATAAGAATACTAAAATTGAACAGGCTATCTCGCAAGCCATGGCTACGTTTCAAGTACCCGGCGTAGCCGTAGCGATTATTAAAGATAACAAAGTGGTAATGAGTCAAGGCTTTGGTGTTATTGAGCATGGTAAATCCGCTAAAGTTACCCCTGACACACTATTTGGTATTGCTTCAAACACTAAAGCAATGACCGCTGCTTTGTTGGCCAATCTAGTTGATGAAGGTAAGTTGACTTGGCAAACGAAAGTTATTGATATTATCCCTGAATTTCAGATGCCAAATGCCTATGTTACCCGTGAATTCACTATTACTGACTTGTTAGCCCACAATTCAGGTTTAGGCCTAGGTGCTGGCGATTTAATGATTTGGCCACATACTACGTTAACTAATGCCGATATTATTAAGGGTTTAAAGTACTTACCAGAAGTTTCTAGCTTTCGTAGTGAATTTGCTTACGATAATTTAATGTACATTATTGCTGGTGAAGTCATTGCTCGTGTTACTGGTAAGCCTTGGAGTGAGGTTATTCAAGAACGTATATTTACTCCATTGGGCATGAGTAACACCAGAGCAACTTTTTCATTAATCGATAAGACAAATACCAATGTCGCCAGAGCGCATGTACCGCTTAATGATAAATTGAATGTTGTAGGTGGTAATTTCTTAGAGAAATTTTCCTCAGCTGGCTCTGTAGCGTCTAGCGTTAATGATATGAGTTTTTGGTTAAAGGCTCAGTTAAATCAAGGCGCCTATGGTGTCAAATTGGATGCTAACTCTCCTCGTCTTTTTTCAGCCAAACAAAGTCATACTATGTGGAAGCCGCAAACGTTACTTTCAGTTTCAGATAAAGCAACTCAGCAAGATAAAACGCACTTTTCAGCTTATGGTTTAGGCTGGTTTATGAAAGACTATCATGGGGTGAAGTTAATTCATCACAGTGGTGGTATTTTAGGTATGGTCTCTAAAGTGGTCTTAGTACCAGAGGAAGATCTTGCTATGGTCATTCTAACTAATCAACAGTCGGGCTATGCTTTCAATGCCATTTATCAGCAAATTTTAAATGAGTACCTTGAATTACCTAAAAAAGATTGGATTGCTTACTATCATGAAAAGCAGCAAACAAATATTGCTAAAGAACAAAAGCGCCTAGCGAAGGCTGCTGAATCTGTTCATAAAAATTCAGCGCATTCCTTAGTATTACGTGAATATGCAAAGACTTATGTTGATGATTGGTATGGCGAAATCAATGTAACGTTTAAAAATAATAAGCTACATATGCAATTTGGTAACACCCCTGAATTAAAGGGCACGTTAGAGCATTATCAGCATAATACCTTTATTGTTCGCTGGCACGATAGAACACTTGAAGCTGATGCTTTTGTTAACTTTAATTTAAATGAAGATGGCGGTATTAACTACGCTACGATGAAAGCAGTCTCACGGGCAACAGACTTTAGTTTTGATTTTCATGACTTAAAATTAGTGCCGAAAAATTAATCACTGATTTTAAGGAAAAAAAGGAGTACTTATCAGTACTCCTTTTTTATTTTCAATGTTGACGCTTTTTAGATAAATAGCAAAACATTATTGTAGGAACTGTGTTTTTGCTTGGCGTTTGTTAATTACATTCTTAATATCTAATTTAGCACTGCCAGTAGATTGTTTTACCTCAACCCCTTCATGATTTAATAACCATAATTTCCGCTCAATTCCACCGGCATAACCGGTTAATGAACCATCACCACCAATGACACGATGACAAGGAACAATAAGCGTAATGGGATTTCGACCATTAGCGCCACCAACAGCCTGAGAAGCTTTTGGCTTATCGAGTATCTTGGCTATTTCGCCGTAAGACTTTACAGTACCAAAAGGTATTTTTGCTAAGCAGCCCCACACTAATTGTTGAAATGGAGTGCCCTGAGGGTCTAGTGGTACGGTAAAAACCTGACGCTGCCCGGCAAAGTATTCTATTAATTGCTCTTTACAAAGTGCAGTGATGTCATTCGTTTTGTTTTCAGTTATTTTGTCAGCACTAACTTTATCACCGCAAAAAATGGCTTGGCGAATACCTTGTTCGGTCGCCATAAATTCAAATAAACCTAATGGTGTGTCGAGATAATCAATAAACATAGTAGTGATTTCCTAAATGCATAGCATGAAGCTATCCCTGATATTTATACAGTTGATAAACAACCTGACCAGAAATCTTTTCTTTAATCAATTGCCAGTTAGCTGGGATAACTTGTGTACTTTCTGCTTCCATCTCTACATAAATGAGAGCCTGCTCAGCCAAACCAAAGTTATTTAGTAATTGTGCTGCTTGTTCGACCAATTGTTTTCTAAAAGGAGGGTCGAGAAAAACTAAATCAAAGGCTTTGTCTGACTTTGCAGTTAACTTTGGTTTAAGAGGATCATTTTTAAGAAAAACAAGCGCATTATCATTAATAACGTTAATGTTATTAGCCTTGAGTAAGTCTTTATTCTCAAGTAATTGGTTCGCTGCGGCTCTATTTAATTCCACCAAGGTTACTTCATCGGCACCACGTGATAATGCCTCAAAACCTAAACTACCAGAGCCAGCAAAACAGTCTAAGCAATTGGCTTGGGCAATATAGGGCATGAGCCAATTAAAGACGGTCTCTTTAACTCTATCGGTTGTTGGGCGCAATCCCTCAGCCATTAATACCGGTAATTTTCTGCCTTTGTATTTACCGGCAATAATACGGATTTTACCGGCAGATTTACCCTGTCCTCTCCCAGAAAGGAGCTTTTTACTTAGTTGTTTTTTTGCTTGATTCATATCACTGACAATTTTGCTATTAAGTGCTAATATAGCGCCAATTTTATCCTTGTTTGGTCGTTAAACCAAACAAATTTATCCTTGTTTGGTTTAACGACCAAATAAATTTATTCTGAAATATATTTAGGTAGCAAAACGTGTCGAAGAAAAAAGGTATGTTGTCTTGGTTAGGCTTTGGCAAAAAAGAAAAGCAACCGAGCACTGAAGAAAATAACAATGAAGCTCTCTCTGTCGCTGAATCGGAACAAGAGACGGTAGCAGAATCGGTTGAACAACTTGATGAGAAAATGGTTGAGTCAGTTGTCAATGAAGCAGAAGAATCAATAACAGAACACGCAGTAGAGCAAGAAGCTACGGCCGACGTTGTTAATGTGCTCGAGGACTCAGCGGCTGAGACTGTAGAAGCAGTAGCGATTGCACCGGTAACTGTTGATTCCGTAACGGAAGACTCCGTAAGCGAAGAAAATGCTCAGCTTGTTGAAACTGAATTAACTAGTGAAGAGCTACCTGAGGCTAAATTATTAGCTGAAATGGAAGCTGCTGAGCAAGACGAATCAATCGACGATGTTGAGCTTATAGAGGAAACTGTAGAAGATGCAGCTCACCAAGAAGACGAAACGTCTACAGCTATTGAACCGGCAGTTGAAGATATTGTTGAAGTCAAAGCTGAAAGTAAACTTGGTTTCTTTGCCCGCCTAAAACAAGGTTTAAGCAAAACAAGGCAGAACTTAGGTGGCGGTTTAATTGATTTGTTTCGTGGTAAACAAATAGATGACGACTTATTTGAAGAGCTAGAAACTCATCTGCTCTTAGCAGATGTTGGTGTTGAAACCACCATGAAAATTATCGATTCATTAACGCAAAGTGCTAATCGTAAGCAGCTAAAAGATGCTTCTGCTTTGTACGACTTATTGAAAGCAGAATTAAAGAAAGTTATTGAAGACGTTACTCAGCCATTAGTTATTCCTGAAGATGAAGGTCCTTTTGTTATCTTGATGGTTGGCGTTAATGGTGTGGGTAAAACCACAACTATCGGTAAACTGGCTAAGCAATTTCAAGCTCAGGGTAAATCAGTCATGTTAGCAGCAGGGGACACATTTAGAGCGGCAGCGGTAGAACAATTACAAGTTTGGGGTGATCGTAATAATATCCCTGTTATTGCTCAACATACCGGTGCTGATAGTGCCTCAGTTATTTTTGATGCCATCAGTGCGGCAAAAGCGCGTAAAGTAGATATTATCATTGCTGATACTGCAGGACGTTTGCAAAATAAAGCCCACTTGATGGAAGAACTGAAAAAAGTTGTGCGAGTTATGAAGAAGTTAGACGTTAACGCGCCTCACGAGGTGATGTTAACGCTCGACGCTGGCACGGGTCAAAATGCGTTAAGTCAAACTAAGTTGTTTGATGAAGCTGTTGGTCTAACAGGGCTAACGATTACCAAACTAGATGGTACTGCTAAAGGTGGCGTAGTCTTTGCTATTGCAGATAAACATAGTATTCCTATTCGATACTTAGGTGTTGGTGAAGGTATCGATGATTTAAGACCTTTTATTGGTGATGATTTTATTGAAGCGCTTTTTAGTAAGTAGCGGTAAATAACTTTTCAATCAGTAACTAAACGTCTCGTTAGGGGCGTTTATTTAAGACCTACTCGTTGCAGTACCTTATTATTACCGCAATAGTCGTAATAATAAGGTGTGCCGCGATAATGAATGACTTAGTCATGCTTAACACAACAGCATATTCTCCTGAACAACCATTCACTACAATCAATGCCTTGCCTAAATCGTTTTTTCTCCCACTGAAACATGCATTTGAATGGTCACGGGTTTAAGCCTTTTAACTCCCGCTAAGTGGTCAAGAAATTAGTCCGATTGGTATCACAGGCTAATTGTGCTAAGTTAGCCCACTTATTTGTACAAAGTATTAAAGTAATATGATTAATTTCAATAAGGTAAATAAAACCTATCCAGGCGGTTTTCTAGCATTAAAACAAGTAAGTTTTAGCCTAGAAAGCGGTGAAATGGCATTTTTAACTGGCCACTCTGGAGCAGGTAAAAGTACCTTATTGAAATTAATTTCATTAATGGAAAAACCCAGCTCAGGTAGTATCCAAGTAAATCATACCGAACTCTCTGATATTCAATATAAGCAAGTACCTTATGTACGCCGCGGTATTGGTATGATCTTTCAAAGTCATAACCTGCTTAAAGACCGTACCGTTTTTGATAATGTCGCCTTACCGTTAATCATTGAGGGTGTTAGTCACAGTGAAATTAAAAAGCGTGTGGCGACTGCGTTAGATAAAGTACATTTAAGTGCTAAATTGAAATGTTATCCACACATGCTTTCGGGTGGAGAACAACAACGTGTTGGTATAGCTCGTGCTATCGTTAATAAACCGCCCATCCTCCTTGCCGATGAGCCTACAGGTAATTTAGATCCTAAATTGTCGTTAGATATTATTCGCTTGTTTGAAGAGTTTAATGCCGCAGGGGTAACAGTACTGATCGCTACGCATGATCTAGGTTTAATTGCGCGGATGAAATATCGTACTCTTACATTGAAAGAAGGCACCATGATTAATGATGGTATTGTTGACGGCCTACAAGCACAAGGGGCGACTGATGAGCAATATTCATAGTAGTGGTTTAAAAACACGTTCAAGCTTAATAGCTCGTCTGCTATCTTTACCTATCCGACATTTTCAGCAAGCTATAGGCAGTTTAGGTAGTTTATGGCGAACTCCCTTTACCACAGTAATGACGATTTTTGTTCTAGGTATTAGTCTGGCGTTGCCTGCAACCTTGCATCTTTTTGTTAAAAACGCTGAGCAAGTCAGTGAACAGTGGGATAGTGCTTCGCAAATCACCTTATTTTTAAAGCTATCAACCAGTGAAAAGAGCGCACAAAACTTAATAAAGCGCATTAGCCTATATAACGATGTAGCCGAGGTACGCTACATTTCAGCTAAACAGGCTTTAAAAGAATTTAAAATTTTATCTGGTTTTGGTCAATCACTTGAATACCTAGATAAAAACCCTTTACCAGCAACATTATTAGTAACACCAACACAAAGAGCCAGCCAAGCACAAGCAGCAAATGCTTTGTTAGCAAAACTGACTAATGAACGAGAAGTTGAACAAGGTAAGCTCGATTTAGAGTGGTTAACGCGTTTAGAGGCGATGGCCCGTTTAATTGAAGATATTGTGCTAGGCGTGGCCTTATTATTGTGTTTATCAGTGGTACTCATTGTGGGCAATACTATTCGACTAGCTATTTTGAATGAAAAAGATGCTATCGCTATTATGAAGTTGGTTGGCGCGACAGATAGCTTTATCCAAAGGCCATTTTTATATTCAGGTATATGGTACGGAATCTTTGGCGGTATACTTTCTTGTATTGCTGTGACGCTTCTTGCTTGGTACTTAGGCTACGCTATTAGTGATTTAAGCGAGCTTTATCAAAGTAACTTTCAATTGCAGGGATTATCCGGCAGTGAAGCATTAATGTTGATCGGTTTTGCAATTGTACTTGCGTTAGTGGGTAGTTATATCTCGGTAAGTCAGCATATTAAAGCGATTGAACCTAATGCCGATTAAAGCCGTTTAAAAGTGTACAAGAAAACAAACGAGGCATGACTGAGTTTAGGCGCAAATTTTAACTAAACCTGCTATTTTATTGGGAGGCTATTAGCGAAACCACTCAGTTTCCTTTCACTTATATTGTAAAGTGTGGCCTGTATAACCAGCTGTTTATTATTGATAATTCCTTAATCTTACAATTAGTCACATTTAATTCACAAAAAAGTTGAAAGATCATCTTGTGCCACCCTATCTATTAAGCTAATGTTCATGTCCCCGCTATCGCAAATAGTGTCGATATATGTTA
>OJGO01000726.1_pt1 | contig 9721 bp, 8 predicted proteins | sample 1594871 | NCBI WGS metagenome assembly OJGO01 (sample SAMN05416798, study PRJEB24817) | seawater metagenome | isolation source: Sea water | place: Canada:Atlantic | collected 2013-07 | reverse complement strand
GGGCTCGGAGATGTGTATAAGAGACAGAACCGGTACCGCGCAGACGTACCGCGCCACTCAAAATGATATAGAGGATGCCCGCAGCCATCAGGCCACCGAGTGTCTCCTCAAGGCCGAAGCGCCCCTTGGCGGCAATGATCGGGGCGATAAAGGCGAAGGATGAAGCCAGGAAAATGGGAATCTGGCCGCCGGTGACGATGTGGAAAATCAGCGTGCCAATACCGGCGGTGAACAACGCAACGTTGGGGTCGAGGCCGGTAATCAGAGGCATCAGTACCAGTGCGCCAAAAGCCACCAGCAGCATCTGTGAGCCGGCAATGGCCTGTTTCCAGACCGGGTCGGTGCTATGGTCCTGCATGATTAAACGTCCTTCTGCTTGGTGCCGAAGATTTTGTCGCCGGCGTCGCCAAGCCCCGGAAGGATGTAGCCTTTTTCATTCAGCCTGTCATCGATTGATGCGGTGTAGATCGACACATCTGGATGTTTCTCCAGCACCTTTTCCACGCCTTCCGGCGCTGCAACCAGAACCAGGGCGCGGATCTCGTTGCTACCGGCTTTCTTCAGCAGGTCGATGGTAGAGATCATGGAACCGCCGGTGGCCAGCATGGGGTCGATGATCATCGCCATGCGCTCATCCAGTTCGCCTACCAGCTTTTCAAGATAGGTGCTGGCTTCCAGGGTTTCCTCGTTGCGTACCTGGCCCACGACGCTTACCCGGGCACCAGGAATCAGGGTGAGCACGCCGTCCAGCATACCCAGGCCGGCCCGCAGGATTGGCACGATGGTGATTTTCTTGCCCTGGATCTGTTCAATTTCCACCGGGCCCGCCCAGCCTTCAATAGTTTTCTTCTGCAGCGAGAAGTCTTTGGTGGCCTCGTACGTCAACAGGGCACCGACTTCCTGAGCCAGCTCCCGGAAATTCTTGGTGCTGATGTCTGAGCGGCGCATCAGGCCGAGTTTATGGCGGATAAGGGGGTGCTTGACCTCGTGAATTGGCATGGGCTCACCTTTGCGTCTGGGTCGATGATGTGGTTGTGGGCGCAGTAAAGACGCCAGCAAATGGCGCAAGGATACCGTATCTTGCCGAGTCCGTCAGGCGCGGTGACAAGAAAAGCCGTAAGGGGTGGTACGGATCTTGCGAATACCCCGTCAAACGATGCGTCTGCGTCAAAAAAACGACCCGCACACCCCTGCGGTTAACCGCCAATCGGAGAGTTTCCCGGCATGGACCGAGCGCTAGTCCTCAATAATGTCAAATCCCTGACGCGGGGTAATATCGGCATTCCCGTGATGTTGATGGGATTGCTGGGCATGATGATTCTGCCCATGCCGGCGTTCATGCTGGACGTTTTCTTCACCTTCAACATCACCTTGTCGATCGTGATCCTGCTGGTGTGTGTCTATGCCTTGCGGCCGATGGAGTTTGCCTCTTTTCCGACAGTGTTGTTGGTGGCAACACTGTTGAGGCTGGCGCTCAACGTTGCCTCCACGCGGATTGTTCTGCTCAACGGCCATGAGGGCGGTGATGCGGCCGGTAAGGTGATCGAATCGTTCGGCGCGGTCCTCATCGGCGGTAACTACGCGGTTGGCCTGGTGGTCTTCGCCATTCTCATGATCATCAACTTCCTGGTGGTCACCAAAGGTGCCGGCCGGGTGTCGGAAGTCAGCGCGCGTTTCACCCTGGATGCCATGCCGGGTAAGCAGATGGCTATCGATGCCGACCTTAATGCTGGTCTTATCAATCAGGAAGAAGCCAAGCATCGCCGGGCTGAAATCGCCCAGGAGGCCGATTTCTACGGCTCCATGGACGGCGCCAGTAAATTCGTCAAGGGCGACGCCATTGCCGGCCTGTTGATCCTGGCCATCAACCTGATCGGTGGCATTGCCATCGGTATGCTTCAGCACAGTCTCGATTTTGGTACCGCTACACAGAACTATGCACTACTGACCATTGGTGACGGCCTGGTGGCACAGATTCCGTCACTGCTGCTGTCGACGTCTGCAGCGATCATGGTTACCCGGGTAACGTCCAGCCAGGACATGGGCGGGCAGATACTGCAACAAATGTTTAACGCTCCCAAGGCGCTGGGTATCGCTGCCGTTATCCTCATCATCCTTGGCCTGATTCCTGGCATGCCGCACGTGGCATTCCTTGGTCTGGGCGCGATTGCCGGTGGTATTGCCTGGTACATATGGCAACAGGAGCGCCAGACCGTTGAGGAAGATGGTGTGTTCCCGGTCCGGGGCGGTGGTGCCCGTCCGGCAGGCCCGGGGCGCGACCTGTCGCCCGGTGGTGAGGGCGGTGAACACAGTGCCCAGCTGCCGCCGCCGGGGGAAACCCGGGAACTCGGTTGGGACGATGTGGCCACCGTGGATGTCGTGGGCCTGGAGGTGGGCTATCGCCTGATTCCCCTGGTGGATAAGTCCCAGGGTGGTCAGCTTCTCAGCCGCATCAAGGGCGTTCGCAAAAAGCTCTCACAGGATCTGGGCTTCCTGATGCCTTCGGTCCATATTCGCGACAACCTGGACCTGATGCCCAATGTTTATCGCATCACCCTGATGGGGGTGACCATTGCCGAGGCAGAAATCCATCCGGACCGTGAACTGGCGATAGACCCAGGTCAGGTGTTCGGCAAGATCGAGGGGATAGAGGGCAAAGACCCCGCCTTTGGCCTGGACGCCAGTTGGATCGAACCGGACAAGAAAGACCAGGCACAGACCCTCGGTTATACCGTCGTGGACGCCAGTACCGTAGTGGCAACACACCTCAACCAGATCCTCCAGAAACACGCCCACGAACTGCTTGGCCATGAGGAAGTCCAGAAGTGGCTGGAACAGCTCGAGAAAGTATCTCCAAAGCTGGCGGAAGAACTGGTACCCACCACCATTTCCATCAGCCTGCTGCTGAAGGTGCTGCAGAACCTGCTGAAAGAGGAAGTGCCGATCCGTGACATGCGGTCTATTGCCGAAGCGATCGTGAACGTTCATCCGAAGAGCCAGGACCCGAAGCTGCTGACCACGGTTGCCCGCCAGTCACTGCGCCGGATGATTGTCCAGAGTATCTGTGGCAACGACACAGAGATCCCGGTGATCACTCTGGATCCAGACTTGGAACAGTTATTGCTGAAGTCCATGCAGCAGAGTCAACAATCCGGCGGTCAGGAAGACATCGGGCTGGTGCTGGAGCCAAATATGGTTGAGAAGCTTCAGCGGTCGCTCCAGGACAGCGTTCAGCGCCAGGAGATGTTGGGCAAGCCGGCGATTCTATTGGTTTCAGGGCCCTTGCGCCCGGTACTGGCGAAGTTTGCCAGCTACGGAGTAGAGCGTCTGCATGTACTGTCGTACCAGGAAATTCCGGATAACAAACAGATCACTATTGTCGCATCCGTCGGTCAGTAAAGGCCGCGGCTGGAAAGGCGGAAGGCGCTGGAAAGCGCTGACCGGGGAGGAAGCATCATTATGAAAGTTAAGCGGTTTTTTGCCCAAAGCATGGCAGAGGCACTGCGTCAGGTGCGGGATCAGATGGGTCCCGATGCCGTAATCCTTTCCAATCGTCGTGTGGATGGTGGCGTCGAAATTGTGACAGCGCTCGATTATGACGAAAATATGGCGCGCCAACGCCTCGGTGACGCTGCGCGGGAAGCCACCAATGGCTCACGGCTAGCCGAAATGCAGGCGGAACAGCATCGCCGCCTGGAGGACGAACTCGGCCGCTCTCGCGATCGTATTCGGGAAGTGCGGGAAAAGCGCGCGACCTATGGTAATGCGGTTGCGGGTGGGGACTTTGGCCACGCTGGCTTGTCGAAAGAATCGCTGGCCGACGATGACATGGTGGTTGAAGAGCCTACCGCTGCCAGCGCTGCCTATTCCGGAGAACTGGCGCAAATGCGTGCGGAGATCAGTTCCCTCCGTGACCTGGTCAGTGCCCGGAATGGCGGTGAACCCGAACAAACAGCGGTGAACGCAGTACAGCAGAGGCTGTCTGAGAGGTTGCAGGAGTTTGGTCTCGGGCTGGAGCTCGCCAACTCTCTGTCCCGGCGCCACCGCGCAGGCCGGCTTGAGGATGGCTGGAAGCAGTCTCTGAAAATGCTGGCCGCCGGTGTGAAGACCGCGCGTACTGAATGGGCGGATGAGGGCGGTGTCTACGCCCTGGTGGGCCCAACCGGGTCCGGCAAGACGACGACCATCGGCAAGCTGGCCGCGCACTATGTGCTGCGCCACGGCGCCGACTCTCTGGCGCTGGTCACCACCGATCGCTATCGGGTCGCGGCCCATGAGCAACTATTTGTGTTCGGGCGCATACTGAACGTTCCGGTTCGGGTTGTGGACGAAACCCATTCCCTCGACGACATACTGAACGAACTGTCGGACCGGCACCTGGTGTTGATTGATACCGCTGGCCTGACCAGCACCGACAAGGGCTACGAGGAGCAGCTTATGGAGCTGGCTCGCAGTCACCATCGGATTCGAACCCATCTGGTGGTTTCGGCAACCAGTCAGCCGCGCATCATGAAATCCGTTTGGCATTGCTATAAGATGGCAAATCTTACGGGTTGTGTGATGACCAAAATCGATGAAGCACTGACCCTGGGTGAATCGCTGGGATTCGTCATGGAAACGGGATTGCCGGTGGCGTATTACACCGACGGGCAGAAAATCCCGGAAGACCTGCACCACGCTGAGTCCATTCCGCTGGTGCGGTTGGCCGTGGAGAGGCTGAAGAAACTCCAGCAGCAACAGGCAGTCGCTGTTTAAAAACAACACAGCCTGCGGTTAAACGCGGCAAGAGATCAGAGTCAGTATGAGCAAACCACATCCGGTACAGGTGATTGCCGTTTCCGGCGGGAAAGGGGGCGTTGGCAAGAGCAACGTATCAGTGAACCTTGGCATCGCCCTAGCACAAATGGGACGGCGGGTGGTGCTGCTCGATGCCGACCTGGGCCTTGCCAACATTGACGTTCTGCTTGGTATTACCGCCAATCGTAATATCCAGGACGTCATCGCCGGGGAATGTGACCTTCGGGATGTGTTGGTCAACGGCCCCGGTGGCATCAAAATCGTGCCCGCGTCCTCAGGTACCCAACGCATGACCCAGCTTTCCAATCTGGAGCACGCTGGCCTGATCAACGCGTTCAGCGAACTGGGTGACCAGATCGATGTGCTGATCGTTGATACCGCTGCGGGTATTTCCGAATCGGTGGTCAGTTTCCTCCGAGCCTCACAGGAACTATTACTGGTTGTCTGTGATGAACCTACCTCTATCACCGATGCCTACGCCCTTATAAAGCTTATGAACCGGGATTACGGCACCAACCGCTTCCGTATACTGGCCAATCAGGTCAGGAATGAGCAGGAAGGTCGCCATCTGTTTGAAAAACTGACCCGGGTTACCGAGCGCTTTCTTGATGTGGCACTACAATATGTGGGTATGGTGCCGTATGACGAGGCCGTAAAAAAAGCGGTACAGCGCCAGCGTGCCGTGCTGGACGCCTATCCGCGGGCAAAAGCATCGTTGGCGATCAAGAGCCTCGCGGAGAAAGTGGATAGCTGGCCGCTGCCATCATCGCCCCGGGGACATCTGGAATTCTTTGTGGAGCGGCTCGTCGAAGTCTGATTTTGATCCTGTCACTGAATAGCCGGATACATGACATTGGCGAAAGAACTTGGAACCTACAACCGGACGGGTACACGAGGACCTTCCCAGCTCGTTGAGGAGCAGGCCCCGCTGGTCAAAAAAATAGCGCTTCACCTCATGGCGCGGCTGCCGGCATCTGTCCAACTGGATGACCTTATGCAGGCAGGCATGATTGGCTTGTTGGAAGCTGCACAGCGATACAGTTCCGACAAGGGGGCTACCTTTGAGACATACGCCGGGATCCGGATTCGCGGAGCCATGGTAGATGAAATTCGCAAAGGTGACTGGGTACCTCGATCCGTCCACAGGAACTCCCGCCGCATTGCCAAAGCCATCAAGGCTGTCGAGGACCGCCTGGGTCGGGAAGCTCAAGACTCGGAAGTAGCCGAGGAGCTGGGGCTGGACCTCGACGAATACTATTCCTCCCTGAGCGATGCTAACAGTGGCCGACTTTTTAGCCTGGATGAGCTCAATGAATCCGGCGAGCTGCCGATAGAAGAAACAGAGGACAGTGATAACCCGTTGGATGGCTTGGCGTCTGACAACTTCCGGAAGAGCCTGGCAGCTGCGATTGGTGACCTGCCCGAGCGAGAAAAGCTGGTGCTCAGCCTTTACTATCAGGAAGAATTGAACCTGAAGGAAATTGGTGCTGTGTTGGGTGTCAGTGAAAGCCGGGTCAGCCAGATTCACAGCCAGGCCGCGCTCCGTCTGCGGGGGCGTCTTACTGGTTGGCAGAGCTGAACAGGCCGCCAGTCCCATTGAACGGCGTTACCAGGCATTCTTTACTGTAGCCTTTTGGTAACCGGTGCTTTACAACCGGCTCAAAGGCCACACAATAAGCGGTTAAACTACCGGCCTGCTAGACTGTGAGCCGGAAGCCAAAAACGAATTCCGGGCGTTTTTAACTGGAGGTCCCATTGGACAAGAACATGAAAATCCTGATTGTGGATGACTTCTCCACAATGCGACGGATCATTAAGAACCTGCTTCGCGATCTCGGTTTTACCAACACTGACGAAGCAGACGACGGCAATACAGCACTGCCTATGCTCAGGAGCGGCAAATACGATTTTCTGGTAACTGACTGGAATATGCCAGGGATGTCCGGACTCGATCTGCTCAAGGAAGTCCGTGCCGATGACAGCCTGAAAACCCTGCCTGTGCTCATGGTGACCGCCGAGGCGAAGCGCGACCAGATTGTCGCTGCTGCGCAGGCCGGTGTGAACGGCTACGTGGTCAAGCCCTTCACGGCAGCCGTACTCAAGGAGAAGATTGAGAAGATCTTCGAACGCATCCAGTAATTCAGAGGTCGGACGGCTCCCATGAGCAATAGAAAAAAAGACCCACAGGGGCTCGACCCGGAGGTCACGGAGAAACTCCGCAGCCAGGCGGCCGAGTTGGTTGAACAGGTCAACGCCGGGGACTATGGCCGCGCGATGACGCTGATCAATGAATTGAGCGAGGTGAGGGACCAGAGCCTGTATCGGGAAGTCGGCCGCTTGACCCGCAGCCTCCACGAGGCGATCCGCAATTTCCAGATCGATCCCCGTAACGCCGAACAGTCAGAAGCTCTGTCGAAGATGACCGATGCGTCGGATCGCCTTGAGTACGTGGTTCAGATGACCGGTAAAGCGGCCAATCGGACCATGGATCTGGTTGAGGAGGCTATGCCCAAGGCCAGCGCCCTCCGCGACGAAGCCGCCGAGCTGAGAGACCAGTGGCAGAAACTGCGTCGCCGCGAGATGGCGCCGGCTGAATTTCGTGAGCTCTATGCCCGTATCGACACGTTTTTCGTGACCCTGAATACCGATGCCGGGGCGATGTACGACAACTTGTCGGAAATTCTCCTGGCCCAGGATTTCCAGGACCTCACTGGGCAGGTGATCCAAAAGGTCACCACTCTGGTTAAAGAGGTGGAAGAGCATCTGTTGAGCCTTGTAGTGATGGCGAGTCATGTGGACCAGATGACCGGCACCGTGCATGAACTGGAAGAGCGGGAAAAGATATCGGCGGAACAGGGTGTTGGTCCACAGATCAAGGCCGAAGAACGCGAAGACGTAGTATCGGGACAGGACGATGTTGATGATCTTCTGTCCAGTCTCGGTTTCTGAGTAAGAGAGGGTAACGCATGGCGCTTGATGCCGATGAAGAGATCCTGCAGGACTTCCTTGTTGAGGCAGGCGAGATACTCGAAAAGCTGTCGGAGCAACTGGTCGACCTGGAACAAAACCCGGACGACAGCGATCTGCTCAACGCCATCTTCCGAGGCTTTCACACCGTAAAAGGCGGCGCTGGGTTTCTGCAACTCGATGCCCTGGTGAACTGCTGTCATTCCGCGGAGAACGTCTTCGATATCCTGCGCAACCACAAGCGCAAGGTGGACTCGGAACTGATGGACGTGGTGCTGGAAGCCCTGGATCACGTCAATGCCATGTTTGAACAGGTTCGCCACCACGAGGAACCGACGCCAGCTCCCGAGGAACTGATTGCCGCTCTGGACGCATTGGCGCAGCCGGCAGGGGAGTCGTCGCCAGCAAACGCAGCGGTCGCTCGCGAAGAACAGAACGAGAGCAACGAAGCCAGTTCTGGAGACGATGGCGGTGATATTACCGACGACGAATTCGAGCGGTTGCTGGATGCCCTGGAAGAGGAAAAGACCAGCGCTCCGGTTTCCAGTGACGACGGCAATGAATCTTCAGGCGGTGACGGAGGGAGCGGAGACGACATCTCCGATGATGAATTCGAGGCCCTGCTGGACCAATTGCATGGCAAGGGCCAGTTCTCAGGCCCGCCTGAAACCGGCAAGGCAGCCCCTGACAGCCAGGATGCCTCGGGCGACAAGGTTACCAGTGATGAGGCCAGTGACAGCAAGGGTGGCGACGACCTGATTTCGGACGACGAGTTCGAAAAGTTGCTGGATGACCTGCACGGCAAGGGTGGTAGCCCTACGGCAGAAACTGCCAAGCCGGCCCCTGGGCCTGCTGCAAAGCAGCCGTCGGCCACGTCTCCCAGTGCCAAGGCTGACAAGCCCGCGCAACCGACTGGTAAGCCCGAAAAAGCGCCTGCGGATAATGGCAAGGCAGGCGTAACGCCCGCGATGCCGGCACGGGATGCGAATGCACCAGTGGCTGAAACTTCGGTGCGGGTGGATACCAAGCGCCTGGACGACATCATGAACATGGTGGGTGAACTGGTGTTGGTGCGTAACCGGTTGCAGCGTCTGGGCGCCCAGAGTGAAGACGAGCATATGCACAAAGCCGTCTCCAACCTGGACGTGGTGACCACCGATCTTCAGTCAGCGGTGATGGCAACGCGGATGCAGCCCATCAAGAAAGTATTTGGCCGCTTCCCGCGGGTGGTTCGCGACCTGGCACGCAGCCTGAAGAAAGAAATCAACCTTGAGATGCACGGCGAAGAGACCGACCTGGACAAAAACCTGGTCGAGGCGCTGTCCGATCCTCTGGTCCATCTTGTTCGCAACTCGGTTGATCACGGTATAGAGGCACCCGATGTTCGTGAAAAGGCGGGCAAGCCTCGTCAGGGTCGTGTGACGCTGTCGGCTGAGCAGGAAGGCGACCACATCCTGTTGTCCATCGAAGACGACGGTGCTGGTATGGATCCGGATGTACTGCGCCGAAAAGCGGTCGAAAAGGGCATCTACGAACAGGATGCCGCTGACCGACTGACCAACACCGAGTGCTACAACCTGATTTTCTCCGCCGGGTTCTCCACCAAGGATCAGATATCGGATGTGTCCGGTCGTGGCGTTGGCATGGACGTGGTGAAAACCAAGATCAGTCAGCTCAACGGGCAGCTGAGCGTCGAGTCGGAGCTGGGCAAAGGGTCTCGCATCGTCATCAAGGTGCCGCTGACCCTGGCCATCATGCCTACCCTGATGATCATGCTTGGCGACCAATCCTTCGCGCTGCCACTGGTGAACGTGGTCGAGATTTTCCATCTGGACCTCAGCAAGAAGAACATTGTGGATGGCCGTGAATGCATCGTGGTTCGAGACAAAGTCTTCCCGTTGTTCCACATCTGTCTCTTATACACATCTCCGAGCCCACGAGACTAAGGCGAATCTCG
>OJGO01000725.1_pt1 | contig 9729 bp, 9 predicted proteins | sample 1594871 | NCBI WGS metagenome assembly OJGO01 (sample SAMN05416798, study PRJEB24817) | seawater metagenome | isolation source: Sea water | place: Canada:Atlantic | collected 2013-07 | reverse complement strand
CGAGATTCGCCTTAGTCTCGTGGGCTCGGAGATGTGTATAAGAGACAGGCCTTACCATTGTCCCATGTTTCTGCGACTGCAAGAGATTCAATATTTTGCTCAAGACGATCCGCGATTTTCAACAATATGTTGCTACGTTCTGTCGCTGAGGTTTTTCCCCATTCCCCAGCAACTCGGTGAGCGGCATCCAGAGCCAAATCCACGTCTTCCGCACTTGATCTGGCCACCTCACAGAAAACGTTTCCATTTACCGGACTAACATTATCGAAATATTGTCCTTTCACCGGTGCAACCCACTCACCCCCAATATAGTTTTCGTAACGCTCTTTAAACGAGACAACTGAACCTTCGCTACCAGGATTTGCATAAATCATTGCCTGATTCCTCTTCTAATTGCTTGACGTCCGCGCTTTGATAAGTAGCGCCTGCATAGTCAGAATAGGATGATGAGGCCCAAGTACGCATGCTACCAAGGGAGTAATTCTTCTCCTCATTTGGTCTTAACGGTTAGAGTTTTCCCACCATGAATCTTCATATTTTCGATAGAAATGACTAATACTTCGGGTTAGCTCAAACTTTGCCATCGGGATATCAGAAAGCAGTTCAGGAATATCACTATCTATGAGCGCATTAGCAGAACGTCCAGCAGCAACTCCTTCTCTCATCAGGGAGTCAAGCCATACAAGCCATGCACGTGTCTGCTCAATCGGCCCCGAATCACGAGCGAGAGGGCCATGGCCGGGAATGATCACTGCTGGGTTTAGCTCTGCTAGTCGGTCTATTTCTTCCAGCCAGATATCAATTCCAGGAGAGTGAGGAGTGGTTGGTGCGCGGTTCCAAAACAGCATGTCCCCGGCAAACAGAATTTTTGTCAGAGGGTCATATACAACGAGATCATTGCCACTATGACCAGAAAACCTGATTAATTTTAGTGGGTATCCAGAAAAACTCTTCACCCCACCTTCAACAGTAACACTAGGTAAAATAACAACCGTGTCTTCGCTATATCTTCCCACACGTTCGTGCACTGTTTTGAGATAAAAATCACCATGTTTCATTAACAAATTTCGTGTCTCAGAAAGCGCCATTACCGGCACATCTGAAAATGCACTATTACCAAAGATATGATCCGGGTGATGGTGGGTATTGATCACCCAGCGAATGGGCTCATCGGTATATTCTGAAATAACCTCTCTGAACCTCCGACCGTAAGCAGCTGTTGCCCCCGTATCGATTACCACTACCCCATTCCCCGTGGCAATGAATGAGCTGTTACTTATGTCACCCCTATTTTCTTCACTAAGCTCCTCTGGCACCCCCTGGACCATCCATACATTTTCCGCAACTTGATGAATATTAAGATCTTCTCCATGCACTGGGGCCGAAATTGCCGCAAGAAACAAAGTAGCCAACGATAACAAGACTCGATAATCAAATTTGTGATTCCAGTAAATTAGCATTGTTATCTCTAGCCTTCATCTTGTATGGGGTTCTTTCATCGCCTTTCATTTCAATCGTTAAAACTGGATTTTCACTAATGGAGGCATGCCATTTCATATCCGCAACCGTTTCCCCTTTACTGCTGATTTTCAGCTCTTCGATATAGAAAGGGATCTCACTGGGAAGGAGACCGCTTTCCATCGGATGAATAATCAAAAAACGAAGCCGACTACCCTGCTTGGCAGGAAACCTGCGCCCTCTAACCTGACCAAAATCTTTGGACCAATTCTTGCCGGAATTAGCGATACCTGGTGTTGAACAACCTCCCCCTGCGCCGTCAATAAAAGTGCTTCCAACATGCCATACACCCTGGCTTAACAAGGCCACCCTGACAGGAGAGCCTTGCTCCAGGCGGATATTCAACCCTACTTTTGCCAGCCCTTGTGTACCGGGGTTGTATTCAAAAACCATAGGTATAGGATTGAGCTCAACCCAAAGCAGCATTTTTTCAAACTTGCCATTAAGATGACTGGCATCTATTTCTACCGGAACCTGCCCTGAGTCTTCGGCAAAATCAGGGGCGGTTATTTTCACTCTCGAGTCAAAATGTACTGGTGCGTTGGACAGATAACGATCCTGATATAGCTCCCACATGAATGAATCAAGAGGATCCTTATCTTGACGAGTATTGTTCTCTTGCGCTGAACTTATACTGATAAGTAGAAGGAACAATAGCCCGGGAAACACCATTACAGATCGCATTTTACTGTCCCATTGTTTCCATGCTGACCGTCTCAAGCCAGGTTCGGATAGCCCACAAAGCTTCCTGACTGAGATAATCGGCCATTTTCGGCATCAGAACGCGACCATCGCGCACAGCTCCATTTACAACCCGTTCTTTGTACCATTCGTCACCGTAATCACCGTTTTCCAGCTCTCGCAGATCAGGCGCTATACCTCCCGACTTGGCTTCCAGGCCATGACAAGCTGCACAGTTCTGGTTATACGCAGAGCTGCCAATATCCACAGCCAATTCATGCTGCGGATGATCTTCACGGTAAGGGTTGGTATCGCGCCACTCCTCACCAAGAGTCTCCAACCCGCGAAGATCTACGCCTTGTGGAGTCACATTACCGTGGCCATGGACCACCACAGAGCAACCTAATAAAGCCACACTTCCCACTATGCGCATCATTACATTCATACTTCACTCCAACCAATGGATTGCATTATGGAAATTAATCTAACAGTCACCTGACAGATTCAGCACTAGCCCTTCGGGCCATCATGCGTACTCCCTTAGTCGTAGACCCAAATGGTTAGATCATTTACTTCCACTGACGGTATCTTGCATCCCCCTCTCTCTGCCTGAATGGATACACCGCGTTGCTGGGGATTCTCAAACTGGCACGCCGTAACTTTCCATACCCTGATCGCATTTCTGCCAGTGTGATCAGATATTAAAATCAAAGCAGAGGCTGCGTTATGAGTAAAACAACCCACAACCCACCGCATCGCGGGAGACTGTCCCGCATGATCGGTGTCATATCGATGTCCACCATGCTGACTGCATGCAGTAGCGGGACAGTTATTGCTGAAGAAGGGGTCACCTGGAAAGATATCGCCAATGACCATAAAACCACTGAAGATGTTCTAATGTATGGCATGGGCACCAGCGCCCAGCGATACAGCACGTTAGCGGACATTAATAGCGAAAATGTGTCTATGCTTACCCCCGCCTGGTCTTACTCATTCGGTGATGAAAAGCAGCGAGGCCAGGAATCTCAAGCCCTTGTGCATGAAGGCGTGATCTACGTAACGGGTTCCTACTCCCGTATTTTCGCTGTTGATGCTAAAACTGGAAAACGCATCTGGACTTATTCACATCGTCTACCTGACGACATTCGTCCTTGCTGTGATGTTGTAAACCGCGGTGCCGCCATTTATGGCGACAACATTTTCTTTGGCACCCTTGATGCCAGCGTAGTGGCTCTGAACAAAGACACGGGTAAGGTCGTTTGGCGTAAAAAGTTCGGCGATCATAAAGTCGGTTATACAATGACTGGCGCGCCAACCATTGTTAAAGATCAAAAAACCGGTAAGGTTTTGTTGATTCATGGCTCTTCCGGTGACGAATTTGGTGTTGTCGGGAAACTGTTTGCCCGCGACCCTGCAACGGGCGAAGAAGTCTGGATGCGTCCTTTTGTGGAAGGGCACGTTGGCCGCCTTAACGGTGAAGACAGCACCCCGAGTGGTGATCCTAGAGCGCCTAGCTGGCCTGATGACCCCAATACAGAAACAGGTAAAGTGAAAGCTTGGAGCCAAGGTGGTGGTGCACCATGGCAAAGCGCTACCTTTGATGCATCAACCAACACCATCATCATCGGCGCTGGCAACCCGGCTCCCTGGAACGGCTGGGCGCGTACTGCACCAGACGGTGACCCTGCCGACTACGATAGCCTATACACATCAGGCCAAGTCGGTGTTGATCCAACTACCGGTGAAATCAAGTGGTTCTATCAACATACACCTAACGATGCCTGGGATTTCTCGGGTAATAACGAAATTGTTCTCTTTGATTACAAGGATAAGAAAGGCAAGAAACATAAAGCCGGCGCTCACGCTGACCGCAATGGTTTCTTCTATGTGACCGACCGTGCTAACGGTAAACTTCTCAATGCATTCCCATTCGTAGACGGCATTACTTGGGCTAAAGGTATTGATCTGGATACCGGCCGCCCCATTGAAGTCGATGGTCAGCGTCCTGCACGTCTCAAGGATGGTGAAACCCGCTCCCCTGCAGTGGAGGTCTCTCCACCCTTCCTTGGCGGCAAGAACTGGAACCCTATGGCGTATAGCCAGGATACGGGCCTGTTCTACGTTCCTGCCAACCACTGGAAAGAAGATTACTGGACCGAAGAGGTTGAGTATCAGCCTGGTTCTGCCTACTTAGGCATGGGTTTCCGCATCAAACGGTTGTTCGACGACCACGTTGGCATTCTCCGTGCTATGGATCCGGCTACCGGTAAAGTGGCCTGGGAACATAAAGAACCCATGCCTCTCTGGGCTGGCGTGCTCGCAACCAAAGGCAACCTGGTGTTCACCGGTACCGGTGATGGCTACTTCAAAGCCTTTGACGCGAAAACGGGTGAAGAGCTGTGGAAGTTCCAGGTCGGTACCGGGATCATTTCCCCACCGATCACGTGGGAAATGGATGGCGAGCAGTACATTGGTGTAACAGCCGGGTACGGCGGTGCAGTACCTCTCTGGGGCGGTGACATGGCAGAACTAACCAAGCCTATCTCTCAAGGCGGTTCTTTCTGGGTGTTTAAACTGCCCAAATTTGCCAAGGATCTAGCGAGCAAGTAACAAAAAAGTCAGCCCGCATTGCGGGCTGACTTCTTTCAGGAGCATAAAATGAAATATATAACGCTACCTCGAGCAATAACCCTAATCGCTTTTCTGGCCCTTAACGGTGGGACTTATGCGGATGACTTTAGCGCGGACATCCCCAGCCACAATGGATGTTCACTCAAGCCTGCGACGGAATGTGCTGGTGCAGATCTAAAAGGTGCAGATCTCAGTGGCCTGGACCTGACGGGTGCTAACTTTGCAGGCGCCAACCTTGAAGGCGCTGATTTGCGGCACAGCAACCTTAAAGGGGTCAATTTAGAAAAAGCCAATCTTCGCAACGCGAATATGAGCCGGGCGCGCCTAATGAGCACCAACCTGCGCATGGCAGACCTTACCGGCGCTCGCTTGCTTGCCATACAAAGCTGGAACCTGTTTGCCCAGAAAGCAATTTTTCACAACGTGGATGCAACTGGTGCGAATTTGGAGTTTGGCCGGCTGACTCGTTCTGAATGGAACAATGCCAATATGACAGGCGTCAACCTGGAGATGGCCTGGTTTAATAAAGCAAAACTCAATGGCGCGAACCTCCAGGATGCCAACCTTCAAGAGGTTAAGCTCAACCTTTCCAGTTTACGCAATGCCAATCTTGACGGTGCAAACCTGCGTTATGGGAACTTTCAGAGTATGGATATGCACGGCTGCACCGCTTGCCCCTTTGATTGGGCGTATAAAGACGGACCGGGACCCTAGGGCCCTCTCTTCTATCAGGAGGAGGCCTCGCCTCCTTTCCTTTTAGCCTTCAAGATAAGCTTTTCAATGCCATTTTCAATTTCAGCGGCTTCAGCGGCTTGTAAATCTGCGTAAATCCATTTTGAACACAGCGTTGTTTCAACTCTGCACTGCGATCAGCAGTTACCAATATTACCGGTAATGGAATTTGACGACCGGAATTGATAAAGGTTGCGACAGTAATACCGTCATCTGTTCCTGGATCCAGATGATAATCCATCAGCAAGACATCCGCGTCGTCAGAGCAAGTGTCCACCTTGGATCGTAAAGACGCTAAAGAATCAGCCACTACCACATCACAGCCCCAACCCTCCATCAGCGTTCGCATACCTATGCAAATTGCCTCGTCGTTATCCACGACCCAGACACGCAACCCCTGCAGAGACTGATCAACAAAAGGATCTGCCGGCAATGTCCGGTGGATATATTCGTCAGGTTCAGCAATCGGGATCAACAAGCCAAAGCTTGACCCTTTCCCTTCTTGAGAATGAAAACGCAACGGATGTGAAAGTATCTCGCTAATTTTTTCTACAATTGCCAGCCCTAGCCCGAGCCCTCTTTCATGATGCCTTACCGCCTGCTTACCACGTTTAAACTCTTTAAATATCTCGTTACGCTGGTCATCACTGATACCAATCCCTGTATCAGTGACTACGACTTCAATGCCCGCGCCACGTTTACGGCACCCCAATAGAATTGACCCGCTCTCGGTATAACGAACCGCGTTGGAAAGGAGGTTACGAAGGATTCTGCTTAATAATTGTGAATCAGATCTAACCAGTGAACCACAAGACACATAGCGAAAACGAAGTCCTTTCTGCTGAGCAATTTGCCTAAACTCTTCAGCAAGCACATCCAGCAAGCGGCTCAAGGGAAAGACTTCAAACTCAGCCGTCACCACGCCGGCATCCAGCTTGGAAGCATCTGAAAGTGTCGTTATGAGTGACTCAAGGTCAGTAAGCGCCGTGCCGATATGAGCAAGCTGAAACGCCATATTATCGGGCTTTTCCTGCAAGGCACTGGTGAAAAGTCGTGCCGCATTCAACGGCTGCATCAAGTCATGGCTCACTGCTGCAACAAAGCGAGTTTTGGAAAGGTTAGCCTGCTCAGCTTTTTCCCGCGCTTCACGCAACTGCATTTCTATGTGCCGACGTTCTTCGATTTCTTCCAGTAGTTTCTGGTTTACATCACGTAGGGCCTGTGTCCGTTCACGCACCTGTTCAGCCAGAACCACGGAATGCTGAAATGCTGCGTAGGGGGCTGTAGGGGCCATATTGCTGGCCTCCACCCTTTCTATAAGGGCATCACAAATCCTGCTCAGCCTGGCATTCTCCGCCATCAGCCGTGCTTCATGGAGATCCCAGGGAGAGCGTTCCCCCTCCTCTGACGGCCCCTGCTCAGAGACGGTTTCTTTGTCCAATGACGACCCCGGTCAGCGTGTGGTTAAGATGCATACCGTCAACATGCTCCCCATAGGTACTAAAACCAATCACCCCGTATCGACGGAGCAATGCAGATGCCTGATCCACCAACCCCTCAGATTCAATTTGCGCATAACGCATGCAACAGTCACATCCTAGCGTTAACCATGACGGCCCCATGCGACGCTCAATAGCACTGAGTTTGGTCTCAAGATCATCAAGCAAAGAGTCCGTTTTCATAGCTGTTAAAACGATGCCATTTTCAACAGCACAATAAAACGTCAGGCTAAGGTCATCATTAACTCGCTGGATTGAACGCGCATAGTAGCCATCATTAATCCGTACAGCCAAAGGCGAGCAAGCAAATTTCATATCGTCCAGATCTTCAACTGAAGCACCAATCAGCCGTGCGTAGGCTTTCGCCGCCGGTTCAGCGTTTAATTCGTAGACGGTACGTTTTTCAGGATCTGCGGAGGTAACGACAAACTTGTTTTTTTCCGGGATTAAGTGATGGGTGCTGAACACTTCAAAATCTAATGAGGTAGAAATCATTATCACCGTGGCGGCTTCGCTGGTGAATCCTCCATCACTATAGACATAAGTGCCATTTAATCGATATTCATCACCTGCGGAACCGCCAAAACAAGCAATACTGCCTAATGCCGAGTTAAGGGTAGCCAAAACCATCTCTTCATTTACTGATAGTCCATCCATTAGCGTCAACACAAAGGTATTGTTCTCAGATGCTGTCCCGGTAACGCCGTCACTGCACTCGGTTAGCAAACTATCAACAAGCTGTTGAGCATCGAGAAGACCGAAACGGTCTACATCTTCCACAAGCTTCTGGCTGACAGTGAATAGCCGGCGATCAAAGCCTATGGCCACAATCGATCCTTGATCATAGCCCTTGGAGGTAATTTCACCACAGGAAGTACAGCCTGACATGGGGATCCCAGCGAAGTTGTCCCGCATGGCTGCGGCCAAACGATCAAGATCATATTCCACTGAGCAAAAAAACAGCACGAAACCCAAGTTCGGGTTTTTTAACTTTGCAGCCAGCTCAGCAGCTGCAATCTCTTCATCGACGGCATTACTGAACGTGGTTAGCACAGCGTTTAGAGGAGCGGCAGTCATCAGACTCTCCCGGATTTTTATTGTCGCGCTCTTTCCTGGCGCCTTTGCTGGCTAATTCTGCGGAATATTGTTGTCCTAGTGAAGGAAACAGTCGTTGGGCTTTTGTTACTCGATTTGTCATAACAAACCGAGCCACAGAGCATGCCTACTGTTCCGCCATACGACCTGGATGTTTCAAATAGGCCCCAAAATCGATATCACTTGCTGACAAAATCGCCTGTACACGATTAGTGGCTCCCAGCTTTCGCAGAATTGCTGATACATGCGCTTTCACGGTACTTTCGGCAATGCTTAGCTCGTAGGCAATCATTTTGTTGGATTCGCCCCTGGTCATTCTTTCAAACACCTGGAGCTGTTTACGCGTAAGGCTTTCCAACAGCTCAGGCAATAGCCCTGGCTCCTGATGCCGTGTCTGCACAGAAGTCCCTCCTGATCGAATAATATCTGAGGGAAGGTATATTGAACCGGAAAGAATCTGTTCTAGCGCACTAATCATCTGCTTACGAGGAGTAGATTTCGTAATGAACCCCACTGCCCCATAAGTCACTGTTTGCAATATAACTTTTTTATCTTCTTCGGCGGAAACGATCACCGCGGGTACACCGGGGAACTGGTTTCGCAATTGCACCAGCCCACCCAGCCCCTGCATACCAGGCATATTAAGGTCCAATAGGACCAAGTCGATATCGTCATTTTGATCGATGATTTGTAAGGCACTATCCAGCCCCGAGGCTTCCAGCAAATTGCTACCGGGAAAACCATCATCAATCACACGAGCAATAGCCTCACGGAAAAGAGGGTGATCATCTGCAATCAGGATCTGGTACATGAACGGCGCCCTCCTGTCACCCTGAAGTACTGGGTTATTGTACTTATCGTCAGAGACTCCATGTTTAGCTGGCTCAAACAATGACCAAACCAGTCTAAACAGCCTGTATCTTCCATTACTCTATGGTCTTAAGACTGAAGGCGCTATTGTTCTAAAGTAGTATTTTCCTGAATAGGAAATAACGCCCCGCTGGACAGCAGGGCAAAGAAATGCATAAAACCGATCAGAATGCAGAGACACCGCCGTCCACCGCCAGAGTCTGCCCATTCATATAGCTGTTGGCCGGGGACAACAGCATCAGCATGACCGTAACGATTTCTTCCGGTTGCCCCAGGCGCTTCATCGGGCACCCTGCGGCCAGCATGGCATGCACGCTGTCCTTGTTCTCCGAGAGGTTGCCTTCATCCACCATCGGCGTGTGCGTGTAGTACGGGCATACCGCATTAACGCGAATATTACGCTTGGCATATTCGATCGCCGCCGTGCGGGTCAGGCCGATAACCGCGTGCTTGGCCGCCGAGTAGGCACCGATCTTGGGCGCGCCGCCCAACCCGGCCATGGAACTCACGTTGACGATACTGCCACCGCTGGCCTTCATGGCGGCAATCTGGTGCTTCATGCCGAACATCACGCCTTTCACGTTCACATTAACTTGCTGATCCAGCACTTCTTCGGTCAGCTCCGCGAACGGAATAAAGCCGTGGGCGATACCCGCATTGTTCACCGCCAGGTCCAGGTGGCCGAACTGGGACAACGCCGTGT
>OJGO01000724.1_pt1 | contig 9757 bp, 6 predicted proteins | sample 1594871 | NCBI WGS metagenome assembly OJGO01 (sample SAMN05416798, study PRJEB24817) | seawater metagenome | isolation source: Sea water | place: Canada:Atlantic | collected 2013-07 | reverse complement strand
ACGAGATTCGCCTTAGTCTCGTGGGCTCGGAGATGTGTATAAGAGACAGTTGCTATTCACAGCGCTCTCACACTCTCTCTTGGTTCCGCGGGGCCGGAAAAAACCGGATGCGGATGGTTGGTATGTAAGGATCGGTATGCTGAACGGATCCGGCACACGATATGTTCAGGAGGGAGAAAAACCGGCATGCGCTCTTTTGATATCTGACGCTGCGGCCTGTTATATCCCCGATTCCGGGCTACGGATTATAAGGAGTACCCTTTTCAATTACAAACGCGCAACTCTGTCAGGGCCCGTTAAATCAGGCCCTGGGACTCGCTATAAAGAGGATTGACAAAATCAATTAAACCTCGAAAGCAGCCGTATTCCGGATTTCCCTGATTTACAGCAGGCGTCAAATAATGGGTTTTATTGCCTCTTCCATTGACAAAAAAAGCCAACGCCCTATATTTTGCCGCCAGTTTTGCGATAATACGCGCCTTCTAGCGCTTCCAAATGCTGATAAATAGGAGAGCACCATGACCGACAGGAAAGCCACGCTTTCGGTGGGTGACAAGTCCATTGAGCTACCGGTTTACTCAGGCACCGTCGGCCCTGACGTCATTGACGTGAGAAGCCTCGTCCAGGAAGGCGTCTTTACGTACGACCCTGGATTTGTATCCACCGCAGCCTGCGAATCCCAGATCACCTACATCGACGGAGCCAAGGGCGTTCTCCTGCACCGAGGCTACCCAATCGAGGAATTGGCAGAAAACTCCGACTACCTGGAAGTCTGCTACCTCCTGCTTAACGGCGAGCTTCCGACAGCGGAAGAGAACAAGCGCTTCCACGACACCATCAAAAACCACACGATGTTGCACGACCAGATGCGCAACTTCTTCCAGGGTTTCCGCCGTGATGCGCATCCGATGGCCATTATGTGCGGCGTCGTTGGAGCCCTGTCGGCTTTCTATCACGACCAGATGGATGTCACCAACGTCGAGCAGCGTGAAATCACTGCTCACCGACTGATCGCCAAAATGCCAACCATTGCGGCCTGGTGTTACAAGTACAGCATTGGTCAGCCGTTCATGTATCCCCGCAACGACCTGACCTATTCTGAGAATTTCCTGCAGATGATGTTTGGTGTTCCCTGCGAGGAATACAAGCCAAACCCGATCCTCGCCAAGGCGATGGACAAGATTTTCATCCTGCATGCCGATCACGAACAGAACGCGTCCACCTCAACCGTTCGCCTGGCCGGCTCAACCGGCGCCAACCCCTACGCGTGTATTGCCTCCGGTATTGCAGCGCTGTGGGGCCCTGCCCACGGCGGTGCCAACGAGGCAGTTCTGGACATGCTCGCGGAAATCGGGGACGAGTCCAACATCGAGAAATTCATCGCCAAGGCGAAGGACAAGGACGACCCATTCCGCCTGATGGGCTTTGGTCACCGGGTCTACAAGAACTTTGACCCGCGCGCCAAGGTAATGGCCGAAACTGCGCATGAAGTTCTGACTGAGCTCGGTCTGGAGAACGACCCTCTCCTGAAGATCGCACAGCGTCTCGAGAAGATTGCCCTTGAAGACGAGTATTTCGTCCAGCGCAAACTCTACCCGAACGTGGACTTCTACTCCGGCCTGATCCTCAAGGCCATCGGCATTCCGACGTCCATGTTTACGGTTATATTCGCCCTTTCGCGGACCATTGGCTGGTTCTCACACTGGAACGAAATGGTCAGCGGCGACTACCGCATTGGCCGGCCGCGACAGCTCTACACAGGCTCCGAAGCAAGAAGCTACCCCAAGAAGTAGCTCCCGGATAGCCGAAATCGAAAGGCCGCTGCATCAGCGGCCTTTTTTGTGCCCTCACATTCTGCAATGATTGATGCCTACTTCGCGCTAACACCAACCACGTCTGGAGAAACAGTGATGAACGTAACTGCCGCATTTATCGGTCTCGGCGTAATGGGCTATCCAATGGCCGGCCACCTGGCAAACGCCGGCCTTACAGTCCAGGTATGGAACCGCACTCACGCCAAAGCAGAGAGCTGGGCGAGCCAGTATAAAGGCAAGGCCTGCGACTCCATCGCCGCCGCCGTTGCTGACGCAGACTTCGTATTTACCTGTGTGGGTGCCGATATAGATCTGGAAAAAGTCTATGAAGGCCCTGAGGGCATCATTGCCAACGCCAAGCCCGGCGCCGTGCTGGTCGACCATACAACTGCTTCGGCAGGCATTGCAGAGCAACTGGGCCAGCTTGCCAGCGCCCGCAATCTTGAGTTCATTGACGCCCCGGTATCCGGTGGTCAGCAGGGTGCGGAAAACGGCCAGCTTACCATTATGTGTGGCGGGGAGGCTGGCCCTTTTTCGCAAGCGAAACCGCTGATGAAGCATTACGCCAAAGCCCTGAACCACATGGGACCGATCGGCAGCGGCCAGAAGACGAAGATGGTCAACCAGATCGCCATCGCCGGACTGGTTCAGGGCCTCTCGGAAGCCCTTCACTTTGCCGAACAGGCGGAACTGGATGTCCGCAAGGTCGTCGACGTGATCTCAAAAGGAGCAGCTCAATCGTGGCAGATGGAAAATCGCTCAGGCACCATGATTGATGGGGAGTTCGAGCACGGCTTCGCTGTCAACTGGATGCGCAAGGACCTGGCAATCTGCCTCGAAGAGGCGCGAAAAAACGGCTCAAGGATTCCGGTCGCCGCACTCGTTGACCAGTTCTATGGAGATGTTCAGCAGATGGGGGGAAGCCGCTGGGATACGTCTTCACTGATACAACGGCTACGCAAGAAACCCTGAGGTTCGCTTTCAAACAACTGGCAGGATAGGTGTCGAGCCCAACCTGCCAGTCATCCTATAGTCACTTCTCTTTCGGCTGCCATTTGCCGTTCACAAACCACGCAGACCAGCCTGTCGCTTTGCCGTCCTTTTCCGACATCACATACTGCTCCTTGCTCTTCCGGCTGTAACGGATAACCGTCGGATTACCTTCCGGGTCACGCTCCGGAGCATCCATCAAGTAACCGTACTTGGGATCAATTTCCTTGCGGTGAGGTTTGATCTCCATAACCAGTGGCGGACGCGTCTCCCGATTCTTGGGAAACTTGCTGGCAGCCAGGAACAATCCGGAAGCGCCATCACGCAGCACATAGGTGTCTTCAACCTTCTGGCACTGCAGCTCAGGCATCGGCACCGGATCCATCTTGGGAGGCGCAGGCTCGCCGCTTTTCAGCAGCTTGCGTGTGTTCTTGCATTCGGTGTTGGTACAGCCGAAGTATTTACCAAAACGCCCGGTTTTAAGCTGCATTTCGGAGCCGCACTTGTCGCACTCCAGGGTTGGACCTTCATAACCCTTGATTCGGAACGTACCCCTCTCCACTTCATAGCCGGAACAATCCGGGTTGTTACCGCACACATGGAGTTTGCGACCTTCGTCCACCAGGTAACTGTCCATGGCCGTTCCGCATTTCGGGCAACGCCGCTTCTTTCGGAGCAGACGGGTTTCACCTTCGCCATCGACATCTTCGTCCGCGCTGACAACCTCGTCACCGGACACCAGGTTGATGGTCGTTTTGCACCGTTCTTTAGGCGGCAGGGAGTACCCTGAGCATCCCAGGAAAACGCCGGTACTGGCCACGCGAATCTGCATGGGGCGACTGCAAGTCGGGCACGGAATGTCGGTCTCGGTTGGGGTATTCGCCCGCATGCTTCCGTCTTCGCCACTCTCGGCGGTTTCCAGTTGCTGACGGAAACGACCGTAGAAATCATTGAGCACCTTTTTCCAGTCCACCTCGCCACCGGCGATGTCATCCAGCTCACCTTCCATTTTCGCGGTGAAGTCAAAGTCCATCAGGTTCGGAAAGGATTCCGACAACCGTTCGGTGACGATCTCGCCCATTTTTTCAGCGTAGAAGCGGCGATTCTGCAAACGGACGTAGCCGCGATCCTGAATGGTGGAGATAATCGATGCGTAGGTGGATGGCCGCCCAATACCCTGCTTCTCCAGCTCCTTGACCAGGCTCGCCTCGGTATAGCGCGGCGACGGCTTGGTGAAATGCTGGCTGGGATCGAGCTTCTTCAGTGTCAGGGTTTCGTCAACCTTGATGTCAGGAAGCGCGATATCTTCATCTTTCTTGGCCGACTGGGGCGCCACTTTGAGGAAACCCTCAAACTTGATGATCCGCCCCCGCGTACGAAGCTCGTAATCACCGTTGGCAACCACAATGGACGTGCTCAGAAATTCAGCATCAGCCATCTGGCAGGCAATAAACTGGCGCCAGATCAGGTCGTAGAGCTTCTCAGCATCTTTCTCCAGGCCGCTTATATCGGCCGGCCTACGACTCACATCGGTCGGACGGATGGCCTCGTGGGCTTCCTGGGCGCCCTCTTTGCTACCGTATACCCTTGGTTTCTCCGGCAGGAATTTATCACCGAACTGCTTTTTGACAAATTCGCGGCAACCGCTCACGGCGTCCTGGCTCAGGTTGGTCGAGTCGGTACGCATGTAGGTAATGAAGCCGGCTTCATAGAGGCGCTGGGCCAGCATCATGGTTTTCTTGACGCTGAACCCCATCCGGTTGCTGGCCGCCTGCTGCAGCGTGGACGTAATAAAGGGGGCGGAGGGACGTGAGCGTGTCGGCTTGTCCTCTCGTTTGGCCACCTTGAACGTGCCATCTTTCAGGCGGTCAACATGCTCGACACTCTGTTTCTCACTGACTGGACGATAGGCTTTATCGTCGTATCGGGTCACTTCAAAACGAACGGGCTGCTCGGCCTGCTTCGAAGCCAGGTCAGCATGCAACTGCCAAAACTCTTCGGGAATGAACTTGCGGATTTCCCGTTCGCGTTCGACGATAAGCCGGACTGCAACCGACTGAACCCGACCGGCCGAAAGGCCGCGCGCTATCTTGGCCCACAGCAATGGCGATACCATATAGCCGACGACCCGGTCGAGGAATCGACGCGCCTGCTGCGCATTAACGCGGTTGTTATCGAGATTCCCCGGATCCTTGAAGGCCTCCTGGATGGCACGCTTGGTTATCTCATTGAACACCACGCGGCGATATTTTTCGGGTTCGCCCCCAATGGTCTGCTGGAGGTGCCAGGCGATCGCCTCCCCTTCACGGTCCAAATCCGTCGCGAGATAGATATGATCGGCGGACTTTGCCAACCGCTTGAGTTCGCTGACAACCTTTTCCTTGCCGGGCAGTATCTCGTATCGGGCGCTCCAGTCCTGGTCAGGATCTACCCCCATGCGGGCAACCAGTTGCTCCCTGGACTTCCGTTTCTTGTGAACCACCTTCTCTTCCGGGCTCATCTTGCGGGTCAACGCGGCCTGCCTGGCACGTTCTTTCGGATCTGACGTTGAGCCGCTACCGCTGACCGGAAGGTCGCGAATGTGCCCGACGCTGGACTTCACAATGAAGTCGGACCCCAGGTATTTGTTGATGGTCTTCGCTTTCGCTGGCGACTCGACAATAACGAGGCTTTTACCCATATCGGAGATCTGTGTCCTTGGCGATAATCGGTTAAAAAATCAGCAAACCGGAAACTCGCTGTAAAATCAGTCGGCTAGAAAACAGTCCATAGCCGCCACAAGTGTATAGGTGCATTGTTTTACAGGGTCAAGAAAAGCAAGACAACCCATTCTTTTATTTCCAGGCGCCTTTTTCTCCAGTCAGAGACAGGAAAGCCCGGCGTTTGCCGGGCCTCCTGAGACAGCGTTACTGATTCTGCTCAATGAATCAGAGACGCTCCCATACCGTTGCAATGCCCTGCCCCAGGCCGATACACATGGTGGAAACACCAAGCTTACCGCCTTTGGCCTGCATGACATTCAGCAGGGTTGTAGAGATACGTGCACCGGAACAACCCAGCGGATGCCCAAGGGCAATCGCGCCACCATTCAGGTTTACTTTCTCTTCCATTACACCCAACAGCTTCAGGTCTTTCAGGACCGGCAGGGACTGACCCGCAAAGGCTTCGTTCAGTTCCCAGAAGTCGATATCTTCGACTTTCAGGCCTGCGCGCTTCAACGCCTTCTTGGTGGCCGGAACCGGGCCGTAACCCATGATCGCGGGATCACAACCGGCAACAGCCATGCTGCGAACCCTGGCAACCGGCTTCAGGCCCAGAGCTTCAGCACGCTCTGCGGACATCAGCACCATGGCTGCGGCACCGTCAGTCAGCTGCGAGGACGTACCTGCAGTCACTGTACCGTTTTTCGGATCGAACGCTGGCTTCAGCTGACCCAGCGATTCAGCGGTGGTTTCGGGACGAATGGTCTCGTCTTCCTCGATCAGCACTTTAAAGCCGTTCTCGTCATGACCTTCAATCGGAACGATTTCGTTCTTGAAGCGGCCTTCCTGAGTGGCTTCATGCGCCAGGCGATGTGAACGTGCGCCAAACTCGTCCTGCTGCTCACGGGTGATGCCGTGCATCTTGGCGAGCATTTCTGCGGTCAGGCCCATCATATTGGACGCTTTGGCAGAGTACTTGGACGCAGCCGGGTTGTGGTCAAAACCGTCGGTCATGGGAATGTGCCCCATGTGCTCGACACCACCCACGAAGAACACATCGCCGTTGCCAGTCTGGATCGCCTGGGCAGCGGTGTGGATCGCGCTCATGGCAGAACCACACAGACGGTTCACGGTCTGGGCAGCAGACTCATGAGGGATGCGGGTCAGCAATGAAATCTGACGCGCCACGTTGAAGCCCTGCTCCTTGGTCTGGTTTACACAGCCCCAGATCACATCTTCAACTTCTTTCGGGTCGAGCTTCGGGTTGCGCTCAAACAGTGCTTCGATCAGCGCAGCCGACAGGGTTTCCGCACGTACATTGCGGAAGCAGCCGTTCTTGGCACGCCCCATCGGAGTCCGCACGCAATCGACGACGACAACGTCTCTCGGATTAAGGCTCATAGATCTTTCTCCGTTCGGAAATCTCGTTCAGGGTTAGCCAAAGAACTTTTCGCCAGTCTTGGCCATTTCACGCAGCTTCTCGGTCGGATGGTACAGAGGACCAAGATCTGCAAACTTGTCTGCCAGCTCGACGAACTTGTCGACACCCATATCGTCGATATAGCGCAGGGCACCACCGCGGAACGGCGGGAAGCCGATACCGAAGATCAGGCCCATATCGGCGTCTGCCGGGTCTTCAACAATGCCGTCTTCCAGGCAGCGAACGGTTTCCAGGCACAGAGGCAGCATCATACGTGCGATGATGTCCTCGTCGCTGAAATCGTTCTTACCCTGAACAACCGGCTCAAGCAGCTTGTAGGTTTCTTCGTCGACAACCTTCTTCTGCTTGCCCTTGCGGTCCAGTTCGTACTTATAAAAGCCCTTGTCGTTCTTCTGTCCGTAACGGTTGTTATCGAACATCACGTCAATGGCGGTAGTACCTTCGTGCTTCATGCGGTCCGGGAAGCCGTCAGCCATGACTTCGCCAGCGTGCTTGCCGGTGTCCATGCCAACCACGTCCAGCAGATAGGCAGGGCCCATCGGCCAACCGAACTTCTCCATGACCTTGTCGACGTGCTGGAAATCCGCGCCGTCACGTACCAGGTTCACAAAGCCACCGAAGTATGGGAACAGCACACGGTTGACCAGGAAGCCCGGGCAGTCGTTGACCACAATCGGGGTCTTACCCATGGCCTTGGCGTAGGCCACGGTGGTGGCGATAGCCTTGTCACTGGTCTTCTCACCGCGGATAACCTCAACCAACGGCATCATGTGCACCGGGTTGAAGAAGTGCATGCCGCAGAAGTTTTCCGGGCGCTTCAGGTTCTTGGCCAGAAGATCGATGGAAATGGTGGAGGTGTTGGACGTCAGGATGGCGTCTTCACGAACATTATCCTCGGTCTCACGAAGAACAGCGTCTTTAACCTTCGGGTTTTCAACAACGGCCTCAACAACCAGGTCAACGTTCTTGAAGTCGCCGTAGTTGAGTGTCGGCGTGATGCTGTTCAGAACGTCAGCCATCTTGCTGGTGTCCATCTTACCCTTGTCAACGCGCTTGGAAAGAAGCTTCTTCGCCTCTTTAAGACCCAGAGCAATACCTTCCTGGGCGATGTCCTTCATGATGATGGGCGTACCCTTCAATGCGGACTGGTAGGCCACACCGCCACCCATGATGCCAGCGCCCAGAACGGCCGCCAGTTTCACGTCATTGGCTTCCTTTTCCCAGGCCTTGGCCTTTTTCTTCAGCTCCTGATCGTTCAGGAACAGGCCAACCAGGCAGGCTGCCACGTTGGTTTTGGCCATCTTGGCGAAGCCTTTGGCCTCAACCTCGATCGCTTTGTCACGGGTAAGGCCGGCATGCTTCTGCATGACCTTGATTGCCTCGACCGGGGCCGGATAGTTCTTGCCAGCCTGGCCGGCAACGTACGCCTTGGAGATCTCGAAAGCCATCATGCTTTCCATGGCGTTCAGTTTGATCTTGCCCTTCTTCTCTTCACGACGCGCCTGGTAATCCAGCTTGCCGTCGTTGCACTGGTTGATAATGCTGATGGCTGCCTCTACCAGCTTCTCACCCTCAAGTACGGCATCAACTGCACCAACTTTAAGGGCTTTGTCGGCACGGTTCTCAGTGCCGCCGCAGATCCATTCAACCGCGTAGTCAACACCGACCAGACGGGACAGACGAACAGTGCCGCCAAAACCTGGAAAAATACCCAGCTTTACTTCCGGAAGACCTACTTTGGCCTTCTTGTCCATCACCCGGTAATCCGTGGCAAGACACATTTCGAAGCCGCCACCCAACGCCATACCGTTGATCGCCGTTACGGTGGGGAAAGGCAGATCTTCAATCGCGCTGAACACCTCATTGGCCTTGAGGTTGTTGGCAACGAGGTCTTCTTCCGGCCCGGCAAACAGGTCGGTGAATTCCGTAATGTCGGCGCCAACAATAAAGCTGTCCTTGGAACTGGTCACGACAAGGCCTTTCAGGCCCTTCTGCGCTTCCAGTTTGTCAGTCGCGGCGCGGAGCTCTTCAATCGTGAGACGGTTGAACTTGTTCACTGACTCGCCCTGCAAGTCAAAGTTCAACTGAGCGATCCCGCCTTCGATCTCTTTAACCGTGATGGCTTTACCTTCGTAAATCATCAACTGATCTCCAGTCTGTGTTTGGAACTGCTGAAACAGCCGCACAAGCGTTTCGCAAGACGACCGCTGATGCAGCGAGATTTCGGTCACTGTTTTCAATCAATACCCGATCAAGCGATCCAAGAATTCATACAGTCGTTTGAATCGTGGTGTGACACGATGAAAAAAAACGGCTCGTTTGTCAATTTGTTTCTGGAAGAATCAACCCGACCAGCCTCGAAATGGACAGCCGAACGGCATCAGGAGGCGAATGGAATTGTTGTTTATCAAGTATGTAGTTCAAGGTATTGATGCGAAACGGTAGGTTTATCACGTAAATTTTAAATTTGTTTACATTTACTCCCGTAGCGCCCCCCAAAACAACTTGATTGGTCGGCGGAGTTACTTTACCTTCAGCCTAAGACTTTAGTCCACAATAATAAAACAGCCTTAACGGAGACCCATCCGATGAAAGACGCTCGCTTGCGGGTACGCTCCCTGGTAACGGCGCTCGTGCTGTTACTGATCACCTCCTTTACGGTCCGCGCCCAGGAAGGCGACGGCTTTCTTTCGGACCTGCATAACTTCCGGGTCAATAACTACATTGCACTCGACGCCTACTATCGGTTCAGCGCAAGCGCTGTCTCTTATACACATCTGACGCTGCCGACGATATGCAGTGTGTAGATC
>OJGO01000721.1_pt1 | contig 9797 bp, 8 predicted proteins | sample 1594871 | NCBI WGS metagenome assembly OJGO01 (sample SAMN05416798, study PRJEB24817) | seawater metagenome | isolation source: Sea water | place: Canada:Atlantic | collected 2013-07 | reverse complement strand
ACCGGAATCACAATCCGGGGCTCTACCAACTGAGCTATAGCCACCATAACACTTTATTTACCATTCATAGGATGGCGCGCCCTGTAGGATTCGAACCTACGACCCACGCCTTAGAAGGGCGTTGCTCGTTTTTCACCCTAAGCAGAGTTACCAGTTATTACCTGCCTAAGCAAGGAATAGGTGCATTATAGAGTTTAAATACTAAAAAGCAACTTCTTTTTAAAATAAATTAAAATTGTTTTACCCCCTAGTAAATGTTACCTTTAATAAAAGATGAAAAAGTAAACAAAACTAGAGTAATAATGAATCATAGCCCAATTCCACAGTTTCATACAATAGTAAAACAAAATGTAGAACACATGAAAGGTCTTGCTATTCCAGTTTTATATTTAAATACACCTAATGGTATTACTAGAATGGAGTCTCTTATTGAGTATTTCATTTCCAATCCTTCAGCAAGTTATCAATGGATGCAAAATAGAGCTAGGGCCGTTGGGTTATTCTTTGATTATTGTAGAGCATCAGAAGGATTTGTAAATTATCATAGTCCAAATGCACATCGAACAATTTTTAAGTTATTTTCATGGGCACTTCTAAATGGAACAATAGATAACGAAACAGCAACAGATAGATTAAAGCTATATTGGCCTTCATCTTCATTGGATGTATCAAAAAGACTTTGTTCAGCTATTTTAGATTTTGAAGAGTTTTGTGATAACGAAGACATAATCAACACGCCATTATTAAAAAATAAAAAAATCATCAAACCTGTTAATGAAGTCGCATCTTTAAAGTTTCTACATACAGCAATTAAAATCAAAAAAAGAAGTTTCTTAGGTCACTTAAATAAAGCCAACAAACAAGCAATCAAAGTTAAAAACAACAGAAATAAAAATATCAGTAATCTAGGCACTTCAGGAAGTCGTTCAAGAACTAGCTCTGGAGAAAAAAGATTTCCTGAAGAATTGATTGCGCCTTTATTTGATTATGGATTCATTAAAGATCCCAATGCACAGTTGCTGAGTGACCAAGAAGACATTACAGCGAAGATGATTACACTGTTATTGTTTTTTGGTGGTATCAGGGAAAGCGAACCCTTTCATCTATGGATAAATGATGTAATCCCTGTTGATATTAAAAGCTATGATGATTGCCAAGTGTTTTTAAGGCATCCTAGTGAAGCGTCTACTTTTATGGCGGGGGAAAATGTTTCTCGCAAAGAGTATTTAGCTCAAAGAGGCATGTTACCGCGCTATAGACATCCGATTAAGAGTCTAAGAGCTAATTGGAAAGACTTGGCACTCGATGACTCCTTAAGCGCTCCTGTATTTTTTATGCATGACGGGGCTGCGAAGCTTTTTAATGAAATGTACATTTATTACATCAATCATTATCGCCCCAAATTGGAAGAAATAGCTAAAAGCAATGGTAACCCTGCCCATCCATTCCTATTTGTATCTACTGGAGTTGACCATAGCACAGGAAAAAGTTATCAAGGACTACCTTATAGTGTTGGTGCTTATATAGGTGCATTTGAAAGAGCATTAGATAAAGTAGAAATTGCATTAGGGATAACAATCCCTAGGGGAAAAGAATACGGAACCACACCTTATGGTAGTAGACATTATTACTTAGGAACACTTACCGACCTTGGAATGCCCAGAAAAGTCATTCAAAAATGTGCCAAACACCACAGTATTTTATCACAAGAAGCATACAACACTCCGGCATACGATGAAATTCAGAAAAAACTAAATGAAGCAAGAGGTGCCTTGTATATTAAGCCAAGGTTAGATTTTCTAAATAAGCCATTCAACACCTAGAGGGTCTTAGAAGTTTATCAAAAAAACAACTAGTTACTTATGAAATCAACTCTTATTTCAGCCCCGCCCTTCGGTCGGATAATTGCCATTGGGGCCTTTGTATCGCAGGATGAAAATTAATGTACATTAAAAATCGATGGTACACAATGAGTACCTAAGTAGTTGATATACAAAAACTAAATCAAAAATAAATTTCAAACCCATAAAAAAACAAGTATACTTGATATAAAATAAGTTGTTTAAAAAGCCTAATTGAGCAAAGGATAAAGTTTAGCGTTTTTTGAATACCGAATAAATAATAAAAATAGGTTGTTCATAGATGTCATTTGCTGAATTAATAAAACCACTACATGTTGATAATTACTCAACATTACTAAAGAACATTGCTAGTTTAAATGAAAAAGCTAAAGCGTCTTCTTTATATGAAGAGTGTAAAGAACTTTTTAACAAAGTTAATGTGTATGGAAATAAAACTTCAGAGAAAACAAAAAAAAACGTAGAAAAAGATATCTTTACTATAGCTTTATTGGTTACTGAGCATGGACAAGTAGAAAACCTGAGGGAAGCCACTCCTGAGCTTTGGCAAGAAATACTCGATGAAATAAAAACACCAACGCTTAAATACCAAGATTGGGTAAAAGAAAGATATCACATAGCTTTTCGAAAAATAGGTATGATGCTTACTTATCTATCCAAAGATGATTTCTTCGAACAATACGCAAAAATCAAACGCTCCACCAACCTTTCTACTTTAGAAAGTGAACTAACATCTAACCAAAAGCAATGGTTTACATTAGCTACTGAGTGGATTGATGATGAACATGTTAAATCTACAAAAAAACATTATAGTGCCATAAAACATTTTCTATTTTATTTAAATACGTTATCTGAAGATATTCAAGAGCCTTTTAAATACTTAAGTGAAAAACGTCATGTGCCATTGCATGATTCATTTAAGAAAAGACACCCTAATTCATACAGTACTCATCTAAGTTATCTTTTCAAATTTTCAATGTGGATCATAGAAAATTACATGCAAGAGAAAGAAGATGATGAGGTGTTGTCAATTGGTTACCCACTCATATCTACTTATCAATATGAAAAACTAACTGGTATTTTTTCTCAGGGATTAACTGAATCTGACAAAATAGTCATACCAACCAGTTTTCTGCTTACCATGAACGAAATTCTAACTGAAGATGATTTCAAATGGCCTAACTCTATAGAGTCTCAGTATTTTGATTGGTTTAATGAGAAAACGAATACTCTTGAAAAAGTTTGGTGTCCAGCTCAAACATATACATTTTTGACAATGATTGAGATCCCCCTTCGAAAGATCCAGGTTCAAATGTTGGACTCTGGTGAAGGTGATATAGAAAAATACAATCCGATCATGAAAGCTTGGGTTAACAATGATTCTCCACATGCAAACTATTGGTCAAGTCGTTCAGAACAAAAACCTAATAGAGGTGTACTGACAAAAAATATAACAGGTCTTAAAGAATCTGTTGGGTTTTATATTAGTACAAATAAAACTAAGGACGCCAGTGTTGGTTTCGGTCCTGAGTCTGGCTACACAATCCCTTGGAATAATGAAATATTAGTCAATCACCTTCATACCCTTCGAGAATGGCAAGAAAAGTACTTTCCTGTAGAAAACCCTGCCTCATATAAAGATATGCCCAAAGGCATAAACAGTGACTCTGAGCCTTCTCAGTCTGTAATAGAACAAACACCTGATAGATTTTATCTATTTCGTAGTCCATTAGTCTCCAAAACTGGATATCCTGCAACCAATAATCAACTGATGCGCTTTTGGTGGCTGTTAATGGAAGAGCTTGAAAAGCGAGTTCGAGCAGAAGGTCATGATGTAACCATAATAACTAAACGAAACAAAACAACAGGACAACCTGAAAGATCTATATTTACACCACATGGGTTACGAGTGGCAGGTCTTACAAGTTTAGCTGAAGCTGGTGTTCCAATCGAAGTCATTAGTAAAATAATCGCTGGTCATTCTACAATTTTAATGACCATCTATTACATTAAATATTCTAATGGGCACATTACCGATATCCTATCGAAGGCTAAACGAGACCTTGAAAATAAATCGAAAGAAAACTTAAAACGCTGGTTAAAAGACGCAACACTGGAAGATGCCATGCGTTACTTGGTTGCTAACCAAGAAGAAGGTGTTCAAAACCTGATGCTATCAAGAAGTCACATGGCTACTTGGGGTGGCAGTGGGATGGGTATATGTCCGTTTGGCGGTACACGTTGTGATGATGGTGGAGAGGTCATTAAAAAAGCAACCAAATCATCAAAAGCTAAATACGGTGCTGTTATTGGTGGCCGTGGAAACTGTGTGCGCTGTCGCCACTTAGTTACTGGTGTACCTTGGATGATTGAGCTGTGGTTGCACGGTAATAAACTGTTGGAAAATATCAGTAAAATTAGCACAGACATCGATGCATTTAAGAAGAAACAGGCAATATTAAAAAAAGAACAATATAGTTATAAAAAACGAAAAGAAATCCATCTATGTCCCCCAAAAGTAATTGATGAAATCAAATCCTTTGACACTATTATAGAAACTAGATCCGAAGAACTAAATAGAATTATCATGGATGCACATGCAACATATAATTTACTTGAAGAAGTCAGAGAAATTGCCAGTAAAGACGACATAGAGAGCTTTACTAAAGGAAATGAATTAATCCCTGTTGAAGTTGATTATGGTGATGAAACACGATTTATTGAAACATCCCCGTTCCATTTAAAAGATACACTAGTTCAAGCAAGTAGGATTTATCCAGAAATCGCAGACACAAGAGTAGAATTAGAGCGAAATAACTTTATTGATCAGATATTAATGAATAATGGCGCTACACCAATATCCTTTTCACCTTTGAGTGAAGAAGAAAAAGCAACTGCATCTGATGCAATGGCAAAATTATTACTATCAAAAGTTGGCGCAAAGGAGTGTGAAAACTTACATAATGGTTCAATTACTTTGTCAGAGCTTGGTATTGAAAAGAAAGTAACTGATTTAGATAATCTTTTAGAAAACAGTAATGTTCCTAAATTAGATAACGAATAACGAGAAAAATTAAAATGAGTATGAAAAGAATCTCTTTAGATGCGGTTATAGCAAAATATAAAGAATTAATGGGTAAAGCAAAAACTCCTACAACGGAGCAAATGCTTACGCAGATCCACGAAACGAGTCAAAAAATAACAAGCTCAGGTGGCATTGTTTCACCTCCTGCAATAGTAAAAATTCTTAGTTCAAATGGAATTATTACTAATAAAAGGACTATTTATTATAATAAAAGAGAGAAAAACAAAGAAATAAATAATCTTTATAGGTTATTAATTGATGCGTGGATAGAGCACTCTACGATAGCTAATGCAGTTAATATATCAAATAAAGATCTTAAAAGTACTATCCCGGAATCTTTCGTAGAAGAATCCGATCTGGCTAAGATAGAAGATGCAACATTAAAACATAAAATGACATTGTTATACGGAGAAGTAAAAGGGTTACGTAATCAGAATAATACCTTAAGAGAGGTTAGAAATAATCCCTCTTTATCTTTATCTAAACCTTTAGCTGAATTAAGTTATGAAGAGTCACAAGAGTTAACTTTAGATGAGGATGATATTGGGGTGTTGCGAGACTTTTTAAAAGTATCACACTCTAGCCATGTTGGTTTTGGTGAGTCTGGAGAGCTAATAGCACTAAAAGCGATAAAGCGTGATGAGGTGTTAAGTGATACGGGTTTAAAGGATATTCTTGAAATAATTATTAATTTGCATACTCCACCAGAAGCCTAGCCTGAATTGAAAATTGCGCTAAAAATTCTAATTGTCTTTGGACAAACTAAAAGTTTAATCTAAAACTTTTGAGATATTTATTATTAAATTCCCGCCCTAGACGGTCGAATGTTTGCCATGCTTAGTGGCGCTGCACTCATTTGCCCATGCCGCTGTTATCACTTGACCACTTCTACCGTAAGTTGTTGCTTATCCTACTGATGATAATGCCCATGTTTCAGAATAAGCAGACATAAAAAATGCCTCATCAATTGAGGCATTTGGCTGAAGTAAATTTAGGGATGTCCCTTTTATTTTCAATAATTGCACTCTATTGAGTTGCTTGCTTTTTCCAAACTTTATTGAAAAGTGTATTAACTTCATCAAGTTGAATAACAGCATTTTCCTTCAATGATGATGCAGCTTCTGCCCCATACTTTGATACTTCATCTATTGATATAAAGCTCTGCTTTTGTTGGCTAATGTAAAGAGGGATCATTGAAGCAACAGCGTTGTTCTCAATGTTTTTAAACAACAGAGAGTCATGTATCAAAAAAGGTAGCTTTGATGTCCTCAACACTGACAAGTCGAAAATAACCAAGTTTGAATATGCTTTACCCGTCCCAGTATCTTCATCTACATCATATCGATAGTTATTGCCAACGATCATCAAGCGAGGACTTTGACTTTTTTCACCATATATTTCAGACACCAATTCAAATGCGCTTTTATTAATGATGCTTTGCACAAAGTCACACACCGTTTCTCTAACAATTTTTACGTCTGCTTTTAACTGTTTAATTTTATCTTTTAACGAAGAAGACAAATCATAGTACTCATTTTCAAGCAAGGCTTCTTTTAGTCTATTCGATAACTTACACACCCTATCAACCACTGCGTCAGGCGCTTTAACATCTTGAGTTAACTCCCGAACCATTGTATCAACTCTTCTTAATTCAATTTTGATATCAGTAACCTGCTGCTCTAATAACTTTTCCGCTTCACGGATCTCAGCAGCTAAAATTGAGCTAATTTCTTTATGAAAAGATTCAATTTCAGCAAGTTTATTAATATTAGCGGTAGGGAAAAAGCTAGCTAACTCTTGCAAGTTTTTACTTTTAAAATGCTTACTGGAAGTCAAATTTGATCTAAGCTGGTTGAGTTGAGCGTTAAGGTTAAGCTCATCAGCTAGAAGAACATCTTTATCAGCCTTCAGCTCTAGAAGCTCTTTGCTGACAATCTCATTTAAGTTACTTGTATATTTGGCAAGCTGATCTTTAATTTCGCTAAGCTCTATTTGAACTGTTTCAATGACCTTTTTATTGTCTTGATATTTTGACTTAAGAACCTGAGGAATTAACTTTGATTTCCAAGCACTTTTTAAACCTGTATTATCCTTAACAACCTTATCTAAACTTTCCTCTAAATCTTCAAGCTCTCCATATTTACCGTAGACTTTCAACAAATTATTAATAGCAAACTTTGCACTTTGTTGAGAAACCAAATGCATTGGTTTTGAAGTGTCTATATTGCCTTTACCCCAAACCCTTGAATATAAACCAACAATCGAGCGAAAAGATGCAAGTAAGCTTGATAATTGATACTTTTCAGATAGAAAACTTTTAAATTGCTTTAAAGATAAAGTATCAACTCGATTAAAATTAGCATCACACAATTCAACTATATTTGGCGAAACGGTAGCTCGCTCAAAATAATACTTTTTTTCAAATTCAAACTGGAATTGATACGTATGATGACCCAATTCAGCAACAGTATCACTGTTATAATCGAGATAAGTTTCACCACCAAACACAAAATCCAATATCATCAAGAGTGTTGATTTACCTATTGAGTTGGACGCTTTTTCATCACCTAGTACGACATTTAGGCCGGAGCTAAAGCTAATTGATTCATGCCTAAATTTGTCACACTTAATTAGCTTCAACATATTTTACTATCCTTGTGTCAAAATCAATGGTTATGCTACTTAGGGCATAGAGCAAATCAAGTGTTAGAATGAATTCGTCTATACCTGAAAACTTGGTTGATAAATTTTTATATAATTCAGAAAGTTCTATGCCACCGCCAATAGAATTGATAACCAACGATAACTTGCTTAATGTAGATTCTTCGAATGATAAAAATTTATTAGGTAATATCATTAAAAAATCTCACAATTTTGAACAAAATAAGAAGCGACTATATCCGCAGCATCTTTACTTTTTGTATGTGTTTGAACCATTACCCAATCAACCATGTTCTCATAAATCTTTTGCTGACTATCTTCCATTTGCCTCTGGATAAGGTAATAAGTGTTAATTTGCTGAGCAATAATTAATGAAGTTGTAGGAGACATTTTCTCAATAGAAGCTAACTTAGCTTTTACATGCGGAAAGTAATCTCTTACATTATTTTTTATTCGATTTTTAGTTAATGGAAGCAAAGTATCATCTGCTTTTTCTTCTACTTTTTTGGGTTCATACTTAGTATCACCATCTTCAGTATCTAAAGCACCTGTAGCCAACGAATCAATCAACACATTAATTTCTGACTGGATAGAGTGCTGCCTCCATAGCTCAGCTTGCTTAGCTTTACTGATCAACCCTTTTTTGACTTGATACAAATGATTGTATTCATCAACAGTACGGGGTTTGTCGAATTTGTTATGGCAGCTTGTACAAAGTGGTATTAAGTTATCATCATGCTCAGGGTCTTCGTTAAGACGTTTTACATCCTTTAAAAGAACTTCTTCTTCAGGTTTTGGATGTAATGGGTAGATATGAGCTATTTCATAGTCTTTATAATTCACCTCACTTTTTTTGTAAAATAGTGGGGTACTAGATAGTGGACATAAGCCATTAACCTGACTAATTAGTATTTCCTTTCTGTTTGGCGTTATGCTTCAGTGTTACCCACAATTAGTAGACACCTTCTATAGTTAGATTATGTCTAACAATGAGGTGATACATGACTAAGAAACAAACCCAAGCTTATACTGAAGAGTTTCGCCAAGAAGCTGTTCGACGAGCCGAACAAAAAGGCAATACCGCAGCATCCGTGGGTCGAGAGCTAGGTATCAGTGCACAACAAATTTATAACTGGCGTCGCCAGTTTAATCGTCTGTCAGACAAACAATTCAACTCACTTCATGGTATTGATTACTCTAAAAAAGAAACTGAAGAAGTCCGTCAGTTAAAGCGTAAACTTCATGATCTAGAAGAAGAAAATGAGTTCCTAAAAAAGGCTACTGCGTACTTTGCGAAGCACCAAGAGTAAAGTACGCGCTGATTAATGAGTTTAAGCAACGCTTTACTGTGGTGTTGATGTGTCGTGCTTTAAAGGTTTCTCGCTCAGGTTTTTATTGCTGGTTAAGCTGCCCTGATAGTCGATGGAAGTTAAAGCGTCGATTGATAACGGCTAGTGTTATTGATGTCTATGGCACGTTTAAAGCGCGTTATGGTGCACCTCGTATAGCTAAAGAGCTTGCTGCTTTAGGGATTAGTTGCTCAAAAAACTACGTTGCTAATATCATGCATAGTGAAGGAATACGTGCTCGAAATGGCAAAGCATTTAAGTACAGCCGTCATAGTCCTGCGATGATTAACGTAGCGAGAAATGTATTAAAGCGCCAGTTTGCAGTAGATAAACCTAACGAAAAATGGGTGACTGATATCACGTATATTTGGGTGAAAGACCAATGGCTGTATTTGGCCACAGTCATGGACTTGTACTCTCGCAGTATCATAGGTTGGTCGTTGGATTTAACCATGACGGAGCAACTTAATACGGATGCACTGGAAATGGCATTTGTTCGTCGTGATATCGCTCCTGGATTAATCATTCATTCCGATAGAGGGGTGCAGTACCGTGCGATTAAGTATCAAGACTTAATCCGCAGTAAAGGTGGTGTGGTAAGTATGAGTCGTCGAGGTAATTGTTGGGACAATGCGGTGATGGAATCATTCTATAGTCGCTTGAAAGTAGAGCTAATTTACGCTGAACAATACCGCTCGATTGATGAAGCGAGATCGGGTATATTTGAGTATATTGAGGTTTTTTATAACCGTTTACGTAGGCATTCAGCATTGGGCTATGTCAGTCCCGCTGAATATGAGCGCATTGGCGCATAACCAGTGTCTACTTTTTATGGGTAACACC
>OJGO01000720.1_pt1 | contig 9798 bp, 11 predicted proteins | sample 1594871 | NCBI WGS metagenome assembly OJGO01 (sample SAMN05416798, study PRJEB24817) | seawater metagenome | isolation source: Sea water | place: Canada:Atlantic | collected 2013-07 | reverse complement strand
TTGAACATTTAACATAGCTCTGAGTTGGGAAGAAATTTAATCAAATTGGTATAATACTCTATCGATTACATAAGATTTTTTATCTGATATCACAGGAACTCCTTGTTATGCGATATAACTCTTTAAAAATTGATTGCTAAATATAAGTTGTTGATACGGGCAACTAGTGCGGTATGGTTAGTTATTTTTATTACGACTATTGCCCAACTTCATTATCAATAAACGTAGTAGATACACTAATATAAATACAATAAAATAAAAGACAATCATTAACTTATGGAAAATGAAATTAACAATGAACTCTGAAGTGAAAAATAAAGCTAATGAGCCGCCTTCATTTAATTCAAAGGCTATTTCAATAAAAAATATCAACACGGTTAAGGGCACAATAAAGCACAGAGCACTCTTAATAGAGACTATAAATAATGTGTAATAATTTTGTGTTTTTATCGTGTTCACCTAATAAAATGTTAACAGTTTTGCTTTAAATTCTTATAGTAATAATTTACGCCAATGCCTGTCTCATTTTACGTCCGCCAACAGGAATTAATCCATTTTTTTGGTAAAAGTTTAATGTTCGCTCAAACTCAGGCAAAGGTGGTGTGCATAACTCAATGCATGACCAATTATGCTTGTTACCATAGTGTTGAACTTGCTCAAATAATGTTGAACCTACGCCAGAAGCCCTGAATTCAGGAGACACATAAAATTCTTGGATAACACCGATTTTACCACCAGCATATAGTGCATATGTTTCTGTCATCGTGACAACTGCAATTGGCTTATTTCCATAGACACCAATAATTGCCGAGTAGTGACCATCACTAATTAATTCATTACATCGTTGAATAGTTCCATTGAGGTCAATATCAAAATGCTGTGCTTTTGTTACCTCAGAAATTTCTGTTGTAAGATCTACAACCAAAGAACCTATTATTTCAGCATCTTTAACTGTTGCTACTCTATAATTGATTTCCATGCATACTCTTAATTGTTGCTAATGCCCATCTAAGGGGCTGAAAATAGTTGGTTAGAATTAGATAAGGGGGAGCAAAACCAACTGTTATTTGTCTTGATTGATTTGCTTGTTAGTTACCGATTACTCTGAAGTAGTTGCAAGAATACATCCCGCACCAATAAATATTGCACCAAATATTTTTCCAAATAGCTTTTGTACCCGAGTATTTATTGTTCGTGCTTTAGCACGCTGTGCAATTAGTGCATATAAAGACAAACAAATAAATGATAACAACATGAAACTTAATACTAAAATAGAAAACTGAAACATAAGAGGATCAGCAGCCACAATAAACTGAGGAAACAATGCTGTAGTAAAAACAACTGCTTTGGGATTTGTTAATGCAACTAAAACCCCTTGGGTATATAGACTTAAGGAACTACCTTTAGATTTTCTTGTTGAACCTACCTCGATAGTACCAACACCATTCACCCAAAGCTTGAAGCCTAAATAAGCCAGATAAGCCGCTCCCAATAATTTAATAACAGTAAATGCCACCGTAGAATGTAAAACAACAGCACTTAGCCCAAGTACCGAAAATGTAGACATAATAAACAGCCCAGTAACATTACCTAGAATAGTAACAAGAGATTTTTTAAAACCAAAAGAAAGGCTATTTATTGAAACAAGTAATGCTGCTGGACCTGGTGTAGCAGTAGCCAGTAAAGCGATAGAACAAAACATAAACCAATTTTCGAATTGCACCAAATTCTCCTTAGGTAACTACCACCCAAATAATGGGCAAATATCAGTTGGTTAAAATAAGCGACGCAGGAGCAAAAACCAACTGTAATTTTTCCGTTTGAACGCCTTGTTAGCAGTACGTTGCGACTTACTACGTATTAACTAGATTAAATAAATAGAACCCAAAACCACCAAGTAAACTACAGCCCAAAATAACCATGCCTGTAAGCGTTTTAGATTGTGACATTGAATCTATAAGTGCATACCACCACTCAAACTCTAATGCTTGTTCAATAGTAAATGTGGTAGGTATTTCTTTCATTTTTGATTTGTTATCATCCATAAATACAACTCCAAATGTTCAGAAAATTGATTGTACTGTTTTAATACTTGTTAGTTTTGCGTTGGTGCGATAGATCTAGTTTCACCTACTTTCATTATCCAAAGATCTTCGTCGGAAAACCCATTATCACGACCAGCCTTCTTAAAACGTACCGGTGGTTCAAACATTGGCTCATCCGATAAACTGCTAATAGTACCCCAGTGGGAAGAAATAAGTGTTCTAGCGCGAACATCTATTCCTATCGAGACAGCTTCCTCCGGAGTGACATGAGACATCCACAATAACTCCCTTGGTTCATATGCACCTATAGGTAAAATAGCAAAGTCAAAGGAGTTATATTTATCACCAATATAATTGAATATAGTTTTTGAGTAACCTGTATCGCCAATAAAAAGAATACGTTTTTGGACGCTTTCAATAACCCAAGAAGCCCATAGCGTTTCATTATGATCTGAGGTGCTTCGTGCAGAATCATGAACATTAGGTTCCGCTGTAATGTCAATTCCTTCAACAGATACTGACTGCCCCCAATCTAACTCTGTCACCTTGCGATACCCTCGGTCGGTAAAAAAGGACTTGAGTCCTAAAGGAACAACCACATGAATCTCATTTTTGTTTTTTAATTCCCTAACCGTTTTATCATCTAAGTGGTCATAATGATTATGTGAAATAATCACTATGTCAATAGAAGGTAACTTATTGATAGGTATTGGTAAATCAACAATTCTTTTTGGGCCTGCCCATGAAACAGGGCTAGCGCGTTTTGACAAAAAGGGATCTGTCAGAATTGTCACTCCAGAAGTTGTAATTAAAAAACTTGCATGCCCCAACCAAGTAACACGTTCGCTGGAAATTGAGTTTAAAAGTTGAAGAGACTCAAACTCAGTTAATTCATGTCCATCAGGAACATCAGGAACAAACAACGAACCCCATGCTCTTCGCATATAGAAAACAAAACCTTTAGGTGCGGCAGTTTCCACAAATGGGTGGTTCTGATATCCCTTATTCGTATGATGTTGTGGCTTATTATCCGATGATATTTTCTTCGAATATTCTGACGAGTTTGATGAGCATGCAACTAATATAACTAATACTAGAGTTATACCGATACGAAATTTTATGTTGCTCATCATTTACCCCTAAAACTAACGCCCTAATAATGGGCCAAAAATTGTTGGCTATAATGTGAAACGAAGTGGAACGCAAACAACTGTTTTTAGTCTTTATTTATTAGCTTGTTATATTGCCTTACGCTTATTTTGATGTAAAGAAAGCATTAGTATTGCAGCAAGTAAAGTTGCAATAATGTCACCTAGATCGAAAAACATTGAAGTCCAATATTGCTCCATTTCGTATGTTAATGCACCGGCAGTAAGCATTAAAATCGACTTGTTAAATGTTTTAATATTAATCTTTGGCTGGACTACTGGAATGATAGACAAGATTCCAAATAAATAGAAAAAACTCGGAGAAGAGCCTAAAAACAGATCCAAGACACTATTGGTACCAAATACATCTGTTCTGGTTAGTTTCACTATAATGGCGAAAACTAAACATATAATGAAGCTAGCTATGTAAAAATTTTTATCTCGGAATGGCACACCAGCTCCTTGGCAATATAACGAATGATATGGACTCCCCACTCGGCATCTTTCGCTAGCGAATGTGCCATAGTGAAGTCGATAAGAATCTTCAAATGAGGAGGTGTCCACTAAAACGGGGGAACTTCATTGTCCCGCTTGAACAGCTTGTTATAACCGCATTTTAATATATCAATAATAATCAAAACCATACCAGAAATTAACAATACAAAACTTAAAATAACAACAAAGCCTTCATAAAATCGATTAGAATTATTGTGAAGAGATAAGACTAAATTATCGATGCTACCATTGATATAAATTTTATCGATAAGTAGATGATAGTTAGATTTACTATCTATATTAAGATATCCAATGATAACTTTTTTACCGTACCACCCAGAATTTAAAGCCTCGTTTGTACTAGAACGTTTAGCTTTTAATTTAAATTCCTTAGTAGCACCTATATCACTATTTAATAAAATATTGAGACTTTCTATACCGTCTCTTCTTGTTTTTCCGTCAAACTCAGCAACAATATATAATTCATTTTGTAATGAAGATAGTTCGAGTTGAATTTCATATTTGTCATTTTCTTTTTGGAAGTATCCAATATTCCTATCTTCTACTTCATTTAGTAAAGATACAGGAAAACCGAACGCGAATAGTATTAAACCCACAATGATGAAGACAGCTCCCCAAATGCCGATTTTTGATAAATTAATTTGAGGTTGCTCCAAGGTTATAACGCTAACATAAGCGGCAATAAAATAGTTGGTTAAAATGTTGAACGGAGTGAAAACAACCAACTGTTTTTTGTCCATTTGATGTTCTTGTTAGCTGTTTTTATTACTATTATTTAATTCACGCATTCCTATCAGCTTACCAAGGAATGTAGACAAACCTATTGTTTTACGAATTCGTTCAGCCCAAAGACCGCCAATAACAAAACCAATAAAACCACAAAAAGGTACTCTTAAGGTATATAAGTCACCAGCTTGCATGCTAAGAAGCACACCGACTATAATTCCTATCAAAGTTGGTGAAGCTGCAACAGTTAACCAAAGTAATGACTGAGCTAGTAATGCTAAAAATTTCATCTGATACCCTTGAAGATGCTTAAACAGCTAACAGTTTATTATGAGGAAAAATTCCTTCTTTCTACAAGATGGGAAAAATCATCCATAATTTTATAATAGAGTGAGGTTACTTGATTGTTACTGATAGATCAATGAGTTAAAAATAATGGGTTAAGTGGTATATGTGTGAAAGAAGGAATTATTCCCGCTTTCTTGTAGAAAGAAGGAATTATATTGACTGTTTTTATATACAGTTGTTTTTGGGTTTGTTTATGTCCTCACCTTTTTTAGAACATGTGATTGAACATGGAGCGAATGGTGTTAGGAGTCCGCTATCAGATTTACTGTAAAGCAGGCGTATTGAAAATAAAAAATCCGCACTTCAACACTATTAATTGAAATGCGGATTGTTAATTTTTTACGAAACGATTGACGCTATAGTCGTTAGGCTTGTTTAGTATTTATGTAATCATTTACTAAGTCAGCTAAAACATTAAGTGGTACAGGACCATTCTTTAATACCACGTCATGAAACTCACGAATATCAAATTTATCACCTAATTGAACTTTGGCGTGTTCGCGTAATTCTATTATTTTGTTCATACCAATTTTGTAAGCTGTTGCTTGTGATGGCATAACTACGTGACGTTCAACCATTTTTACTGCATCAGATACGGCATTAGGTGTGTTTTCGGTGTAGTACGCTATCCCTTGCTCACGTGTCCACTGTTTCGTATGAATTCCTGTATCAACCACTAAGCGACAAGCACGCCATAATTCCATCGCTAAACGACCAAAATCAGAATAAGGGTCTTGGTATAAGCCAATTTCTTTAGGGATCATTTCTGAATAAAGACCCCAGCCTTCTGTATGGGCTGTATAGCCGCCAAATTTACGGAACATTGGAATGCCCGTTAATTCTTGTTTGATAGCTAGTTGCATATGATGACCCGGAATACCTTCATGATAGGCTAACGCAGCCATTTGATAAGTAGGCATAGCTTCCATGTCGTAAAGGTTGGCATAATAAATACCTGGGCGTGAGCCATCTGGAGCAGGGCGTTCATAAAACGCTTTACCAGCAGATTTCTCTCTAAACCCTTCAACGGCTTTAACCTTTAAGGCCGCTTTGGGTTTAGTTAAAAATAAGGTGTCTAATCGACTTTGCATATCATCAATAAGTGCCACTGCTTCTGTTAAATAACGTTGTTTTCCTTCGTCATTCGCTGGATAGTAAAATTGCTTGTCGTTACGCATGAATTCAAAAAATTCATTAAGACTGCCATTAAAACCCACTTGTTTCATGATGACACGCATTTCGTTGTGTATACGTGATACTTCACTTAGGCCAAGGTCATGAATTTGCTCTGAGGTTAGTTCAGTTGTCGTTGTACGTTGTAAAGCATTGTTATAAAAGGCTTCACCATCAGGAAACTTCCAAGCACCATCACGGGTATCTGCTTTTTTCTCAAGTTCAGTTAAGTAAGTGATTAATTGCTCATAACCTGGTTTTAGATTGTCAATGAGTGCAACTTTAATGTCAGCGATTAAGGTGTTTCTCTCCTCAGCAGTAATATCCAATTTATCAACTTTTCGGGTAAAATCGGCAAAAATAGTGCTGTTAGGCGCGTTATCAAATGGGGCACCTACAAGAATATTTTTTGAGTCTCTAATAACGTGAGGAAAAACAAATTTAGGGGCTATGATACCTTTTGCTTCACGTAATTTAAGTTGTTCTACAAGTTGCGTTAATAATTTTTTAGCGCCTTGAACGCGAGCAATATAATCTTGGGCTTCTTTAACGTTACTGATTGAGTGCTGGTTAATTAAAAAAGCAGGTATTTGCGAGTGTGTGCCATACATTTGATTTACAGGGTATGTATGAAAACGCCATTTATAATCGGCAATACTATTTTCTAGGTTTTGAATGAATAAATTCAAACTTATTTGAGTTTGTAAATCAAGCGCACTAGCGTCAATTGTTTTAACGCGTAACAAGTCTGCTTTAGCAATGGCTAATTCATTTGCTGCGTTTTCTTCAGAAAAATCATACCATTTATCATAATCTGTTTTAATGCCTAAGTAAGTTTGTCTCACTGGATCACGGTTAACACCTTCTTTAAATATGGTATCAAATAAGGCATTAGCTTGTTCTGATGCTGTGGTCGTTTCAACGTCAGTAACTTTAACAGGGGCTGATGATTGTTCATTGTTTAGAGAAGCAACTTTTTCTGCTGAGCAAGCACTAAGTAAAGCGGTGGCAACGGCCATAACTAATAGGGATTTTTTAAACGTCATTCTATTCTCATTTTATTTATATTGTATTCAATTTTGTCAGTGTGCCTTAATGCAGGTTACAAATTCAATAAAAGCTCGACAGATTGCTATAAAATTACGACCAATAGGTGTTTTGAACGGTGTAAAGAAGTAAACTTAATAGTAATTAATAGAACAACCTGTACATGGAAATTTCGTAAATGAAACTTACCGTTGGCTTTAGAAAAGTTAAACATGAAGATATAGATTTTTTATTAGAGTTACGTAGAAAAACGATGACCCAACATTTGTTAGCGGCGGGTATTCGTATGTCAGACGAGCAACATTTGGTAAGGATAAAAGAGCACTTTTATGAAAGCCATATTATTTTAGCTGACCGTAAACCGATCGGGTTAGTAAAGATGGGGGTGTTGTCACTAAATAATACCGGCAAAAGTCTGCATATTAGACAGATACAAATTATGCCTAAATATCAGGGGAAGGGCATTGGTAGTAAAGTACTTACGGTAGTTAAAAAACGTGCATTACAATTATGCTTACCGATCACCCTAAATGTATTGTTGAAAAATCCAGCTCGTGGTTTGTACTTGCGACATGGTTTTCAAGTAGAGAAGAAAACGCGCTTAGAATTTCAATTGCGTTGTCCATTAGAAGTGATTGCCGCTTAGCTTGTTGAGTTAAAGCAATAACGACAATCATTATCTTCAAATAAAATAAAGCTACCTAGTAAATCAGGCCACCAGGTTTTACTTTATTCGGGTCAATACGTGATGGGGTAATTGAGCCATCAACCAATGGTGTTGTTGCAATTGCTAGCATTTTAATGACCTGTAGCATTGAAGGTAAATTCAAGCTATGAATATCATCAGTGACTTGATGATAATGTTGGTCCTTATCAAGCTGTGTACTGCTAAAACTATGGGCTGGCACACCTAACCTAGCAAGGGTTGCGTTATCTGAACGATAAAATAAGTTTTGCTTAGGGTAAGGGTCAGCATAAATTTTCAAGTTTTTTGGTGCTAATGCTTGGTTTAGTTGTTCGCCTAGGTTTGAACGATCCATACCTGTCATCCAAACAGTACCTTCACCAAAAAGAGCGGGCTTACCTACCATTTCAATGTTAATCATGGCGGTTATTGAAGAAGGCTCTACATGCGTCGAGAAATAACGTGAGCCAAAGCCACCAATTTCTTCAGCGCTAAAGGCGGCAAACATTAACGTTCTTTCGTTATTGCCTTGTTTAGCAAAGTGATTTGCTAAGTTGATAATGGAAGATACACCTGAAGCATCATCATCGGCGCCATTAAAAATTTCACCCGTTGATTGTGCGTTACTATTGGTTGTTTCATCAATGCTTGGTTTTACACCTAAGTGATCATAATGCGCAGAGTAGAGTACAATTTCGTTAGCTTTACTTTTACCTGGTAATACACCTACCACGTTACTTAAAGTCGTTGTGCTAACTTTAGCAACACCGGTAACACTAAATTGTTTCACTTTACTAATATCAGTTAACGCAATAACGATAACACCACCTTGTGCTGTGGCATTTTTATCAACGAGCTTAGTTAACCCTTGCGCAAAGTAACTCTGATACCGTTTAAAACTTTCTTCATGTTTTGGATGAAGTAATACTAAATGCTTACCACCTTGGTGGTTTAACTTACGCAGCGACTTTCGCATATTGTCGCCTTCACCAATCATCACAGTGTTGATTGGTTGCTTAGTTGCTGGCTGACTATTATTGCCAGTGTTACTGCTCCATTGAAAATCAGTTTCTGTCGTGGCCATTGATAATAAGTCACTAGAAATTTTGCGGCCATTAATTTCAACAGCAAGTGTATCGGGCGTAATTTTTTGTACCAAATATTGCTGTTTAAAATTTGGTGCACTCGGCGCTGGAGAAAGACCTGCCTCGTCAAAGCGCTTTGCAATAAAGTCTGCGGCTTTACGGATATTAGGGGTGAAATTATGTCTTCCTTCAAGTTCATCACTGGCTAGGTAAGTAACATCTTGGGTAACTTGTTCTAAAGTTATCGTGTCATCAAGGGTGATAGCCGCATTTTTATTGGCCTTATCTCCAAAACCTAAATTAATCGAGTTACAACCAGTTAATGATAAACTGGCGAGTGTCAGTAATGTTAGAGATGCAGCTAAACTTGCTGACTTTACATGTTTATTTGTCATTGATTTGGTTGTGTTTTTTGTCATAAAAGGCAATCTCTTACTTGAGTTTTTTAGTTTCAATCAATAGGGTTTCTTCACCTGAAGTTAACCACAATTGACCATCTTGAATGCTACATTGAAATTCCATATTACGGCTGAGAAGTTTTACTAATGCTTCGCAGGTACTTGGCTCAAACTGCTCTATGGTTAAACGCTCAAATTTATTCATGTTTAGTTCAACTTGAGACCACCAGGTATTTACACTACTGCCATAGCAATAAAGCTTTACCGCTTTGGCTTGGTTGCAGGCTTTTTTCAGACGTTTTTCGTCTAACTGACCCAGCTCAATCCATAGATTGATTTCATCACTGTAATTAATTTGCCAAATAGCTGCTTCGTTTTCATCACTAACGCCTTTACCAAACTGTAAATCTTCGTGGGCGTTGAGGATATAGGCCATAAGACGCACCATTAATCGTTGTGGTGTTTCTGAAGGGTGTTGCGCAAGAGTAAGTTGCAAACTGTCGTAATAATTACGATCCATATCTGCAAGTTCGATAATCGCTTTATATATAGTTGCTTTAAGGGCCATGTGAGCTTTGAGGTAATAAATAGTGGCGGTATCATAACAGCATGGTGCTAACTTGCAAA
>OJGO01000718.1_pt1 | contig 9817 bp, 8 predicted proteins | sample 1594871 | NCBI WGS metagenome assembly OJGO01 (sample SAMN05416798, study PRJEB24817) | seawater metagenome | isolation source: Sea water | place: Canada:Atlantic | collected 2013-07 | reverse complement strand
ATTAGAAATGCCTTTAGGCAAGGCATTGATTGAAGAGAATAGTTATTCTATTGTCTAAATCAATAATGTAACATAAAGCGTGTATAAACCTAAGGAGCTAGCCATGTTAAAAAAAGAAAGTACCGGTCTGATTGTCGTCGATATACAGGGGCAGTTAACGCGTTTAGTACATGATAGCGACGCGTTAGTTTCAAAGTGTGAAAAGCTGATTAAAGGTGTTCAAGCCCTTGAGTTACCTATTTTATGGCTTGAACAAAATCCAGAAAAAATTGGCCCAACCGTTGAAGAGTTAAGTATTCTACTGAGTTCACCGACCAGTCATCAAGAACCTATTATTAAATATACCTTTGACGGTTGTGAAAACGATCAATTTATTGACGCTGTTAAAGCCACTAACGTTGATACGTGGATTGTATGTGGTATTGAAGCACATATTTGTGTGTATCAAACGGCAATAAGTCTAAAACGCATGGGCTTTAAAGTACAAATAGCTGCTGATTGTGTGTCATCTCGTGAGCTAGAGAATAAAACGTTAGCGATAAACAAACTCGTTAACAACGGCGTAGAGTTAACGGGATTAGAAATGTGTTTATTTGAACTCGTCAAAGACTGCCGAGTACCTGTTTTTAAAGAAATACTTGCCTTAATTAAGTAGTGATATGAATAGCTAATTATACCCAAACCACATGAAACGCTCAGATGTGCTGAAACACACATCTTCAAGTTGCTTGGGAATATTTCTCGAATAACGAACTGACCATCTAAGCTTCAATATCATTGAAGCTTTTTTTATACCTTAGAATACTTAACACCCATTCCCCAATCGTCGTATTTTGCTATATCGACTAAGCTTAGCTATACCTCATAAAAAGTCTAATTACTCGATAACAATGCAATAAGGGGATAAAAACAGGTGAATATTCAAATGATTGTTTCTATCACTTTGCTGCTGTTAGCAGTTGGTGTACTTGCCATTGTCCTCGCTCGTTTTATCCGTATTCCCTACACTTTACTCTTAGTGATACTCGGTTTTGTTCTGTCCTTATTTACAGTAGAGTTTGGTATAGATACCGGCGTAAGAGCGAGTAATTTTCAAGATTTGATGCTGTTTATTTTGCTGCCAGTACTCATATTTGAAGCGGCTTTTGCCTTGAACAGTAAGTTATTGTTCAAATACTTACCAAACGTACTAACGCTTGCGACGCTTGGTTTGATCATTTCTACGCTTGTTATCGCCGTTTTTCTTTATTTTGGTATCAATCATTCCGGCTTTCCTTTTATTGCCGCGTTATTAACGGGTGTGGTTATTTCAGCAACAGACCCTGTTGCAGTAGTGGGTCAATTGAAAGCGTTGAAAGCACCAGATGATTTAAATGTGTTAATTGAAGGGGAGAGCTTATTTAATGATGCAACAGCGATTGTTTTATTTAGTATTATTCTCAGCATTGCTTTAGGGCAAAGTGAACCAGATCTAACTTCTGCTGTGATAACTTTTAGTAAAGTCTTTTTTGGCGGCATCATTGTCGGCGTTTTATTGGGGGGATTTGCCGCACTACTGGTTAAATTAATTGAAATATCAGTGCCTCACATGGTCGTTATTACTCTGTTTCTCGCCTATGGAACTTTTTATATCGCAGAACACTTATTTCATGTGTCAGGTATTGTCGCCGTTATGTTTGCTGCCCTGTTATTTAAAAAATATGCACACGAGCAATTAAAAGAGGTTCATCTAGGCCTTCATAATATATGGGAATCACTTGGTTTTATTGCCAATATTTTTGTCTTTGTATTACTAGGTTTAGTGGTCAGCCTTAATATGTTTACCCAAATGTGGCTTGCAATTCTCCTTGCCATTGTTGGCGCTTTTATTGCGCGCGTTATCGCCGTCTATTTTTCTGTATGGCTAAATCACCTCACAGTGGGGCAACCAATAAACCCTAAGTATCCAGCTATTATGATCTGGGGAGGATTACGAGGAGCGGTCACCATTGCATTAGTCTTGTCATTGCCGACAGAATTACCTTATTGGTGGACGATTCAATCTATTGGATTTGGCATTGTACTTTTCACCCTCATTGTTCAAGCAACGACCACTCCGCTGTTAGTTAGAAAACTCAACATTTAGCGTATCTATTAACAGGCTTTGGCGATATTTTCCTCGGTAATGTATTCATAAGGATATGCAGTTTTTAAAAAGTGATAAAACCTGAAGTGCTGGCTTGACAAAAACTATCACAGCAAGATATTGAGTTGACAGCGTCGATAAGGGAACTTGTTGGTTTTATAATAAAGTTAGCCTTTGGCTGTTTTGAAAAGCTCTATTAATCATTATCTTATACTGTCTTTTTCCATTGGATAGTTGTTGTATATTCAAAAATATACTCACTTCATGGCATCAAATTTCACCATATTAAATGTAAATAAACGCGTTATTCAAGCCATGGCTTTTATGCTTAGAACGGCAAAAAGCCAATAAAATTTCATAAAATATTTAATATTTATTCGAAGAAAAAATGAAAGTTATAAATACGTTAGCAGGTCAAATTAGGTGGTTACCTTTATGATTTGGTCAGAAATAATTCTAAGAAATGGATGAATTTGAACTAAGGTTAAAGGTGCTGTAGGCAATATTTTTATTTAAACTGAATATGATTTATATGAAACCTGTATAACTTAGCTTAAAGCAAAATGTGGCCTGATGTATAAAAATAGATAATTAAAAATAATGGGAGAATACAATGAATCAGAGCACTAAAACAAAACTTCAAGGTACCGCAGTAGCATTAGCGGTTGCTGGTTTAATGGGATGTACTGCTGTTGCAGGCGACTCAAATACTAAAACAGCTAAAACTAGCGCAACCAATGCAGTTGAAATGGCGCATTGTTACGGCGTGAATAAATGTAATGGTCATAACGACTGTAAAACGGCTGAAAATGCCTGTAAAGGTCAAGCAGTGTGTAAGGGACATGGTTTTGTTGCTATGTCGACTAAAACCTGTGATGACATAGGCGGTACTGTGCAAGACGATTGGCGTGGGGTAGTTGACACGGCTGAATTGACGCATTGTTACGGCGTAAACAAATGTAATGGTCATAACGACTGTAAAACAGCTGATAATGCCTGTAAAGGTCTAGCTGCGTGTAAAGGTCATGGCTTTGTCGCACTGCCAGCGAAAACTTGTGATGATGTAGGTGGCACTGTTGGTTCATAACTTGATAAAGCATCAAGCCAGCGCTAGAGAGTATGCACTCTCTAGCGCTGTTGAGGGTATCACTCCACCTGATGATTTCCTCGGCTTTGGTCTTGGGCTAAGAACCGATCATTTTCAGGATGTGTTATCAACTAAACCCGATATAGATTGGTTTGAAGTTGTTTCTGAAAATTTTATGGTTGATGGTGGTAAACCTAAACACTATTTGCACGCCATTCGTGAGCTTTATCCAATGGTAATGCACGGGGTTTCCTTGTCTATTGGCTCAACTGACCCGTTGAATATGCAGTACTTACGGCAATTAAAAGTACTGGTAAATGAGCTGCAACCTCAATGGATATCTGATCACCTTTGTTGGACCGGCGTTGATCAAACCAACAGTCATGATCTACTGCCTTTACCTTATAATGAAGAAGCATTGAATCATGTTTGCGACCGTGTTGATCAAGTGCAAAACTTCTTAGGGCGTCCTATTTTATTAGAAAATTTATCTAGCTACATTACTTATAAAGAATCAGAAATGAGTGAGTGGGAATTTTTTAATAAGGTTGCTCGTCAATCCGGCTGTAACATATTGTTAGATATTAATAATATATATGTCAGTGCTCGAAATCATGAATTCAAACCACAAGATTATCTTGAAGGTATCGATAAAGACAAAGTGAAGCAGTTTCATTTAGCGGGTCACAGCGATTACGGAGATTATGTCATCGATACTCATGACCATCCGGTTGCCGATCCTGTTTGGGCTTTGTATAAACAAGCGCTAGAAAGGTTTGGTTGGGTAAGTACTATGATTGAACGCGATGATAATATTCCACCACTTGCTGAGCTATTAGCAGAAGTTGATATTGCACGAAATATTGCATATGACACGTTGGGGCAACTGGAACGACTCAAGCAGCGGGAGATAGTAACGTAAGTGGACAAATTACCCTTAGCCTCATTGCAGCAAAAACTAATTAAGTATTTAGTGGATGATGATGCCACTGTTGCGGCAAATATCATGGAGCAAATTGAGGATCACGGTAGTATTAGTCGTGATGTTCGCTTGCATATTTACAAGAATGCTTATCAAGCAAGACTGAAAGAGACCATTGAAAACGACCATGAAATGTTAGGTTTTTACCTTGGGGATGATTTATTTGATCAAATGGTTTTAGGTTATCTAAACGCATATCCATCTGATAATACGTCACTGCGACATTTTGCAGATAAACTACCTTTGTTCTTGGCTAATTACGCGCCATTTAAAGACCATCCTATTATTAGCGAACTAGCCCATTTTGAACGTTTATTGATGGTGGCATTTGATGCTGCAGACGCTGAGCGATTTACCCGTAACCTACTCGCCAATATCCCCCCCGAGCAATGGCCTGATTTGGTTTTTCGTTTTCATCCAAGTGTTCAACTAGCGCGCTTTCAATACAACAGTGTAGAAACTTGGCAAGCATTAAAACAAGAGCAAGCACCTGAGCCAGCAAAAGAGCAATACAGTGATTGGTTATTATGGCGCAATAACGATCGTTTAACGCAATTCCGTTCTTTACCCGCGCAAGAATATGATCTCATTAATATGATTCTACAAGGCGCAAGTTTTGCTGATTTATGTGATTTTTTACTGCAAGAAGTGTCTGAAGAGCAAGCAAGTCCACTGGCATTAGATTATTTACTTAAATGGCTGGACGATGGCATTTTGATAAAGCAAAAATTCATTCAGCAATGACAGACTAAGTGATAGAGAACATAGCCAAATAACTCAAAGAGTGTGAGTGATAAATTCAAACTTACTCACACATTCCATTAGTCATCTAAGCAGACTCGACCTGATAAATTTAGGTTAGTCTAATCTTATATCCGTTGATTTTAACTTGTCTTGAATTAGTTCTTTTTAGCTTATGTTGGCTTATGCTAGTTTTGGGCTAGTTGCTCTGATGCATCATGAAAAACCACTTCTACGGTAAATCGTTGTGCATTTGAACTGATGTTTAATTGCCACTGCTGTTGTTGGCAAATGGTTTCAGCCAAAAAGAGTCCCACGCCATAACCGTAACTAACGCCAGACTCCTCAAGCTCTAAGGTTTTGTTCTCTGCACTGTGCGCTAAAATGTCATTCTCAATGACTAAAGTATGGTCACGTATATCAACATTTACTTTACCCAATACACTATACTGACAGGCATTTCTCAGTAAATTAGTAATTAAGATATCGGCTAATTCCAATTGACCAAATAAGCTCGTATAACCCTGCATATTTACCGCAAAGCAGATAGTTCTTTTAGCAAAATGTTCCTTGCAAGCCACTACTGAATTTTCGACTAATTCATCTAATAAAAATACCTTATTTTGCAGTGCGTGTGATACTTGTTTTTGCTGAGTTAGGGCTTGTTGTCCGCGCCAAAGCTGCAATAAAGTATTTGTCAGTTGTTTCATTGTCAGATGAGCTTTATTCAGCTTTGCTAACTTGTTTTTGTCTTTAGCCGTTATAGCTTCACTGTTATTCAATAGTGTTAATGCTGCTGCCATAATGGCCATAGGCGTTCTTAACTCATGGCTTAAGCTGCTAAGAAAATGTTTTTCTCGGGTCAAGAGTGCTTGTTCTTTATGTTGTAATTCATACTGAGTTAATAGGCTTGCTTGTAAAAAATCAGCACTATTGACAAGCTCTGTAAAACTCAAAGACTCAGGCGTTTTTTGCTGTCGTAAATCCTTGTATTCAAGATGACTCATTGACTGAACCCAAAGGGAAAAATCAGCCATTTGTCGAGTTATTTGCCTGTTAGTATGTAAACTATAAAAAATGACGAGCAATAAAAATAAGCTGACTAAAAAGATAAAAGCATTCTGCCAAGACTGATAAAACATGGCCTCACCTTTGAGGTCAAATAAGTGCAGCACAAAGAATATTTCAGCTTTTTCAATTGAGTAATATGGCAAGATATAGATTATTTTATCTTCTAATTTATAGAGGTGGCTTTCATCAAGTACTAGATTACTTTGATCGTCATTAATTTCTAACAATACTTGATAGCGCTTAGGTAAACGTTTTACGCCCCAATAATACTCTTTTCGTCCAGCATCAAATTCAATAATGTCATCCGTTACTTGATAATACTCACTCAGTACTTGTGCGTCGTAATACATATAATAGTCGGTAGTATCGTCCATGGCGCTATAACGCATAAATACAATTACGGCACTAAACACAATGATTAATAACACTAAAATGGCCAAGTAGCGTTGATTTAAGAATTGATGTAATGAAGGTTTGGACTGACTAATCATAGGAATTATCCGGTATTTTTCTGACATACATTTTGATTTTATTTTATTTTGACTACTTTTATAGTTCTTTTAATGAAATACCAGCACCACGAACGGTATGAACTAACTTTGGCTCATCTGCATTGTCGACTAAATTTCGCAATCTAAATATTAACGTTTTTAGCATATCTTTAGTGGGCGTTTGATCGGGCCATATTTCATCTTCTATGGTAATACGGTCCACAATATTAGGGCTGTTCTTAGCAAGTAATAGCAATAATTGCCATTGGGTAGGAGATAGGGCGATTAAACGACCAGAACGACTTACACTGCGTTGTTGATAATCTATGGATAATGTATTTAAAGTAAATAGCTCAGGTATTGCTGCTTTAGTCTCACGTTTTGCAAGTAATTGTATTCTAACGGCTAGCTCTTCTAGTTCAAAAGGTTTAGTTAAATAGTCATCAGCACCGAGAGAGAAACCATTGAGTTTGTCAGCCAAACTATCATGCGCCGTTAGAAAAATAATAGGGGTAGAATTACCAAGTGATCTGACTTTTTCACACACTGAAAAGCCGTCCATCCGAGGCATATTTACATCAAGTACAATAACGTCGTAATGATTCTTTTCTATCAAAGTGAGCGCATTGGCGCCATCAAATGCATAGTCACATTCAATATCAAGTGTCTCTAGAAAATCAATAGTCAATTCAGCAAGGTCTGACTCATCTTCAACTAACAATATCAGCATAATTCAGCCTTGTTATGGATGGTAAAATACATGTTATGCACCTCTTTAATTAGTGAAAAAATCACTATACGCGCTTAGGTTATCACATGGCAAAGCTTGGGCCGTTACCTTTTGGTTACCTAGCATTGATTAAACTGTTCAGCAGAAAATGAATTAACTAATTATTGCAGGAAATATCGAGATGAATAAAGTAAATAGAAATAGCTCATCAATCATTGCAACCTTGATGGTATCAAGTTTGTTAGTAGCAGGCTGCGGTAGCTCAGGCACTGACACAGAGAATACAACTACAACGGATAAAACGACAAATCCAACGAGCGAAATTGCTACTCAAGTTTATAAAAATGGCAAAGTTTATACAGTGAACGAGCAACAAGAATGGGCTGATGCGGTTGCAGTAAAAGACAACGAAATTATTTTTGTTGGCAGTAATGAAGAGGTACAAGACTATGTTGATTCATCAACTAAAGTAACTGATTTATCTGGAAAAATGATGATGCCTGGCTTTCATGATGTGCATATGCACCCGATTGAATCCGCCTCTGAAAATACTCAATTTGCAATTAGTGTTGATGAAACCAACCCTGAAAATTTCATCGCAAGTATTAAAAAAGCAGCACTTGAAAACCCAGGCAAAGGCTGGTTAATTGGTTTTGGTCATTCTATTTTTACCTTGCTTAATTCAGCACGTTCACCTTTAGCGATTATTGATGAAGCAGTAGCTGACCGTCCTGTTATTATCATGGAACAAACCTCTCATTCTATGTGGGTAAACTCTGCAGCATTAGCTCTAGCAGGCTTTACTAAAGAAACTCCGCACCCAACAGGAGGAAGAATTCTACGTGATGAAAACACAGGTGAATTGAATGGCATCTTAATTGATAATGCTGGCAATATAGTCATGGACATAGCAATGGCGCCAACCAGTGAAAGTTTGCAAAAAGATTACGATGGTTTAATTGAATTCACCTTACCTGAGTTAGCGAAACATGGCATTACCTCAATCAGTGATGCGAGAAGTTTTTGGAAAAGAGATGATCATACAACCTGGCTTAAAGCTCAACAAAATGATGCGATAACCGCACGTGTTTCAGTTGGTCTTTGGGCGTATCCAACGGCAGATGACACAACACAATTAGCTGACTTAAAAGCGCTATATACTAACGAGCCAGACAGTTTTTTAAAGTTCAACCAAATCAAACTCTATTCAGATGGCATTATTGTTAACGGCACGTCGGCAATGTTAGCTAAATACAACATAGACTTAATTGGCATTCCAGAAAACAAAGGCCTCAATTATTTTTCTCAAGAACGTATTGAGCAATATATAACTGCACTAGAGCCAACAGGTTTTGACTTTCATATGCACGCCATTGGTGACCGAGGTATTAGAGAAGCGCTTAATGCCGTGGAAAACTCAGGCTCTGACAAAGGACGTCATCGAATTACTCACGTAGAAATAGTTGACCCGGCAGATATTCCAAGGTTTGCGCAGCTAAATGTTACTGCTGATGCACAAGTTGCTGGTGATTTTGCTAACCCTGAACATTGGCATGAAAATGATGAATTAATTGGTGCAGTTAGATCGGATAACGCCATACCTATTAAGTCATTAGACGCCGCAGGAGCGCGAGTTACCTTAAGTAGTGATTGGAATGTTAGCCCTTATAATCCATTCATTGGTTTGCAAAATGCGGTAACCAGAGCACCACAAGAATTAACGCTAGCCAATGCTATCAAAGCGTATACCCTTAACGGTGCTTACGTAATGAGACAAGAAGATAAGGTTGGTAGTATTGAAGTCGGTAAACTGGCAGATTTCGTTATATTAGACAAAAACTTATTTGATATTGAGCCTAATACCATTAATCAAACAAAAATCGTCACAACGGTATTTAATGGCAAAGTCATTTATCAACGATAAGTTATGCCTTGATTCAGTTGCAATAGCAGAGGGCTGTCAGGTGTAATTGCTGTTCGATGGTCGTCACTTTACAGCGCTACTATTTATCGTAGAAAACGTGCGTAATTTTTAAAGACCGATACAAATTGTATCGGTCTTTATGATTCCACTTACTTGGCTCAAACTTGATTCTAGTTTAGCTTTAGCTCAGCGGTGTAAGTAGAGAGTCCAAAATATCATCCGTTAAACTCAATTTATTATCACTGACTTCTTCAGATAATAAGGCTTTGGCTAGTTCGGCTTTGTTTTGCTGAATTTTTTGAATTTTCTCTTCAATTGAGTTTTCAATAATCAATTTGTAAACAAACACAGGTTTGTTTTGTCCAATTCGATAAGCTCTATCAGTGGCTTGGTTTTCTACCGCAGGATTCCACCAAGGATCAAAATGAATTACCGTATCGGCTGCAGTTAAGTTTAACCCCACGCCACCAGCGCGTAAGCTAATCAAAAATACCGGCACTTCACCACTTTGAAACTTATCAACAACTTCTTGTCTCTTGGTGGTTGAGCCTGTTAATTTAACATAACCAATACCAGCCCCGATCAACTCATCTTCGATTAAAGAGAGCATGCTAGTGAACTGTGAAAAGATTAATATTTTACGGCCTTCATCTATTTGCTCAGGCA
>OJGO01000714.1_pt1 | contig 9833 bp, 12 predicted proteins | sample 1594871 | NCBI WGS metagenome assembly OJGO01 (sample SAMN05416798, study PRJEB24817) | seawater metagenome | isolation source: Sea water | place: Canada:Atlantic | collected 2013-07 | reverse complement strand
CCTAGCTGGTGCAGCGTATATTACCTTTGTCTGTTTGGTTCCACAGTTTATGATCATGGCATGGGACGTACAGTTCTATTTCGGCGGGACATCTTTATTGATTATCGTAGTAGTGATTATGGACTTTATGGCACAAGTACAAACGCATATGATGTCTCATCAATATGACAATGTACTTAAAAAAGCGAACTTGAAAGGCTATGGTCGTTAGACCGAGTTGATTTAGTTAACGGAGTATAAAATGAAAGTACGTGCATCCGTAAAAAAGATTTGTCGTAATTGTAAAGTGGTAAAGCGTAAAGGCGTAATTCGCGTTCTTTGTGTTGAACCAAAGCACAAACAAAGACAAGGTTAAGCTTAGCTTTTAACCTAATATCTTTTAGAAGTGGCATTATGTAGATTTATCTGTATAATGCCGCTTCGATTTGCAGAAAAAGAGAATGGTTGGGTATCCTAACGGGCTTTCCAACCAAAGTAATTTTAATTATAAATAGGAGATGTGATTAGTGGCCCGTATCGCTGGCATTAACATCCCTGATCGTAAGCATGCAGTAATCGCCATTACTGCGATTTACGGTATTGGAGCTACACGTGCGAAAGCAATTTGTGCAGCTACTGGTATCGCTGAATCAACGAAGATCAGTGAATTAGACGAAGCAAAAATAGATTTGCTACGCGCTGAAGTGGATAAATTTACCGTTGAAGGTGATTTACGCCGTGAAGTTTCAATGAACATTAAACGTCTTATGGATTTAGGTTGTTACCGTGGCATTCGCCATCGTCGCAGTCTTCCTCTACGTGGTCAACGCACTAAAACAAATGCGCGTACCCGTAAAGGTCCTCGTAAGCCAATTAAGAAGTAAGAGGAACTAGACAATGGCTAAAACACCAGTTCGTACGCGTAAACGCGTAAAAAAACAAGTTGCTGATGGCATGGCTCATATCCATGCTTCTTTCAACAACACAATCGTGACTCTTACAGACCGTCAAGGTAATGCGTTATCTTGGGCGACTGCCGGTGGTTCAGGTTTCCGTGGTTCACGTAAATCAACTCCGTTCGCTGCGCAAGTAGCTGCAGACCGCGCAGGCGCTGTTGCAAAAGAGTTTGGCTTGAAGAATATTGAAGTGTTCGTTAAAGGTCCAGGTCCAGGTCGTGAATCTGCTATCCGTGCCTTAAATGCTGCTGGTTTTAAAATCACCAACATTACTGACGTTACACCTATTCCTCATAATGGTTGTCGTCCTCCTAAGAAACGTCGCGTTTAATTGCACTTTTTAGGATAGTTGGAGAAAGAAAATGGCTAGATATTTAGGTCCTAAGTTAAAGCTTAGTCGCCGCGAAGGTACAGATTTGTTCCTTAAAAGCGGTGTTAGAGCAATTGACACTAAATGTAAAATCGAAACAATACCAGGTCAACACGGCGCCCGTCGCGGTCGTTTGTCAGACTACGGTGTTCAACTTCGTGAAAAACAAAAAGTTCGTCGTATTTATGGCGTACTAGAAAAACAATTCAGTAATTACTACAAAGAAGCGGCACGTCAAAAAGGCAACACAGGTGAAAACTTGTTACAGCTTTTAGAAACTCGCTTAGATAACGTAGTTTACCGTATGGGTTATGCAAGCACTCGTGCTGAAGCCCGTCAATTAGTTAGCCATAAAGCTATCGTGGTAAACGGCGTTGTAGTTAATATTCCATCTTTCACTGTTAAAGCTGAAGATACTGTTTCTGTTCGTGAGAAGTCTAAAACTCAAGCGCGTATTATCGCTGCTTTAGAATTAGCTGATCAACGTGAGAAGCCACTTTGGATTGAAGTAGATAATAAGAAGCTTGAAGGCGTTTTTAAACGTATTCCAGATCGTGCTGACCTATCTGCCGAAATTAATGAACAGTTGATTGTTGAACTTTACTCTAAATAGTAAAGTTGCACTTTAAGAGAGGACATATATGCAGGGTTCTGTAACCGAATTCCTTAGACCACGCTTAGTTGGCATTGAAACCGTTAGCCCTCGTCGTGCTAAGGTAACTTTGGAGCCACTAGAACGTGGTTTTGGTCACACTTTAGGTAATGCGTTACGTCGTATTCTTTTATCTTCAATGCCGGGTTGTGCCGTAACTGAAGTTGAAATTGACGGTGTTTTACATGAGTACAGTAGTAAAGAAGGTGTTCAAGAGGACATCATCGAAATATTGTTAAACCTTAAAGGGCTTGCAGTTTTGTTAGAAGGCAAGAATGAAGCCGTTCTTACCATAACTAAGTCTGGTGAAGGCCCTGTAACGGCAGCTGATATACAACATGACGGAGATGTTACAATTGCAAATCCTGATCATGTTATCTGCACCTTAACAGGTGAAGGTTCTGTTAGCATGCGCATTAAAGTTGAAATGGGACGTGGTTATGTTCCCGCTTCTGCGCGCCGTGATGCCGAGGAAGAAGATCGTGCTATTGGTCGTTTGTTGGTTGACGCCTCATTCAGCCCAGTAGTTAGAATTGCTTATGATGTTGATTCTGCACGTGTTGAACAACGTACAGATTTAGACAAATTAGTTTTAGATATGGAAACCAATGGTACATTGGATCCGGAAGAAGCTATCCGTCGTGCTTCAACTATTCTTGCTGAACAGCTTGATGCGTTTGTTGAACTTCGTGATATCAAAGAAGTAGAGCAAGTGGAAGAAAAACCATTGTTCGACCCAATCTTGCTTCGTCCTGTTGATGATCTAGAATTAACTGTTCGTTCAGCTAACTGTTTAAAAGCAGAAGCAATTCAATACATTGGTGATTTAGTACAACGTGCTGAAGTTGAGCTTCTTAAAACGCCTAATTTAGGTAAGAAGTCTCTAACTGAAATCAAAGACGTGTTAGCGTCGCGTGGTTTGTCTCTGGGCATGCGCCTAGAAAACTGGCCACCTGAAAGCATTGTTGACAACGACTAGTTCGATCATCATTTTTTTAATAGTTTGAGAGAAGGATTAACTTATGCGTCATCGTCAAAGCGGTCGCCAGTTAAACCGTAATAGCAGTCATCGCCAAGCGATGTTCCGCAATATGGCAAGCTCTTTAGTAAAGCACGGCGTTATTAAAACGACTGTTGCTAAAGCTAAAGAACTACGTCGCGTTGTTGAGCCACTGATTACATTGGCCAAAACCGACAGTGTTGCAAATCGCCGTTTAGCGTTTGCTCGTACACAAGATAAAGAAGTAGTAGGTATTTTATTCAAAGAACTTGGTGCTCGTTACCAAGAACGTCCAGGTGGTTACACTCGCATTTTAAAATGTGGTTTCCGTACTGGTGATAAAGCGCCTATGGCATACATTGAATTAGTAGACCGCCCAGTAGTAGAAGATGCTCCTGAAGTAGTTGAAGAGTCAGCTGAAGCTTAAACGAAAGTTTATACTTTATTTAAAAAACCGAGCTTAGGCTCGGTTTTTTATTGCCTAAAATTGATGAATATATTGATCATATATATAGTGATTATGCCGTTTTAACGGTACAACTTGTCGTTTTCTTCCTTGACCTAAACGTAAATTCACCGTATAAAATATCTATATACTTTAGTTTATTCTTTGAGCCTTTATGTCGTCACGAAATCCAATCATAGCAGTCACTGGCTCATCAGGAGCAGGAACATCTACAACGACTGCTGCGTTTGAGCATATCTTTAGAACACTCGGTATATCCTCTGTCAATGTCGAAGGAGATAGTTTTCATCGTTTCTCTAGACAAGAAATGGATATGGAAAAGCGTAAAGCAAAAGAAGCACGCACTAATATCAGCTATTTTGGTGATCTTGCTAACGACTTTACTGCGCTAGAAAAGTTATTCCATGATTATAGCGAAACAGGTAAAGGACAAATCAGACGTTATTTACATACTTTTGATGAAGCAGTTCCGTACAATCAAATGCCAGGTACTTTTACCCCCTGGGAAGAGTTTGGTGAAGGTACTGATTTGTTATACTACGAGGGGCTACACGGCGGTGTAGTAACCAAGGACAATGATGTTGCTAAACATGTTGATTTACTCATTGGCATGGTTCCAATAGTTAACTTAGAGTGGATCCAAAAGATCATTCGCGATACCAATAAACGCGGCCATTCACGTGAAGCTGTAACAGCAAGTATAGTGCGTAGTATGGAAGATTATATTTCCTTCATCACACCACAGTTCTCTCGTACTCATATCAACTTTCAACGAGTGCCTACCGTCGATACCTCTAATCCCTTTAGTGCTAAGGCAATCCCTAGCTTAGACGAAAGTTTTGTCGTTATTCGTTTTCGTGAAGTAAAAAATGTAGATTTTCAGTATTACCTTCGTATGATTGATGGTTCATTTATGTCTCGAATTAATACCCTTGTCGTGCCTGGTGGTAAAATGGGTCTAGCGATGGAGTTAATTTTAACGCCTTTAATCCGTGACTTAATGGATCGTAAAAACCAAGCCAATAAGCAATTAGATTGGATGAGCGATTTATAAAGCGCTAAGTTCATATAAAGAAATCAGTGCTTTGAGTGGTGAGCTAGGTGAACTTAAAGCAATACCTTCATTTAATAGGAGAGAAGGTATTGTAGTTACTGAAACTGTCGCGGTTGCATTATCAGTAACACTAATCTCTTTAGATAACTTACGAGAACATTCAATATCAATTCAACCTTATGTAGTGAATGCTGTAGTGCTTATTCAGATTTATAGCTTACTGCTTTTGCACATATCCTTATGTATCGGTTTTGTTAATCTTTCTATTTTACATCAGTATTACAAAAACACTTTTACATGATTACGACCCGCAGCCTTTGCTTCATAGAGCGCTTTATCTGCTTTTAATAATAACGCTGATAGATCTCTTTCTTCTTGATACCTCACGACGCCAGCACTTACTGTTTGTGTCAAATCACTTGAAATTGTCGACCAGTCATACTGCTCAATCGTAGTTAAAAGCCTATTCGCAATTGTTAATGCTACTTCAATGTCGGTATCAGGCAGCAAGATTATAAACTCTTCACCGCCAACACGCCCTAGAGTGTCGCCTTTGCGGATGAGCTTAGAGGCAATATCAGCAAGGCAAATTAAAACTTGGTCGCCGATATAATGCCCTAATTCATCATTAACTAATTTAAAATAATCAGCATCAAAGAAAATTAACGAAAATGGTGTTTGCTTTTTCTTACTGAGGGAAAGGCACTTTTCAGCCTGAATGTAGGTTTCCCGTCGGTTAGCTATTTTGGTTAATTCATCGGTAAAAGCGAGCTTTTTAAATTGCTGTTTATGATACATCTGCTTATAAGCAAATATGGACATCAATATTAATATAATACCGACTAGGGTAATTATGATAATTTGCATTGTCTTATTACGTTGCAACATGCTCAATTGTACTTCTTTATCCTTAGCGTGCTGCAGCAGTAGGTCATTTTCATGTTTAATTCTATCAGTATCAAAACGTGTTCGTAATTCAGCATTGAGTTTAGTAAGTACTCTTTCATCTTGTGCTAAATGAACATGAAGATATTCTCTTAAAGTTTGATAGGCGTTTTGCCAATTTTTATCTGCCTCATAAATGTCACTTCTAAGCCTTAGTACTTTACTAAGGCCACGTTGATTCTTATCGATTAAGAAGGCCTTCTCAGCGTTTTGCAACGCATCTAAGCTAGCCGGATAATTGTTAAGTTGAAACTGAGTATTTGCTAAATATAGTTGTAAAAAACTATAGGGAGCATTGTATTCGGGTGTAATTGTACTTTCAGCTTGTTGTAGTAAAGTTAGTGCCTTGTTGTACTGGCCTAATGAGATTAAATTATTGGCTATATTTATCGACATATCAGCTGAAATTACTGGCTGTTTATTGTGTAAAAATTGCTGGCTCACACGATAACGAGCATTGGCTTCCTTTAATTTTTTTAATTGTTCTAAAGAAGAGGCTATTTGAATATTTATGTCGTTGGCTTCAAATATTTTGCCTTCTTTGATATAAATATCTTCTAATTGCAATTGATATTTTAAGGCGCTTTTTGCATCACCAAATCGGCGGTAGCTCGTTGCTAGTTCGCCTAAGTTTATATTGGCCCAATAAGTTAATTTAAGTGACTCGTAGTGACTTTGTGCCATCAGCAAATCTTCAAGGGAGGCAGAGTAGTTACCTTGGTATGAGTGCAGAGTGCCTCTTTGTCTATGTCCATGGGCAATCAGTAGTGGTGCTTCGATGATGTATGCTTGATTGATTGCGTTGGTTAAATCTTGCAGTGTCGTATCTACTTGGCCTAACAATCGTTGATAACTGGTTTTACATAACGTTAAATCAATCGTGGTTTTTGATGGAATGTCTGGGCCGAATATATCGAGTTGTTTATTTGCGTATGATACCGCTTGTCTTATTTGTTCATTTGTTTCGACTTTTTGATTCCAGCACGTTGCACGAATATATTCTTTTTGACGTAGAAGATCATCGGGCGTAATTGCCTTTTTTAGTTCTTGCAGTAAGCTAGTGGCCTGTTGCGGGGATGAAGGTTTGTTAGTTTTAAATAATGCAATAATGTCATCAGCACGTTTGTTTTCATCAGCGTTAACGGATAAACAGATAAATAAACTGGTAATGTAACTCGCAATAATTAAAGAAGTAACAAGAAACCGCTTAATTAACAATAGATACTCCTTTATCATAATAATTTCGAGTCATTTTTGATTACATAAACTTGAAGATATCAAGAAAAATAGATTTTTGAAAGAACTGTAAAACTTCTCAGAAGAAACGATTTCTATTTTGAGGAGGATGTGATTTATTAACTGGTAAAAAGTTCGCTTAACTCTTTAGTTAGTTGCTCTTTTATTTGTATTTCATCTTCAGTTGATATTGGTTGTATTTCAAGATGAGAACCGAGATTGAATATATGTTGCGTCAAATTGATAGATTGCCTTACTAACTTGCAATGAAATAAGTTGTGAGTTGTCATTACACTATCTTTAACACGGTACTTCTCACGTGTCTCTTTAGCTAAATGCTCACTAATAAAAGCGATTTTATGATCATTAAAGTGTTTTATACCACGTTGATCGCGAGTCATGCCTCGGACACGGTAGTCTATATCAATAACATCCGCCGAGAAGGCTTCAATGACGTAATCGAGGACTTTTAAAGGAGAAATAACACCACAGGTCGATAGCTCAATATCGGCTCTGAAAATGGCAATGCCATTCTGTGCTGTTTCTTCTGGATAGGTATGAATGCATAAATGGCTTTTATCTAAATGAGCTACTAAAGACTCAGGTTTGGCTTCTTCTGAAATCATCAGGGTCACACTCGCTCCTTGAGGAGTGTAATCTTGGCTTGCAATGTTCAGAACATTACCACCAATAGCGTGACAAACCTTAGTAAGTAAAACTTCGAGCAGCTCACTGTTATAGCTTTGATTGATGTAGGTATTATAACTCTCAACAGATTGAATTGAGGGTAAATAATGCACTCTGTATAACGAAAAGCTTAAACTTTTCGTTAAATTATTAAAGCCATATAAGGGGATTTTAGTATCTGTATCCATAAGGTATTGGGATTACGGAGCAACAATTTTAAAATCGTGAGTAATGTTAACTTTCGCATTTAACATTAAAGCGACTGAACAATATTTATCTGCTGACAAGTTCACTGCACGCTCAACGTGCTTAGCTGCTACATCAGTACCAGTGATCACAAAGTGAAGGTGAATATTTTCAAAGAGTGCAGGTACGCTGTCAACACGTGTACCAGATAGTTCAACATGACAGCCGGTAATATTTTGACGCGCTTTTTGTAAGATACTCACCACATCAACCGATGAACAACCACCAAGAGAGATCAGTACGCCTTCCATGGGGCTTGGGGCTAGGCTACCACTATTTGCGTCTAAAACCATGGTATGGCCGCTTTCAGAAGTGCCCATGAATAATTCTTCACCTAACCATTTTACTTGTGCTTTCATTGCTAACTCTATCTACAATTATTTTGTGATAGATTCTAACTAAGATGAAGCTCCATCGCCAGTCGTTATATGTAATAGAGTATTTATAAAGTGATAGCGATGTCTTAATTGTGAGTAAGAGCAAAGTAAATTAGCTTAAACTATTTTTCTTCTTTGTGGATAACCGTATCAAATAGATTTTTGATCAAGCCTGCAAACTCAGTTATGAAGGCTTGTTGTTTGGCATTCACCGGATTGTTAATAACACCAGATAATATTTCTTCAAGGTCGTAAACTATGGCGTCTACTTCGCGAATTATGGCGTTGCGTTGATTAAAGGTGAGGCTTTCATTTTGACTGCAAACCGTGATTATTTGGTCACATAATTCGATTTCAATCGCTGACATTACTGTTTCAGTCGCTTGAGCTGGTGCTATTGCGTTTTCAAATAAACTGAGATGCTCGGTAAGGTACTCGATTATCTGAATGTAGCCGTCAGTGTCTGTAACCATAATGCTTTGATTTACCTTTGTAGATGAGTCGTACTTTTGCTTGAGTATAGCAGGAAGTTAAGGGTTTTTAATCGCTGTGAATCAATAGCCCGTTACCTTTTTAAAAAATTACGATAAAGGGCTTAAATTTGAGGGGGAGTTACTTAAGTGTTGTGGGGACAACCATCAACACAGCACGTTGGCCATTACCGACATTAGCATTAGGAAAAACAATACTCTCGCCCGGTAAAGTAGTACGGTATTCTTGATTTGTATCAGTAGACAGCAGTGTACCTACGGGGTAATCAGTAAAATTACTCGCTTTATCAGCAATATAAAGTTCAAACTTATCACTCACTTTAGTGATATCACCTAATGCTTCAAATAAATTGAAATCGTTATTATCAAAATTTTTCAGTGTGATTTCTTCATCGCTAACTAATGCACTTAAATTGTCTGTCATGGCTTGAAAGTTAGCCATGTCGTTTTCACCAAAAGGTCTTACCTTACCCAATTCAATGGTAAAAGCGTGAGCGGCAAAGTTGGCACTACTGAAATAGGAGAATGTGCCACTGGGTCCATGACCAAATAAAATAGTCTTAACACCACAGCTAGCCATAAAGCTTAACTGTTCTTTATCCCAAGGTTTTCCAGCTTGATAAGGATATATGGCAAATTTTTCAAATTTAGAATCACGAATAGCAGTATGTAAATCGTAGTGGTAGTTAGTGACTTGGCTTTCGCTGGTATTGTCGCTGCTATTATCACTTGTACTTTGAGTCATGCCAGCGTTAAAGAAGTCACTGACATAGTCTTCTAACTTAGATGCACGAAACTTTTCAAAACAAGGGGGTAACTCTTGGTGTTTTCCACAGAACAAGCGGTTCAAATTTTCTGTTTGGAAGCGTTTAGCAATATTCATCGCCACAGGGTTACCCATAATGAATAGAGTACGATGCTTAACTTGAATTTTCTGCGTAACAATGTCACTAATCAACTGCTGTACTATTTCAATTGGTGCAGTTTCATTGCCATGTATGCCTGATGAAATAACAATACTCTTACTTGGTGTTGCCCCTTTTGTTGGCTCCACCAATAAAACACCCGTATCAAGTAAACTAATTTTTGCTTGCTTGACGTTAAAACTTAATTGGTTTTCTGCGCCAGTTTGAGCAAAGCCTTGCTCGAACTGGCGAGTTAACGCGATAAAGTCACCATGCGTCACAAATTGTTGATAGGCTTGGGTAAAGCTATCGGAGGTAATATCCGTAAGCTTTGATGTTTCTATTGTAAGAGTATTATTGTTTTGCATTTAGAATTTCATACCTGGAGTTAGTGTTGCAGGTAGGCTCACTTTCTCTGCTTCTACTGAGGCAATTGGGTATGCACAATAATCAGCGGCATAAAATGCAC
>OJGO01000708.1_pt1 | contig 9898 bp, 7 predicted proteins | sample 1594871 | NCBI WGS metagenome assembly OJGO01 (sample SAMN05416798, study PRJEB24817) | seawater metagenome | isolation source: Sea water | place: Canada:Atlantic | collected 2013-07 | reverse complement strand
AGGAATTTATGCGCCGAATTATATTGTCATAAATCCTGTAGGCGGGAATTTATTCGCGCTTTAATACGAGAATTCATTCACGCTTTTCTTACGGGAATTCTTACAAATCTGCGCGATTAAAATCACGCCTACACACCAACATTCCTCGTAAAGAGGAATTTATGCGCCGAATTGTGTTGTCATAAACCCCACCTACACTGTTCTCGTAGCAATTACTGGTGGAATATTACTGGTCTTTATTGCGGGGATCAAAGTTGCGATCGTACCTGCGATAAAAATGACAGCACTTGCTAATATAAACAACATAATATCTGGTTTACTCAAGCTAATATACTGGCTTAATAAAACATTAAAGCCTAAGGACATCGCTAAACCCAGAGCACAGCCTATTGCATAAACAAGCCAGTTTTCTGTCAATACATAGAGAAGAATATCCTTTTTACGGGCACCTAAAGCACGCCTAATACCAATATATTTTTTCTGACGTGAAATATGAAACTGTGAATAGGCATAGCTACTAATAGCAGTAACAAATATCATCAAACCACATAACATTAAGAACAATTGTGCTAAACCTTTATCGTGACGATAAAAACGTTGTAAATGTTCAGCCATGGTGCGAATTCGATAAATATCACGTTCTGCTTGAACCCCAAGAATAGTATCACTTATTTGATTACGTATTTTTTCCGTTTGGCCAGGAGTAACTTTCAATAAATAATTTCTGCCCGTGAAAACCCATTCCATAATGTTATTACCAAACACACCATACTGTTTATCTTCCGGTATACTTGGGTCAAGCATGATGTCTTGAACTACACCAACAATGCGACCGTTATTAGTTTCTTGTCCTAATGCTGACTTATCACCGTACAAAGCTTTTTTAAGTGACTCTGTAATTACGACATTGCCATTACCTTCACTACCAAAGTCACGCTGATCATCTTTAGTCAGAAATCGACCCTCAACTAATGCTAATGTAAGTGTATTGGCTAGCTCCTCGTTAGTTAAGAATATCTTCACATCCTGCAGATATTTATCTCGATCAATACTGTCAGGATCATCTAAATCATACACATTACCTAACATACCTCTTTTATTGATGGGTAATTGGTTAACTAGCGATACACTTTCTACTTCAGGTAATTGCTTGATGGCATGTAAGTCTTGGCTAACAATAGATCGAAAATAATCAAGATCTCGGTAATCACCCGACGTAGGTTGCAACGAAACAATTAAAGTATTTTCTGTATCAAGACCTGTTTTTTGCGCCAATTTATTATTGGTATCTAATGCTAAAATAACGCTATTAATAAGTAATCCTAACGTTATAGCTAATTGTAATATTAATAAACCCGTGGTGAATTTTCTTAATAATAAGGATTTAAGTAGTGCTTTAATGTTCATAAGTTTTCCCTTATTTCTTTAGCTACTTAAGTTCAGCAGAAATAGTGTAACGATTAGCGCGGTAAATCGGGTATAACGCGCTGGCAATAGAAGTAACTAAGGCTAGTACCATGCCTAGAACTAATAACTTAGGCTCAAGTACTGCAATATTGGCCAACCTAGGTAGAAACTGCACTGATAGCTTGAGAAACAACCAACTTAGTAGCAGTGCTACACCGCCAGTAATAATGCCTAAAACAACACTTTCAGTTAAACCTTGTACCAACATATGGCGATTACTCGCGCCAATTGCTCTGCGTAGGCCCACTTCAAATTTGGCCGCATGAAAACGTGAAAGTAATAAGCTACTGGCATTAAAAATACACACAACTAAAAACAATACTGACGCTAAGGTAAAAGCTAACACTTTTTGATCAACTACCTTCTTGGCTACCAGCCACTCTTTAACGTTATGCAATTCATTTCTAATTGCTAAAGGGTGTTCTCCAGCATCTTTTAACTGTTTACTGTAATTATCGAGATAACTCTGAAATTCAGTTCTTTGGTTAACATCATCAAGCTCAATCCAAGCCTGAAGATAATAAACATCTCTATCGCGGGTTTCTTCTACACCTCTATAATTTACTGCCGATGAGCTTCTTGCGTGTATCGACCAACCTAAATCTATCGCTGTTTCTAATGGCACAAAAAGATCATCAGTTAAGTCAAATGCACGCCCTTCTGTGACATGGTAAAACATCGGTCTTAATACCCAAGGTTTCAGTACACCAACAATGGTAAGTAACTCACCATCAAGCTCTAACGTTTTACCAACGCTGTTTTTACCGGCAAAAATCTTTTGGTTTAGTTCATCACCAATAACAACTTCCATACCTCGACTTTTTGCAAAGGCTGAACCATGAGCAAAAGGGGCATTTGCTAATTCGAATAAACCAGGAGTAGTTGCGGTAACACTTGATTCAAAGCGTTTCATACTGCTTGATTCAACGTCGCGAGCATAAACCCCTGATGCATAAGATACAGAACTGCGAGTCGGAATAGTTGATTCTGCAATTTTCATCGCATCACGATAACGTAGAATATGCATAGGCTCATCAGGTGGCTGATCATCTGGCCAAGTATTCATACTAATATGAATCAATTTGTCACTTTTACCAGGAATAGGATCACTTGCCATAGAATTAACTAAAGCTAGGTTGGCACATAGTACGCCTACACCAATAGACAAGGTAAGCATAATCAACAGGTACAATGTCGGTGCTCGTTTAAAGCTCTGCATTGCCAAAGTGAGATTATAGACAAACATACTATCGCTACGCATTTTCCATCTCCTCAGCTACAGCATCGCTCACCGCATCAGAAACTGTTTTCCCCCGACCTTCTGCTGTACGATCTAACGGCGCGTAAATCTTAAAATCGGCAAGTTGACCATCAATCACTTGTACATTGCGATTTACTTCGCGTGCTTGGTCTGGATCATGGGTAACCATAATGATGGTAGCGCCATCTTTGTTAAGATCGTGCAATATTTCCATAACTTGGCGTGCCATTAATGAATCAAGGTTACCTGTTGGCTCATCGGCTAGTAATATTTTTGGTTCACCCGCTAACGCTCTAGCAATAGCAACACGTTGTTGCTGCCCACCTGATAACTGGCTTGGAAGATATTTAAGCCTTGACGCTAAGCCAACTTTTTCTAATGCTTGCTCAACTCTTCGCTTTCGCTCACTCGCGCTAAAACCACGGTAACGTAGTGGCATGTCAACATTATCAAAAATACTATAATCTGGTATGAGGTTATAATTTTGAAAAATGAAACCTATTTTTTCATTTCGTAAGCGCGAAAGTTCATCATCTTTTAAGCCCTGCACACTTACACCATCCAACTCATACTGACCTCGGTCAAAGTTATCAAGTAATCCCGCAACATTTAGAAAAGTAGATTTTCCAGAGCCCGAAGGGCCAGTTACCGCAACAAACTCTCCTGCTTTCACATTCAATGAGAAGTCTCTTAAAGCATGCGTTTGAATAGTATCACTTTGATAAATTCTAGAAATCTTGTTCATATTTAGCATGGTAGTTCCTTTTGTATTTCGTCTTATTTAACTAACTATTAAGTTTCGCGATGATGCTTAGCCGCCTAGATAAATTTGTTCGGCTTTAGTAAAGTCTGCATAATCTGAAGTAATGACTTGTTGGCCTGCGGCAAGACCCGATGTAATCTCGATATACTCAACACTACTTGCCCCTGTTGTTATAGCTATCTTGTTTGCATAATCATCTTCCGCGATTTTGAAAATATACTTACCACCTAAAGAACCTATAAAGGCACCGCGTTTGACCATGAGTACATCTTCTTTTTTTTCAAATTCAATACGAGCATTAATACGTTGATTCTGTCTTAATTGAATTTGCTGTGAATCGATTATTTTCGCCCTTACCGTTACTTGATTACCTTTCACCTCAGGTGAGATAGCTATGATTTCACCTCGGACTCTAATACCAGATATCTTCATAGAAACGTCAAGGCCAATACCTAAATCATCTGCATAGAACTCTGGCACACTTAACTCCGCTTCATATTCAGATAAATCGACAATTGTCATAATTGCAGTATTCGCTGCGATGGTATTTTTCTGCGCAACAAGCCAGTTACCAACTACACCTTTTACTGGTGCTTTAATTGCTAATTCATCATGACGGCGCGATAACTCTTCCAAAATAAGCTTTTCTTTCTGTACTAAAAACTCTCGATGCTGTTTCTCAAACTGAAAGCGCTCCATCGAAAACAACACTCTTTTTTTAGCATGCTCAAATAAACGCTTTGCATCCGTTACCGCATCTTGGCTTTTTAACCAATCAACCTCGCTGATGATTTGTTTTCCGTAGGATATTTCTGCACGTTGAAATTCACGCTTAGCAACGTTCAACTCTGATTGCGCAGCATTCATATTACTTTCAAGATCAAGTTGTGCTTCTTTATCTGCTAGTACACCCCGATTCGCATTGATGCTTAGTTGCTCTAGTGTTGATTGTTGTTGTTTAATTAAAGCATCTAACTCAGGACTCATTAAACGAGCGACTATTTGATTTAACGCTACTGCTTCACCCGGTTTGGCTAATAAGGTTATTTTGCCAATCTCTGTGCTGTAAAGTTGCGGTGCATTCGCTGCAACAGCTTTACCCGAAACAACAACATCACGAATTAAGTCACCTCGGATCACTGTTTCAATGTTAATACTTTTACTATCAACACTTGGTATAGATGAATACCACTGAGATAACGTTGGGAAGGTAATATAAGACAATGCGCATAACAGTGATATGCCCGCTAATATCTTCTTTAGCGCTACCTTGTTAGGAGTTATTACCACTTCATCCTGCCCACTTGTTCCTTCAATCATGCATTTCTTCTTAGTTATCTAGCAATGGCCAAGTGTTGCAGAATCGGTGCCAGAAAACATATAACTGTAAACCCATGAAATTAATCAGTTATTTTAATGTGGAGTATTAGGGAGTGTCCGACCGGACACAAAGTATGTCCGTGACTGTCCGTATTATGTATTACGGACACAAGTAATTAAGGTAAGAAATTTACTAAGAGTACTTAACCTACACACTCATTGAGTTCATGAGTGTGTAGAAAAAGTGATATGACTATTAAAGCAAGACGCATCATAAGAACCCGCCCAAAGATCATCGATGCTGGTCTGTTAGAGTATCAACTATAGAGGAGTAGGAGTTTATTTAAACTACCAAGTTTTTCTGTTAATGAATTCTCTGGCTTTTTTATCTTGGTTAATTTGATTGTAAGTTTTAATTGCTCTGTTCTTACCAATTAAAATTTTTATTTGATAATAGGACTCTCTCAGAAGTGCAAAACCAGGCTTGCTCCACCAACTTTTGTTATAGAGTTTTTTTGTTGCAGCAATAGAGTCAGGCGACTGCTGAGATATCATTTCCGCAAGTTTAACCGCTCTTTCGTAAGGTTCTTCATCTACATGAGTAACTAAGCCGTATTGGAGCGCTTCCGAGCCATCAATAACTTCTCCAGTCATCGCTAACTCTTTAGCTTTATCTAATCTGAGCAGTTCTTTTAATGCTAACGTTCCTCCCATATCAGGTATCAAACCCCATCGAGATTCCATAATAGAGATTGAGGCTTCCGGTGTGGATATTCTAAAGTCTCCACCTAAGGAAATTTGTAGTCCTCCCCCCCAACAACGGCCTTTAATAACCATTATTACAGGCGCTGGTATCTCTCTCCAGCCCGTTGAAACATACTGCGCCAAGTTAGCTCGCCAAGGTAACAACTTAAAGAGTAATTCAAGTGGCCCTTTTGTAGAAGACATCACCGCTTTAATATCTAGGCCAGAACAAAAGTCCTCACCTTCTCCAGTTACAATCACAGCTCTAATAGTCCGATCTTTTTTCAGACGATTTATAATTTTTCGTATCGCATGAAACATCAAGATATCTAACGCATTACATTTATCAGGCCTATTGAGCCGAACATGGGCAACCCCATTACTTATTTCGAGGTTTACTCTCTGTTCGATATCATTACTAGGCATGGTAGGTACTCATAATCATTAGTGGTATGACCACTAGATTAAACTATGCGATTAGCGCTGTCTAATACAAAAATGAATGGTGCGAGAGAAGTAAACTTTTTAAAATAGTGTTTTATTTCTATCCTACTCTCATATAAAACAATTTTGTCTAAACATAGAATAAAAAATGAGGCGCTAATTAGGCTAAATTAGCTTGTATAAATTACGTCCATCAATTACCATCTAGAAAATACAATAGACTTTGTATATTACAAGGAATTCTTTAGTAATATGCTACTCCTCTTTAGATAAATTATAGGGCAATTAAAAATGAAAAAAATAGTTCGTACAACGTTAGCTTTAAGTATCGCGTTAGCTTTAACCGCTTGTAACAATGATAATAATGATCCAACTCCAACAAGTCTTGATATTTCTGGCGCAGCGATTAAGGGAAGCTTAGCTGCAGCTACGGTTAACGTTTATGCTGCTAGCGATGCCGAAAGAGCTACCGTACTTGCTACTTCACAAACTGATGCAAATGGTGATTATAGCGTTCAAGTTGTTGACGCTTCAGGCGCCGAAATTATGGGTACATTCGTAGTTGAAGTTCTTGCTGACGAAGATACAACCATGATTTGTGATGCGACTCTGTGTGGTGATGTTGCTCGTGGTGAATCAATTCCAGCTTCTGAGCTAGTAGGTTTATCATTGTCTACCATTACTTATTCAGACGGTACGGCAATAAGCGCGGATGTGAATTCATTAACGACAATGGCGACAGATACTATTTTATCTTCTGCTGCTATTGAAGGTTCAGCTATCGATTTAGCAACCATTTCTGCAGCTGACTTTTTAGAAGTTCAAAATGACACATCAGAGATTATTGGTGCTATTTTAGGTGTTGACCTTTCAGCAACTAATATCTTTGCTATAGATATTGTTGATGCATCAGTATCGGCAGATGTTTCTGTAGAAGATTCTATTACTGCAACATTAACACTAATTAATGCCTCGTTAACAAGCTTAGATGTTGCCGACGGTTCTACATTGTCAGCTGCGATTAACGACTATGTTAATGCTGTTGAAACTGTTACTGCTGCATTGCTTGCTGACCCTGAGGTTGACCTAGGTACAGCTGCTTCTGAAGCGCTTGCAACGATTAACGCTACGCAAGCACAAATTTCAGATGAAGTAACTATGATTTCAGCTGAAATTACCTCTGATACTGGCGTTAAAGTTCCTACTGAAGAAGTTCCAACTGAACTTGATGAAGACGCTCTTGCAGATACTGTCGGTGATATCATCGATGGTACTGGCGGTACTGGTGGTACTGGTGGCGAAGGCTAATCTATTAATATTTTAATTCATTAATAAAACCCGCCTATTTGGCGGGTTTTTTTTCATTCACACTTCACTCACTTCTACTTTTTTGTTCCAATTCACTTGCTAGGATTTTTTAAATGAAGCGCTGTATTGTATTCGCATTGGCTTTGCTACCTTCCATTACTGTTACTGCTGAACCTGAGGCTACCATGTCTTTTCAAGGTTATAGTGGTTTAATAAATACCCCAACAGCTACATTGTTTGATGAGGGTAAATTTTATCTGCAATATGGTAATCAAGTTGAAACAAGAGATGGCTATCGTAACGGTGACAATTATAATTTTGGCGTCGGTTTGTGGGAGTATCTTGAAGTTTCAGGGCGATTAGCAGACTATAAAGACCCTGGTTCTGGAAGTAGTCCTACAGATTTATCAGCTAATATTAAATTGGGCATCCCTTTTATTCCTAATGACTGGCTAAGCATAGCGGTTGGTATGCAAGATGTAGGGGGGTCTGTCAGTTACTTTGATGCTCAATATATCGTGGCATCAAAAAATTTCTATGAAGATATTAATATTTCTTTTGGTGTGGGGAAAAGTGATTCAAAACAAGGACGACTCGATGGTGTTTTTGCAGGCATTGTCTGGCAACCTTATCAATGGGCAAAAATATCAGCAGAATACGATGCCGCAGATACCCAGTTAGGCCTACATTTATCCTCACCTAAAAGCTGGTTTGATAGTGAAGTGCAATTAACATCGGACGTACTTGTTTCGAGCACTAACCAAGAGCTAAAAGATGATTTTTACTATGGTGTAGGTTTTACAGTTCCTCTTGGTGGCGAAGGAGATCAGAGTAATAACAATAATCATATGTCAGCTAGCCCACATGAATCTTCGCACCTAGATAATTTGGACTCTAATGCAGCTACACCTTTAGGTATTGCCGAACGATTGCGAGTAAAAGAGTTACTGGTAAAAGAAGGCTTTGAAGCGATTAGCATAGGTGAAACTGATCGTAATACGCTATACATAGAGCTTGAAAATCACGTTTATAATCGCAACCAAATAGATGGACTCGGTGTTGTTCTAGGTGTTATCAGTAAACATGTTCAACATAATTACGCGAATTTTAAGCTTGTACTAAAAGAACGTCAAATACCTATTTTGGTCGTTAAAGGAAGCCTAGCAGAGTACGATGCTTTTTTACGAGATAATCAGCCATTGAAGCTCGATATTTCTACTGATACCTTTGGTAGTCAACGTAGAGATTCCACGCTAGATCTTGATGATGCTAATAGTATATGGTTTAAACCTCGCTTTACTTTTTGGCCTGGTCTTGTCACAAGAGTGGGAACAGAGTTTGGCGCTTTTGATGCGTCTCTGGCTTTGATTAGTCACGTCGAGGTTCCCTTATGGCCTGGCGCAGCAGTTACTGCGCAACATACAAAACAAGTTACAGAAACAACCAACTTTAAAGATGGTGAGTATTTTTCTGATTACAAGCAAACAACAGGGTTAAAAGAATACAGCTTCCACCAGACCTTTTCATTGCCATACTCTATAAAGAACATGTCATCGTTAGGCAGATATCGAGATACTTACGATTACTTTTCAAATGAAGTACGCTGGCAAAGCTATGGTGGCAGTCATAAAGTGAACCTATTTACTGCACGATATGAAAACCAAGTAACACCTAAAAGAGAACATTACATTGGCTGTAACATTCTGTTTCCTGCTTGTTGGAAAGAAGCAGAGCCGCAACAAAGAGATGTTGTGATTGGTAAGTATCTCTACTATAACGCTCGTTTTAACGCCTCTGCAGAACTACAAGTAGGGCAATATTGGCAACAAGATAAAGGCGTCGTTGTTAAATTAGAGAGAATGTTTGGCGATGTTACCCTTAACCTTACCTACAAAGATACTAAGGTTGATAATGAAGAAGCTAATCAATTCATTGGCCTTGGGTTTTCCATACCGTTAACGCCACGTAAAGATTACAATAATAAATACTTCCAGGTAAGAGGTAAGCCTAAATGGCGATATTCAGTGAATACATTAGTAGGAAAAGACCATAATAAGCTAACACCAGGCAGTGGTGATACCTCTCAGAGATTCTATAACCTTGATAGTGCTTTTTATAATAATAATAGGTTAAGCAGTGAGTATATTTACGAAAACTCAAATCGCTTAAAAGAAGCTTATTACCAAGCCCGTTAATACCATAACATTATCCAGCACATTGACCGTCAATGTGCTGGATATGATTCCTTGCAATCTTCTGAATAATATTTTCAATCAGATGGTTTAAATCTAGTTATACCACTTCAACTCGATTGAAATCCCGCCTACAATTGCAACCACGCTTACAGTAGGCGGGAATTTATTCGCGCTTATTCCTCATTGTTTCAAATCCCAGACAGCAAAAAGCCCGACTCTTTCGAATCGGCCTTTTCATTATTCATTAGAGAGTGAAGTTTAGCAATGTCTTGCTCTCACATAGGCATGTCTAACACAAGTCACACTACGCAACGTCCTATGCTCAAATAAAGAGAGAAACACCCACACGCTTATTATCTTGCGCGATTGAAATCCCGCCTACAATTACAACCACGC
>OJGO01000707.1_pt1 | contig 9903 bp, 7 predicted proteins | sample 1594871 | NCBI WGS metagenome assembly OJGO01 (sample SAMN05416798, study PRJEB24817) | seawater metagenome | isolation source: Sea water | place: Canada:Atlantic | collected 2013-07 | reverse complement strand
ATGCCAATGCGACCACTCAAGTATTGCCACAAGCTGCATCTGCAGCACTATCAACGATGGGAACACTTTTCGGCAACCCTAGTAGTAGTCATGTTACGGGCTTGCAAGCCAAGCAGATTGTAGACAAAACACGCCAACAAGCAAAGCGTATTGTTGGTGCTGATGAAGGTAAAATCATCTTCACCAGCGGTGCAACTGAAGGCATTCAAACAGCAATATTATCAGCATTAGTTAATGTTAAAAAAACGCTTGATAAATCTATTAATAACAACAAAAGCTATAGCCTTTTGTATGGCGCAACTGAACACAAAGCTGTACCCGAGTCGTTAAAGCACTGGAATGAAATACTTGAAATAAATGCTGAGATAAAAGCGATTCCGGTGAATGAAAAAGGACAGCTTGATTTGGCGTTCATCGCTAACGAAGTACCTAACGCTTTGATGATTTGTACTATGGCGGTCAACAACGAAACGGGAGTTTATCAAGAGATAAGCTTACTAGACCAAACCATACGATCCAATAACCCCCACGTAGCCTGGATGGTAGATTGCGTGCAGGCTTTAGGCAAAACAGATTTATCCGTAGCACAGACAAGTATCGATTATGCACCTTTTAGTGGTCACAAGCTTTATGCCCCCAAAGGCATTGGTTTTATGTATGTTAAAGAAAAAACACCATTTACCCCCTTTATCGCCGGCGGTGGTCAAGAGAGCGGTTTACGGTCAGGCACCGAGAACTTGCCTGGTTTAGCGGCCTTAAGTGTTATATTTGATATGCTTCTTGGTGAGAGTGAATTAAGCTTTACTTCCGTTGAAAACCTACATTCTTTTCGCCAGCAGATTGTCTCAGCATTAACTCAAGCATTCCCGGCAATTGCTTTTAATCATAGTTTTGAAAATTCTGTGCCGACTACCATTAATTTTGCCATTCCAGGCTTTAGCTCAAAAGAAATAATGGATTTATTTGATTCCGCTAATGTCCGTGTAAGCTCAGGTTCAGCATGTAGCTCGAAAGTAACGCGTAGTTTCGTTCTAGATGCCATGGGACTACCAGCATGGCAAAGTGAATCAGCCATTAGAATGTCATTTGGTCCTGCGATGACACAAGCAGAAATTGACAATGCCTGCAGTCGAATAGTTTTCGCAGCGCAAGCATTAGAACAAAGCTGTTTGGTTCTTGATACAAAAAGCATCGACACACAAGCTGTAAACAACAGCGATAAAACTGAATTAGATGGCCTTGTACAATTTAAAGTCGGCGCAAGTTGCAGCTGGTTATATGTTGATCAAAAAACTAAATCAGCACTCTTTATTGATCCCTTGCCAGAACTAACCGAACGTTTGCAAACATTACTCACTTGTCGAGGTCTTGATCTAATTGCTGTCATAGATACTCATGGCCATGCTGACCATGTTTCATGTCGTCAAGATATTGCCCAATCACTGCTTGCCAAACAACCAACAGACGCACTAGGTTGGCCCGCTGACGCAAAAATAACGACTATTCATGACCAAGAATACCCATACATTACTTTGGGCGATAAGTGGTTAATTAAAGTTGCTACACCTGGTCATACTGACGACAGCATTAGCTTGTTATTATGTGATCCAATCAAGAGTCCAACAGATAAATTGACAGTTCATTATACTTTTTGTGGTGATTTAATTCTAATGAGCAGCCTTGGCAGAACCAACTTTTCAAACAGTAGTTCGCCAGCAATGTATTCCAGCTTACAACTGCTGACGGAGCTTATCGGCACCAAGAGCCTTATTTGTCCTAGTCACGACTATAACAACGAATTTACTAGCCGAATTGAAACAGAAATGGCACGAAACTCATTGCTCGCTCACGTCATTAATAATGAAATAAATAGTGAAGACTTTTCGCAACAAAAGATGGCAATGGATAAAAAGATTATCAAAGAGTCAGACTCAGAAATAATGTGTGGTGCTTTAATAGATGCTTGCCAAAAAGTGGTTGTTCGTGAATATAACAGCTCCAGTTTAGCCAACGCGGTAAAAGAATCGAGTAACATGAAGCTAATTGATATCCGTGAACCGCACGAATACGCGCTACAACACGATAAAAAATTCACGCACAATGTTCCTTTGACTCGACTAGTGCATTTTGTAGAAAAGCAGCAACAATATAAAGAACAAGAATTAGTATTAGTTTGTCGTAGTGGTAGTCGCTCGCAATTAGCTGCTCAAGCATTAGCTCGGTTAGGCTTTGAAAATGTTGGTCATTTAAAAGGTGGTTATGCTTTGCATCAATATTAGGGTCTGTTGATTTTGATTATTCACCATGAACGAAAATAGGTAATAATATTTAATGCGATTTAAAGTAAAAAGCCAGCATAGTTGCTGGCTTTTTCTCTATCTTAATAAGTTGAGTACTAGAGTGACAATCTACATGGAATGCAAACAAGTCTTATAATAGGTTCTCATCTAAAAAGCTAACAACCTTTCTCATATACGCCTTTTGATTTTCTGGATTATAAAAACCATGACTTTCATTATCAATGACAAACCAATCATATGCTTTTTTCTCTTCATCCAGCGCTGCTTTTAATCGCTCTACATGCTCAAAAGGTGCCCGTTTGTCTTTCTCGCCATGGGCCAACAAAATGGGGACTTGTATCTTTGCGGCATAGTTAACTGGAGACATACTTTTTAACTCTTGCTCATCCGTACCTAATACGCGTTTTAGGTAACTCAGCCCAGAGTGCTTTTGCTGTATATCACCTTCTTCAAACATTAACTCCAAATCATAAATGCCAGCATTGGCTATCGCACATTTATATACGTCTGAATATAAAGCTACGCTTTGTACTGCAGAATAGGCGCCAAAACTCCCCCCCATAATACATACCTGATTATTAGCTGCTTTTTTATTTTTCACTAACCATTGATAGCCATTTAATATGTCCTGCTGAATTAACCCGCCCCACGCTTTATAACCCGATTCTTGATAGTTAAAACCATAACCGCCTGAGCCACGAAAATTGACTTGTAAAACAGAATAACCATGAGCCACTAGATACTGTAGCTGTGAAGAAAACGCCCAGTAATCTCTCACACCATGAGGACCACCATGTACTAAAACAACGGTTGGTGCCAGCTCACCTTTTTGTTTTGCTTTCGCTTGGGTAAAAAAACCGTGCAACATGGTGCCATCTTCTGCTGCAAAATTGATAGGCTCAACTTGGGCAAAATCAGCACTCTTAAATTTAGGTTTAAACTGAAATAACTGGCTTAAACTATTTTTTTTCTTATCGAATAAGTACAAACTTCCTGGGTCAATATCAGAGGAAACTAATACCACATAAAACTGTCCGTCCGATGTTTTACTGGTTACCTTAACTTCACTATAAGGGAAAGATTTTAGTAGTTCTTTAAAGACTTTTGCTTCTTCATGTTTTTTATTTAAAATTAAATAGGCGGGGTAGCCATCATCAACCCGAATGGCATAAGCTGAACGATTATCAGTGGTCATTTCCACATCGGTTATGCTTACTTTTTTGTCTGTGTACACCGACTTATATTGATAATTTTCTAGGTTTAATTTGAATATGCCTTTAGTGTCTTGGTTATAATTGTCAACCGTGTATAAATACTTGCCTGACGTATCTACAAATAAAGGAGTGACTTTATTACCAACAGTATCTTCAGGGACAGCTTTCCATCCACGATCTTGTTTAGAATAGAGTTGAGTATTATTATCTTTATCTGTGCCAGCCACTAACTTTAGCTTACCTTGACCGTTCGTTAAAAATCGAGAAAATGATACGGGAGACTTAGCTATTTTCTTTTTAGTGATGCCTGTATAAACATTGAGTTTTAAGACTGTCGCCTTTCTCTCACCGGTATTACTCATAGGTGTTGAGCTAATTAAAATATGCTTTTTATCTTCTGGCAGGATATCAATAATTTCTCCCCAGCCCAACGTTGACTTTTTCTTTTTAACTAAAGACCCCGTTTGTTTTTCTCCAGAACGATAGCCATAAATCATCTTCCCTTTTGAGCCGTCAATATTTATTGCGAACAATTCACCATAAAATTGAGCTTCTTCACGCCAAGGTTCTCGCTTAGCAAGGCTTATTACTACGCGTTCATTATTGACCCAATAGTACTGACCAATTTCTAACTTTCCTGGAAGTTTTGAGCCTGAAATGGCTTCTAATGTTTGACTATCTAAAAACACTAAAGTCGCCTCTCCTTTGCTAAAAACCGACACAGCTAAATGTTTACCATCTGGCGATATTTTTGCATTTTGATACTGAGACCGATTGAATAAATCATCCCAATTTTTGGCGTACCCCGTTGCTGAAATTAAGATTAAACCAAGCAGAATTGCTCTTCTAAAAAATATAGACACACTGTTATCCTTCTAATTAAAACTGATAAAACAACTAATTACATAGGTAAAAAATTGAATTAACTTATACTTCCGATGTAAAAACCGATGTGTAAAATTGAAATAAACATAACACAAAATGTAGCGGAACTTAATACGCTATGATTGGCTTTTCTTTAGTTGATTAGAAATGCTTAATAAAGCTATTCCATCAAATAAAAAAGTAACGCCAATAATAAGCCCAATGATCCAAGCACTGGAAAAAGGCCAATTAGTCAGTACAACTCCTCCTAGAATAAAAGAAATGACACCGCTTAACAGACTAAAAAATTTGGCAGATGAGTTAAGGCCAAAAGAAACGACAACAGCACTAAAACCACTAATCAAAAAATAAATGGCTATTAATAATCCTAATACACCCAGAATAATGGCTGGATGAGTAAAGATAATAAGCGCCAAAGCCAACAAAATAAAAGGCTTAAACCACAAAGACATTTCTTGTGTTTTATATTGCCAGGCATTAAAAGCCAGTGCGATTGCTGATATTAAGAATATACCGCCAACATAAGTATTAAACGCCAATCCAATAAAGTTAGGTAGCAAAACACCTAAGATGCCAATAAGGATCATCACTATGCCAACAGTTTTAGTATTTTTTATAAAAGCGAGATTGATGTGCTGAGCCGGTGTATCTCGTGTTACTTTTGGCATGACTTCTGGTTCGGTTGCCGACGTATCTTCTGAGCGAGGAACTATGTCTGTCATAGTGAATTATCCTTAAATTGACACAATAATCTTTGTAAAAATAATGTAACAGAAATATTGAGAAAACTGTATTCATTATTGCCCTCTAACAACGTCATCCCCTGAAACCTACCTATTAAGACGATCTGTTTCAACATTAAGCCTAATGGATGCTTTGACCAGCTTAGCCCTTGATAATATTTGTCTCAGGATGAATAAGTTGATAGACAATAATTGTATTCAATTACTCTCAGCGTAAATAATCATGAATTAGCAAAGCGTACTTCAACAAACATCCTAAATTATTGAGTTTTTTAATTCATATATTTTATAAATAATGTTGGATAGTTGTTATGAAAAAAATACACTTTGATTTTCACTCAGCAGGTACTTTCATCAATGTTGTTGTTATTTGTTTAGCAATAATTATGGGAAGTGTCGCTGTCGCAGAAGAATACAATACTAGCAGTATAAGTCTAAGCCTCGATAACGATGGTTTTCTTGGTTCTGATAGAGGATACACCAATGGGTTATTCTTCAAATTCAACTCAAACAGTACGGTTGATATAGAACAGAGCTCTCCGCTACTGCTTAAAACCCTTGGCCGTTGGTTACCATTACACAGTCAGACCAACAAAGGTTGGGGTATCACTGTTGGTCAACAGATTTGGACGCCAAGCGACTTAACTTCTCCTGTTGAAGGAGAAAACGATAGACCTTACACAGGTTTATTATTTATCAATGCAAGTATTTTTGAGTTTTCAGCAGATACAGCTAATAAGTACAGTTTTATGCTTGGAGCTGTTGGTCCAGATGCTTTTGGCGAGGACTCACAAAAGTCTGTGCATAGTTTAATCGGCTCACCAAAACCTATGGGCTGGGCTCGACAGATTGAAAACCAAACAGTGTTTAATTTTTCTTATGAGGGCCAAAGGTTGCTAACTAGATCACAAGGTTGGTTGGATAAAGACTACGATAGTGGTTTCTCAGGTAGAATTAATGTTGGTAATTATCAAAGCGAAATTGCATTGGGTAGCACCATAAGATGGGGTACTTCTTTACATGAGAGTTTTGCCAGTGTTGGGGTTATGCCCGGTGATTATATTGATGTAAGTGTCTTGTCAAAAAGTCGCTCCGGACAATTTTATTATCTATCAGTAGAGGGGAGATATAGATTTCAAGATATTACTATTGATGGCGCACGCCCTAAGCATTTATTTGATGTACATACTGAGCATTGGCAAGCAACGATATCTACCGGTGCCGTTTATTATCAAGAATCGTGGGGATTAGCTTTTAGTATTATAACCAGTTCTCCTGACTATAAAGAAGACCTACGTAAGTATAATTCTACCGCCTCTCTTGAAGTGTTCTGGCGTACTTAACAAGGCTAATGTATCAATTAAATAGGGGGGCATAGTCAACAGTCCAGCGATTATTCTCTGAACAGCCTTGTGGCTGAAAAAAAGATTAGTTATGAGTTGTTAGCACTTTATTGTTTGGAAAACTGCTCTAAGACAAAGTCGATAAAACAACGCACTTTTTTAGCCACATATTTACGATGAGGGTAAATAGCAAAAAGACCAAATTCCAGCGTGGTATATTCTGGCAGTACCCTTAACAGTTTGCCATCGGCTAGTGCATCTTCGACAATAAAGTTAGGTGTCATCGCAATTCCACCATCAGCGATGGCTATCTCCCTAGCAGCTTGTGGGCTATTTACCGATAGCCCAGACTGAACATAAATGGTTTCTGCCTTCCCCTTTGGCGAAATAAACGGCCATTGTTTACCAATCCTAAAGTTACTATCAATAATGCAATGATGATCATCAAGCTGTTCAGGTGTTGCAGGTAAACCATGCTGCTCAGCGTAATTTGGTGATGCTGACAATACCAGAGGAAAATTAGTTAAATGCCTCGCTATCATATTAGAGTCATCTACACCGCCAATACGTAAACGCACATCAATCCCCTCTTCCAACATGTCTATCGCACCATTGGTCAGCACTAACTCAACGGTTAAGTCAGGATATAAGGCAATAAATTTTGGTAATAACGGTGCTAACCTCATTTCACCAAAAGTTACCGGTGCGCTAATTCGTAATAAACCACGTGGTGCGGTCTGCTCACCGGTGACGTTATCTACCATAGCGCTAAACTGCTCAAGTAATATGATTGCTTCTTCATAATAACGTCGGCCGGAGTCAGTTAATGCCAACTGTCTGGTTGTTCGATTAAAGAGTCGAATCCCTAATTGGTTTTCAACTTCACCTACGTACTTACTGACTAACGCTTTTGAGATCCCTAGCCTTTCACTTGCCGCCGTAAATGAGTTTGTTTCAACGACTGCTACCACTGTTTTTAATCCATCTAACGTATCCATAAGCTGCTCGAAGACCCCTGTTTTATTCAACTATGACTAAATTTCGGCTCAGCCATTACTCAGTATTCACTCAATTACGATTCATTCATAGCCTTATTGTCAACATTACATTGACAATGATTCAACATCAACCCTGTTTATCAATGAAGCATTGAAATAGATAATAGCTTCATCAACAACAAAGCAGCACCACTGAAAAGTGTAAACGGAGAATTAAATGGCAAAGATCGAAATATATACCCGCCCTGGCTGTGGCTACTGTACTCACGCTAAACGATTATTAAGCAATAAGGGGTTGGATTATGTTGAATACGATGTTTATGAAAACCCAAAATACATACAAGAATTACAGCAAAGAACAACGGGCAGAACCTACCCTCAGATATTTATCGAAGAGTTATCAGTGGGTGGTTTTACTGAATTACTAGAAAACAAACAGATCAACTTATTAGCAAGAAACTTAAAAAATAGTACTTATTAATTACTCACATAGGAAAAAACAATGAAAAACTTAACTAAATCGATAGTCAAAGATAGACGTTTTAGCAATTATCTCATGGCAACTGCGAGCGTATTACTACTAGGTTTTAGCTCAATGAGTCATGTTGAAGCAGCACAAACCTTACACAAAACCGTTAAAGTGCAAAACCAAGAAATTTTTTACCGTGAAGCAGGTCAAGAACACAAGAAAATTATTGTGTTATTACATGGCTTTCCAACGTCGTCACATATGTACCGTGACTTAATCCCTAAATTGTCAGAAAAATATCACGTTATTGCGCCAGATTACCCCGGTTTTGGTAACAGCTCTATGCCAACGCTTGGTGATTTTGAATACAGTTTTGACAATTTAGCTAAGATTACCGATGCCTTTTTAACCAAAGTAGGCGCTAAAGAATATACCATGTATGTTATGGATTATGGCGCTCCAATCGGATTTCGAATAGCCGCGGCTCATCCGGAGCGTGTCCAAGGTTTGATCATACAAAATGGCAATGCTTACGATGAAGGATTACGTGACTTTTGGGACCCTATTAAAGCCTATTGGAAAGATAAAACACCTGAAAATGCCAAAGTACTTAAAGATAACCTGTTAACTATTGGTGCAACAGAGTGGCAATATACTAATGGTACTCGCAATAAAGAAACCATTAGCCCTGATAACTGGATAGTAGATCAAGCTAAATTAGACCGCCCAGGCAATAAAGAGATCCAATTAGAATTGTTTTATTCTTACGGCACTAATCCAGCACTTTATCCAGAATGGCAAGAGTACTTTAGAGAGCACCAACCACCAACGTTATTAATGTGGGGTAAAGGTGACTATATTTTCCCTGAAGAAGGTGCACATCCATACAAACGTGATTTAAAAAACCTAGATTTTAATATCTTAGATACAGGTCACTTTGCCTTAGAAGAAGACGGTGATGTTATTGCCAATCACATCCTTAAATTCATGAAAAAGAATAACTAGTAATTAAAAAATTTCCTTTGCGCTGCAATATTCCCATTTATTTGTAGCGCTTTTTTATTGCCTTATTTAACAAATAGGTGTGATTAGACAAATGGTGGCAATGTCTAGACTCCTAGTTGCCTTTACCACCTGATGAACACGTATATTATGACTTCGCTCATCAGCTCCTATTCGTGATTATTAAAATTATTTTATCGCACTCATATTCATGAATATTTCGGCTGAGAATACTTAAATTTATATTATTATCATCAGGAAAGAACTATGACTTTATCAGCAGTACAGCCAAACAACATGGCACTTTATCATTTTGACAGCTGTCCTTTTTGCGCTAAAACACGTCATGCAATACATGAACTTGAACTCAGCATTGAACTAAGAAATATTCAAAAAAATCATCAGCACCGTATTGAACTGCAACAAGGAGGTAATAAAACACAAGTACCATGTTTGCGTATCGAACAAGCAAACGGTAAAGCGCAATGGTTATATGAATCCGATGATATTATTAACTTTTTACGCAATAGAAAATAAGCTATTTGATTTTCATTAACCTCATAATTAAAGCAGGACTATTCTCATGAAAGTAATCAATGTCGATGTTGCCATTATTGGTACCGGTACTGCAGGAATGGGCGCTTATCGCGCCGCAAAGAAACATACTGACAAGGTCGTTTTAATTGAAGGCGGAGCATACGGTACGACGTGTGCTCGCGTTGGTTGCATGCCCAGTAAATTATTAATTGCAGCGGCAGATGCGTCTTATCATGCCAGTCAAACAGACCTTTTTGGCATTCAAGTTGACCGCATTAGCGTTAATGGTAAAGCGGTAATGAAGCGCATACAAACGGAGCGAGACCGTTTTGTCGGTTTTGTTGTTGAGTCAGTAGAAAGCTTCGATGAACAAGATAAAATTCGCGGCTTTGCCAAGTTTCTAGATGAGCAC
>OJGO01000705.1_pt1 | contig 9911 bp, 8 predicted proteins | sample 1594871 | NCBI WGS metagenome assembly OJGO01 (sample SAMN05416798, study PRJEB24817) | seawater metagenome | isolation source: Sea water | place: Canada:Atlantic | collected 2013-07 | reverse complement strand
GATAAAAAAGCTGCGCGAATGATGCCTAATTGCTTGGCTAATGTAAAGGCTTGTGACTATTTATTTAGCAATTTTAGCTTTATTAACACTAGCTTTGGTATTTATATGCCATTGACCATCAATAAAGCGCTCAAAGGGATAATATCGATCTTTATAATTCATTTTTTGACATTCATCAATTTGATAACCGAGATATAAATAAGGTAATGACATTTGCTGGCAAAAGTTAAGCTGAGTAAGAATAGAGAATACCCCTAATCCATTGGACTTATAATCAGGGTGATAAAAAGTATAAACGGCAGATAAGCCGTTACTCAATACATCGGTTACGGCCACACAGACAAGCTCATCTTCTGTCAGGCCATTTTCTTCATTGGCTGATGCCCAAGTCTCTACGAAAAGTTGCTGGGTTAAATTACAACTTAAAAAGCTTTCAAACTGTTCAAAAGAAGCAGGGTACATACTGCCATCTTGGTGCAAAGTATTAATATAGTTTTCAAACAGTGGGTAATAGCTGTTTTTCAACTGTGAAGATTGTTTAATAATAAAATGACTATTACGTTTGATTGATCTTTTCTGACTCTTAGACGGAATAAAGTCATTTGTTAAGACGCGAATAGATTGACAAGCATTGCAATTAGGGCAACTTGGTCGGTAACTTTGATCACCGCTACGACGAAAACCTTGTGTCATTAACCAGTCATAACTTTCACTATTATGTAGACGCTCATCAACAGCAATCAATAAACGCTCTTGTTGTTCAGGTAAATAATTACAGGGGAAAGTTTTGGTTATACCTAGTTTATAAGAAGTATCACTCATTGATAATTTGCCAATTGCCTACAACGCCTATGTTAATTATAGCTAATATTACTAAATTAGACCTAAATCTAAATCAGCGTTAATGTTCGTGGTTGCCAAAAATCCTTTGGCATTTTCTTAGTAATAGCTGTGCGCTGTTTGTGAATAAAGATGTCACGACTTGTTTCCTTAGCGCCCATATCTTCAAGAAAGGGGTTAAGTAACTGACAGTCTATAAAGTCGATACCTGCAGACTCAAGTAATTGTCCCAAGGCGATGAGGGCAAACTTTGAAGCATTGCTTTGTGTATAAAACATTGACTCACCAGAAAAGAAACCATTAATGGCCACACCGTACAAACCGCCGACTAATATTTTATTTTCTTGCTCATCTGTGTGCCATATTTCAATAGAATGGGCGTAACCTTGTTGATGTAGCGCTAAGTAAGCGGCCTCCATTTCAGGCAATATCCAGGTACCATCTGTTCGAAAGGGAGCATTAGCACAAAATTGAGTTACTTGGCGAAAGTCTTGATTCAACGTTATCTGATAAGGTGATTTGTTGATAGCTTTACGTAAAGTACGATTTATACGTAGGTGAGCAATGTTTATGATGGCTCTGGGGTTGGGTGACCACCACATTAAGGGATCGTTTTCGCTGTACCACGGAAAAATGCCCTGACTGTACGCCGCTATCAATCGCTCTGGGGATAAATCACCACCAAGCGCTAATAAACCGTTGGGTTCAGTTAGGGCACATTCTATCAAAGGAAAGGTCAAACTATTATCATCAAGTTGATATAAAATTTGACCCATTTACATTCCTATCGATAGTCTTTTAAGTAAATCTTTTACTTAGTGCGCTGTTATTATTGCGCGTCTAAGTAACGTTCTGAATCTAATGCAGCCATACAACCAGCACCAGCAGAGGTAATTGCTTGACGATAAATATGGTCAGCAACATCACCCGCTGCAAAAATACCTTCAACACTAGTTTGTGTTGCGTTACCTTGCGTGCCGCTTTGAATAGTCAAATAACCGTCTTTCATATCAAGTTGGTCTTTAAAGATATCAGTATTTGGCTTGTGACCAATGGCAATAAATACACCTGATACTTCAAGCTCTTCAGTGGCATCTGAACCCATTTCTTTTAAACGTAGGCCAGTAACACCCATGTTATCGCCTAAAACTTCGTCTAACGTACGGTCAGTATGTAAAACGATATTACCGTTAGCTACTTTCTCATATAAGCGATCAGTTAAAATCTTTTCACTTCTGAAAGTATCACGACGGTGAATTAAATGAACTTCACTAGCGATGTTTGATAAATAAAGTGCTTCTTCAACAGCAGTATTACCACCACCAACAACCGCAACTTTTTGGTTTTTGTAAAAGAAACCATCACAGGTAGCACAAGCGGATACACCCCGGCCCATAAAGGCTTCTTCAGACGGTAAACCTAGGTATTGTGCAGAAGCACCAGTACAAATAATTAACGCGTCACACGTGTATTCACTGCTGCCAGTTAATTTATAAGGCTTAGAAGAAAAATCTACTGATTCAATATGGTCGAAAATAATTTCAGTATCAAACTTTTCAGCGTGTTTCTGCATACGTTCCATTAAAGCTGGACCGGTAAGGTCATCAGCATCGCCTGGCCAGTTTTCTACATCAGTTGTTGTAGTTAATTGACCACCTTGTTGCATACCTGTGATCATTACTGGCTTTAGGTTAGCGCGGGCAGCATAAACTGCAGCAGTATAACCAGCTGGGCCTGAGCCTAAAATTAGTAGGGGACAGTGTCTTACGTCGCTCATGATTTCTCCAAGAAAATAGATATTAAGATTGTTACTTATCGTTATTAATTGGGATGATAAGGAAATAAAGCAAGGGGGTAAATAATTACTTCGTTATAAGATACATAAAAAAAAACGCACTTTTGCTAAAGTGTAAGCAAAAGTGCGCTATTTGTACTCGTGACCATTCAAAGTGATCTATAAAATAAGCATCTTGATTGGTTACGGGTATACTGTAAAAATTACTTTTACAGTATTATTTATTAAAACCTTACGCGTTTAAAGCAACACTTGGTTCAACATATTCGTAACCTAGTACGTCAGCAACTGGTTTGTAAGTGATTTTTCCACCAGCAACGTTTAAGCCTGCTAATAAATGCTCATCATCTAACAATGCTTGCTTAGCACCTTTGTTTGCAATAGTAACAGCAAATGGCATTGTTGCATTTGTTAATGCCATTGTAGAAGTACGCGCAACACCACCTGGCATGTTTGCAACACAGTAATGTACAACACCGTCAACTACATACGTTGGTTCTTGATGCGTAGTTGCTTTTGACGTTTCAAAACAACCACCTTGGTCGATAGCAACATCAACAACAACAGCGCCTTGCTTCATCATTTTGATGTGAGCTCTTGTTACTAGTTTAGGAGCAGCAGCACCTGGTATTAATACAGCACCGATAACTAAATCAGCTTCAACAATTAACTGGTCCATTGCATCAGCAGTAGAATAAACAGTTTTTAAACGGCCATCGAATTCAGTATCTAATTGACGTAAACGTGGTAAAGAACGGTCTAAAATAGTAACGTCAGCGCCCATTCCAACTGCCATGCGAGCAGCTTGAGTACCAACAACACCGCCACCAATAACTAATACTTTAGCTGGAGCAACACCAGGTACACCACCTAATAAAGCACCTAAACCGCCTTGCGCTTTTTCTAGAGCATGAGCACCGGCTTGGATAGACATACGACCAGCAACTTCAGACATAGGTGCTAATAATGGTAAACCACCAGAAGCAGCTGTAACTGTTTCATAAGCAATACAGGTTGCGCCTGAAGCAACTAATAATTCAGTTTGCTTAGGATCTGGTGCTAAATGTAAGTAAGTAAATAAAATTTGGCCAGGACGAAGCATGTTACATTCAACAGGCTGTGGCTCTTTTACTTTAATAATCATATCTGCAGTTGCGAATATTTCTGAAGCAGTATCAATTATTTTTGCACCAGCTGCGATATATTGTTCGTTATCAAAACCAATTGATGCGCCGCCATTATTTTCAACAATCACTTCGTGACCATTTACAGATAACTCTTTAACACCTGCAGGTGTAAGGCCGATACGGTACTCGTGGTTTTTAATTTCTTTAGGTACACCGATAATCATAATTTTCTCTCTTATATTTACTTATTGTATTTAGTGCAACTTCATATTAAAAATATTTGAAGTGCTTTTGTTTTAGATACGACTAGTATATGAGTAAACTAATAGAATAACCTGTCGTTATTCTGTCTAATGCGATATATAATGCTAAGAAAGAGAGACTAGACAGAGTTATATACATGAGCCTTACAAAAACTATTGATCGCATTGATAAAAACATTCTTGTTGAACTACAAAAAAATGGTCGTCTATCTAATGTAGAGTTATCCAAAAGGGTAGGTTTAAGCCCAACCCCTTGTTTAGAAAGAGTAAAGAGATTAGAGAAAGAGAAGTACATCAGTGGTTATAAAGCAATTTTGAACCCGCATAAGCTTGATGCTGCATTATTAGTGTTTGTTGAAATCACACTAACCAAGACCAGCCCAGATGTTTTCAATGACTTTGCTGCGGCGGTAGATGATCTCGATGTCATTCAAGAATGTCACTTGGTATCAGGCGATTTTGACTTCTTACTTAAAACGCGTGTAAAAGACATGCTTGCTTATAGAGAGTTACTTGGCGATACCTTATTGAGGTTGCCCGCGGTAAGTGAGAGTAGAACGTACGTAGTGATGGATGAAATCAAATCAACTAACTTACTTGCCATCAAACGTTAAAACACTGACACAAAGGTTAACGAAGTAACTTGCTCATTTGTTATGCCAGCGATGATTAATTTAGTGAGTAGATTGAAATAACATGCGGTAAAGCTAATTTATTGCTGCCAACTAAGCGCTAATTTGATACTTTAGCACTGCTATATACGTAATTTGACGTATTAATTTCCAATGGTACTTATAATTGTCTTCAGATCTTATAAAAAATTCCGATGTTTCGCTTGAATCATTGACCAGTAAACAGCTCACCGGTGTGCAACGCATACTTGAAGCTGGGTTATTGTTTTTCACTGTATTTGCCATGTTTATGATGTTGGCATTATTTAGTTTCGATCCAGCTGATCCCGGTTGGGCGCAAACAGGTTATCAAACACAAGTACGCAACTTAGGTGGTGCGGTCGGGGCTTACCTTTCAGATTTATTGTTAAACCTTTTTGGGCTCATTGCTTACAGTTTGCCCTTTGTTATTGCTGTCGTCGGCTGGTTGTTATTCCAACGTTTTCATGAATTGATGAAACTTGATTATTTAACCTTAGGGTTAAAATTGATTGGTTTTTTCATGTTCTATCTTGGCGTTACTTCTTTAGCCAGCATGAACTTTGATGATATTTTTTACTTCTCCGCAGGTGGTATTTTAGGGGACGTCCTTAGTGGCACTTTATTGCCATATTTTTCTTTTGTCGGCTCTACTTTATTATTTTTACTTTTTACCTGTGCAGGTTTTGTTCTGTTAACCGGTTTTTCATGGCTTAAATTTATAGATAGTGTCGGTCGATATGCTATAGAAAGCGCACTGTGGTTAGCTAATTCACCTAAGCTGATTAAAACTCATTTTGGTACCAGTGAACAAAGTAACGATGATGAAGAACTGGGCACAGATAAAAACCATTCAGTTAAGAGTCGCCTAGGTAAAAATAAAACAAAAACTAAAGATGAAACGTTAACGTCTAAACGCTCATCTACTGAAAATGCTACACAATCATCAGAGCCAATGCCTTCAGATTCTTTACCTTCGGGCATGCATGCACAAACAGCAATGATAGAGCTACCTAAATCCTTTAGTGCTCACGATGAACAAGAGTCATTTCAAAATACTGTTGCGGATAAGACTGAACCATTTATTGATATTGCTGAGCTAATGACTGAGCTTTCTGCCGGCAATGTTCAAGAACATGTCAGCGAAAAAGAAATTACTGCTGCGTTTGCTGATGTTGAAAAACCTAATGTGGGTGATGATTACCATTTCCCTGTAACACCAGTAGAGCAAAGTATTTCCGTTGACAACGGCCAAGTTAACTTAGTACCAGTGGAAGAGGGCATTGCTCAAGGCATGCCGTCTATCGATTTACTTGATAGACCTGATAAAGCCAAAAATCCAATTAATCAAGATGAGTTAGATCAAGTGAGCCGCTTAGTTGAAGCGAAATTACTCGATTTTGGTGTACAAGCGCAAGTGGTGTCTGTTTACCCAGGACCTGTTATAACGCGTTTTGAATTAGACTTAGCACCAGGTGTTAAGGTCAATAAGATTACTAGCTTAGCCAAAGATTTAGCGCGCGCTTTATCAGCTATCAGTGTGCGTGTAGTTGAAGTCATTCCTGGTAAATCAGTGATTGGATTAGAGCTGCCGAATAAGCACCGTGAAATTGTCTACTTAAGTGAAGTTATCGGATGTCCTGCTTTTGAAGAATCTTCCTCTGCACTTGCCATGGTATTAGGTAAAGATATCGCCGGTGACCCTGTTGTTGTTGATTTAGGTAAAATGCCGCATCTACTGGTTGCGGGTACTACAGGCTCAGGTAAATCTGTTGGTGTTAACACCATGATTATCAGCTTGCTGTATAAATCAACGCCTGAAGATGTGCGTATGATTATGATTGACCCTAAAATGCTTGAGCTTTCAGTATATGAGGGCATTCCTCACTTGTTGGCTGAAGTTGTTACCGATATGAAAGATGCAGCTAACGCACTACGTTGGTGTGTTGGTGAAATGGAACGTCGTTATAAAGTGATGTCTGCGGTCGGTGTGCGTAACTTAAAAGGTTACAACAAAAAAGTACTTGAAGCGATTGCTCGAGGCGAACCGATTATAGACCCTTTATGGCAACCAACGGATAGCTTAGATCAAACACCGCCAACACTTGAAAAATTACCAAGCATTGTTGTTATCGTCGATGAATTTGCTGACATGATGATGATTGTTGGTAAAAAAGTAGAAGAACTTATTGCTCGTATCGCGCAAAAGGCTCGTGCTGCAGGTATTCACTTAATACTTGCCACACAGCGCCCTTCAGTGGATGTTATTACTGGTTTGATTAAAGCTAACATTCCTACGCGTATGGCATTTCAGGTATCGTCAGGTTTGAACTCTCGTACGATATTAGATCAACAAGGCGCAGAGCAGTTACTTGGTATGGGTGATATGCTTTATTTACCACCAGGAACGGGCGTACCAACGCGTGTTCACGGTGCATTTGTTGATGATCACGAAGTCCATGCTGTGGTTAAAGATTGGAAGTCTCGTGGAGAGCCTAACTATGTTGATGAAATACTGTCAGGTGAACACGATCAGGACATCTTATTACCGGGTGAACAACCAGAAGGTAGTGAAGCTGAAGAAGTTGATGCGCTTTATGATGAAGCCGTTAATTTTGTGACTGAAAAACGCCGAGTATCGATTTCGAGCGTGCAAAGACAATTTAGAATAGGTTATAACCGCTCAGCACGAATAGTTGAACAAATGGAAATACAAGGTGTCGTATCAACACCAGGCAATAATGGCGCACGTGAAGTATTAGCGCCGCCACCAGTGCGAGATTTTTAAGCTGTTAACCTATCCAAAGCGTTAATGCAGCCTTAGACTTATCTTTAGACTTGTTTCAAGGTAACGTTAACGCTTATTATTTTTCATTGTGTCAGCCAAACACTGACACAATTCATTTTTTTAAAAGTAAATAGTAGAAGTAAAGCTATGCAAATCAATTATATAAAGAAATCATTTTTTCGACCATTGGCTTTGACCAGTGTATTAGTACCCGCGTTAGCCCTTTTCGGTACGGTGGCCTATGCCACCCAAACACCTGCAGAACCGATTACAACAACTACGGCTTTAGTGTCGCCATCAGCTGAAGCGAAAGAGCACTTAATGGCTAAGCTCAGTAAGTTAGCTTTTTTTAGTGCAGAATTTAGTCAAAACATTCTTGATGCTCAAGGTGAAATATTACGACAAGGCTCAGGTACAATTGCCATTAGCAAACCTAACCTAGTGAATTGGAAAACCATTACACCCGATGAAACTTTGATTGTCAGTGATGGTAATACCTTGTGGTTTTATGACCCTTTTATTGAACAGGCTAGTGCGTATAGTTTAGCTAAATCGATTCACAATACCCCAATTTTATTGCTCACCAGCGATGAACCTCAACTTTGGCAGCAATACAATGTTATAGAACAGCAAGGTGTTGTTGAAAGTGGTTTACGTTTTGTCGTGATGCCTAAAGATGAAAATAGCCAAATTAAAAAGCTGACATTAACCTTTAATGACACTGAAAATAATGATGTTCAGTTAAGTGAGTTTTCTTTTCAAGATGCCACAGGTCAAATCAGTCAAATCAGCTTAAGTAAATTTAACAGTAAAACCGAACCTGCCGATACGTTATTTAACTTTAGCTTGCCTGAAGGTGTAAGACTTGAAGACAAACGATAATTCACCTTCATCAGCGGATCTTAACCAAGGCCACAGTGAAGGACAACAAGACTCATTGTTTGATCTTACGCCTGATAATGACGACATAGCCGCTGCTACTAATGCCTCAACAGGAGGACATTCGGTTGCAGGAAGCTTTATGCCGCTTGCTGCAAAAATGCGTCCGAGAACCTTAGCCGATTATGTTGGACAACAGCACATTTTGGGTGGCGATTCTCCTTTAGCTCAATCCATTGAACAAGGCCATTGTCATTCTCTTATCTTTTGGGGCCCGCCCGGTAGTGGTAAAACGACTTTAGCTGAAATTATTGCACAACATGCGAATGCCGAAATAGAACGTGTTTCTGCGGTTACCTCAGGCATTAAAGAAATTCGAAGTGCTATTGAAAAAGCAAAATTACGCGCACAAGGCGAGGGCACGAATAAACGTAGAACCGTACTGTTTGTGGATGAAGTTCACCGTTTCAATAAATCGCAACAAGATGCGTTTTTACCGCACATTGAAGATGGCACCATTATATTTATTGGCGCAACTACCGAAAATCCTGCGTTTGAATTAAACCAAGCGTTACTATCTCGTGCACGTCTGTATACGTTAAAAAAATTAACCCGTGATGATTTAGCACAAGTATTACAACGCGCACTCTCATTATGTGAAGCGGAACAGCAACTGAGTATCAAGTTAAGCAAAGATGCGAAACAAAGTTTACTCAATCGCAGTGATGGCGATGCCAGACGCTTACTTAACTTATTAGAAAATTGTCTCGATAGTACTTCGACGACACATGTAAACAAGCCAGCGACTCAGCAAGGCGAACTAGAAGCTAGTGGCGATGTTAAAACGATTACTGTTGAACTCATTGCCCAAGTTGCTGGTAGCAAGATAGCCCTTTACGATAAAGGCGGTGATGCCTTTTACGATTTGATCAGTGCTTTTCATAAATCAGTACGTGGCTCTAGTCCTGATGCTGCACTTTATTGGTATGCCAGAATTCTTACCGCGGGTGGTGATGCACTATATGTCGCAAGACGGTTACTTGCCATTGCCAGTGAAGATATAGGTAATGCTGACCCGCGAGCTATGCAGCTTGCCATTAATGCTTGGGACACCTTTCATCGTGTAGGACCAAGTGAAGGTGAGCGCGCTATCGCTCAAGCTACGGTATACATGGCGCTAGCCCCAAAAAGCAATGCGGTTTATCAAGCGTTTACTAAAGCAAAAATACTCGCGCAACAAACCTGTGATTTAGATGTTCCCATACATTTAAAAAATGCTACTAGTAGTATTACCAAAGATCTTGGCCACGGTAGTGAATACCGCTATGCCCATGATGAAGTTAATGCTTATGCAGCGGGTGAAAATTATTTTCCTGAAGCGTTAGCAAAAGGCGATAGTTCGCATACGTGTTTGTATCAACCAACTGAACGTGGTTTAGAGAAAAAATTAAAAGAAAAGTTAGATTACTTGAACCAGCTTGATAGGAATAGCCATGACCAACGCTATTAGTAACTTTACTTTATACGCATTTGTCGCCCTTGGCGGCGCTTGTGGGGCAAGTTTACGCT
>OJGO01000702.1_pt1 | contig 9921 bp, 4 predicted proteins | sample 1594871 | NCBI WGS metagenome assembly OJGO01 (sample SAMN05416798, study PRJEB24817) | seawater metagenome | isolation source: Sea water | place: Canada:Atlantic | collected 2013-07 | reverse complement strand
TACCGCGTAATTCCATTGGATTTTTTCTTGAAGGACCTTCAACAAGAACACGCTGCTCGGTATTAAGCATTTGTCTGGCAATGCGTAAGGCTTGGTGTGTTATTTGGTCTTGTAATAGTTTCAAGCGATCTTTCTTAGTTTGGTCACTAATATCATCGGGTAGATCGGCTGCTGGAGTACCAGGACGAGCGCTATAGATGAAGCTAAAACTTAAGTCAAAATCAACGGCCTTAATTAAGTCCATTGTTGCGGTGAAATCTTCATCGGTTTCCCCTGGAAAGCCGATAATAAAATCAGAAGACATTGATAATTCAGGGCGTACTTTTTTCAGTTTTCTCACTTGGGACTTGTATTCAAGTGCGGTATGGCCACGTTTCATTTGCGTTAGAATACGATCACAGCCACTTTGAACGGGAAGGTGTAAGTGGTTTACTAATTCTGGAACATCTGTGTAGGCTTCAATAATATCATCAGTAAATTCAACTGGATGCGAAGTGGTATAACGAATGCGATCGATACCATCTATGGTGGCAACTAAACGTACTAGGTCCGAAAAACGACAAATTGAACCATCGTGTGTTTCACCGCGGTATGCATTCACATTTTGACCTAACAAGTTTACTTCACGGACGCCTTGGTCTGCGAGTTGTGCTATTTCGTATAATACATCATCAAGAGGACGACTAACTTCTTCGCCACGTGTGTAAGGTACTACACAGAAAGTACAATATTTACTGCAGCCTTCCATAATAGAAACAAAAGCACTGGCACCATCAGCTTTAGGCTCAGGTAAGCGGTCAAATTTTTCAATTTCAGGAAAGCTAACATCAACAATAGGGCTATTTGAATGCTGAAGCTGATTAAGCATTTCTGGTAAACGATGTAGTGTTTGTGGACCAAAAACCATGTCGACAAAAGGAGCGCGCTTACGAATTGAGTCACCTTCTTGTGAGGCAACACAACCACCAACACCAATTAGTAAATCAGGTTTTTTGTCTTTTAGATTTTTCCAACGACCTAATTGATGAAATACTTTTTCTTGCGCTTTCTCACGAATAGAGCAAGTATTAAGCAAAATAACATCAGCTTGTTCCGCTTCTTCAACCATCGAAAAACCATGAGTTGAGTCCAACAATTCTGCCATCTTCTGCGAGTCATACTCGTTCATCTGACAGCCCCAAGTTTTGATATATAGCTTTTTACTCATTACTTCACTCTTTGCACACGAATTCGTACTGGAAATGCCGAAACAAGACCCGTACAGATAAAAGGAGGCGTATTTTATACCAATTGATGACTAAATTCGAATGAATAAGACAATTGTCTGCATTAATTTGTTTTAATTAAGCATAATTTTCTAATTTAAGGTCATTAATGGAAAGCTAATAACCAGTTGGCTACTACCGTCATCATTATCAAACGTATTAAGTGAAGCGTGGTGTTTATTAGTTATTTGACGAATAGTGTAACTCGCGAGATCGAAGTTGATCCTACTATTAAGTTGATTAAAAGAATCATTATCACTATTAATCGACAGCCATAACTTTTTCTTGACCTCTTGTAGTGTAAGGTTGAAATTTTGTGCTTCACTCTTGAAAATAGCTGATATGAGCGCTTCAAAGATGACCTTATAGATATCAGATTTCAACTCATAGTGTAAACTATCGACTTTATCATCAATGCTACAGTGTAATTTAACTTCGTATTTACTATGAATGTAGTCAGCTAAATATGGAATTGCGACACTTAAATCTTTGCCAGCAAGACTATCAGGCTCTTGTGAATCAAGGCTCTCTTTAAGCATCACTAAACTTTTTTCAATTAATTGCTTACTTTGTTCTATTTCATTACTTGCCAGTGATGTAGAAGTCAGTTGTAAATTACGTTGAATGGTTTTCATGATACGGCCGCAGTTTTTCATGTCATCTTTGAGTAAGTTGTGGATATTACTGATTGATTTAGCACGTAAGAAAAGTAACCAAGCGATCAATAATACGATAAATAAAGCTAGTATGATGTACAGGATTTTTAGTTCTATCGTCCAGTACCAAGGGTAGGCGACGTCAATTTCAGTATACGCTTTTACGTCGCTCCAATGGCCTAAGCTATTGGTTGCCATAATTTCAACGTCATAATGCCCTGAAGCTAGTCCCGTTAGCGTAAGTTGATTATTACTTATTTGTTGCCATTGGCTATTATTAATTCGATATTGGTACTTTTTTGCTAACCCAGGGCGGTAGTCTAAACTGGCTAAATCAAGAGTGACAACATCATTTCCACTTTCTATTTCGATAGATTTATTGAGTAAACTAGCTTTACCTGAAATAGTAGTTTTACTGATAATAACATTTGGATTAAATTGTTTCTGCTCGGAGAGATCTAGTGCCAAAATACCACTGTAGTGTATGGCATAAAGCGTATCATCTTTAACTAACATACTGCTGACAAATGAATACTGCTGGGTATTCTCTATCATGGTTACCTGATAGTTTTTTGGTGATATACGATATAAACCTGGTTGACCAGACACCCATACATCACCATTGATTGTTATCATTTCGGTAAAGCTATGGTCCTTATAAAGCTGGGCTAATAAATCACCCTGTTGATTAAATACTAAAATGCCATCACCAAGCGTGGAAGCAAAAATTTTGTTGTCTGCTAGCACAAATGAAACCACTTTACTTTTATTTGGTGATTTAATTGTTGTCAGCACATTGCTTGCTCGTTGGTAAATGCTAATGTGTCTGCTATTTGCAATCCATAATTTCCCATTACTTAAAGGTAAAACGTCTATAATCTCAGGGCTCAACAAGCCCTTTGTAACATCGATATGATTAGTGATGTTTTTACTCTTTAAGTCATAGATATAAAGGCCATCATCATTTGTAGCTATATAGAGTAAGTTGTTTTTATGCTTAAGTTTTAATACCAGTTGATCGGCAATTATATTTAATTTAGTGACTTTTTCTTGGTTTTTATCATAGCGCCATAAACCATCAAAACTTGCGATGTATAGGTTGCTATTTACCTCAATTGCGTCAAATATTTTCAGCCCTTTTTTAGTAAAACCAGCATTTACATCGGGTTTAAATATAGGCTTTAAGAAATTTTGTAAACCAGCACCATAGCTACCAATAATGATCTCATTATCAAAAAATTTTATTTCATTAGCATTGTTTGGTATATCAAAAATAATTTTGTGATTGATGATGTAGTTTTCATTAACTTGCTCAACACCTTGATTACTGACTAACCATAAAACACCTGAATCATCATGAAACATGTCCCTAATGCGCACCGTTTTACTTTGCCCATAATGATGAGAAATTGTTGAAAGGGTTAGGCCGTTATATTTGGTGATAGTATTTTTCTTGTTTATTGTAAAGAAATCATCACTATTAGACGCTTTAGTTAGCCCGTAGATGGTCTCATTATGCTTGATATTAGATATCGTTCCGTCATCGGAAAAACGGTATATATTGTTCGTTGTTATGGCTATAACTGCATTAGAGATAGCCTTTAATGCGGTGATGGGTTCATTAAGAATGTTAACAAGGCGGTTATCTTTTAATTGAAATAAGCCATCTTCGTTTGCTATGTATAAATGTTTATGATTATGAACAAGATGGTCAATACTAATATTACTCTCAATAATATTAGTTTCTTTAGTACTTGGGTTATATCGATACAACTTATCTGGCGCATTGATGTAATACTGATCTTTAAACATCACAGCATCAAAGTGGTTCTGTCTCGGGGTATCAACGGGGATTTTTGTAACCGTACCTGTTTGAGTGTGAAATAACCATAAACCGTGAGTTTCTGTGGCAAGTAAAAGCTTGTCGTCAATGAGGCTCATATTATGTATCCAAGAATATGGCAGTGGCCACTCTTGATTACTGAGCGAAAAGGTAATATTACTATTAGCGTCAACGCGCGTTAACCCTTGTTGACCAGCTAACCAAATAAAACCGTCCTTGTCTTGGAGTATTTTATTAACGTTACTTAGGGTTTTGAATGATGATGGATTATTGGCATGACTTAAAAAGCTAAGACATAACAGGCTAAGCACGAGAAGTACTGATAACTTAGCCTTGAACATTTTAATTAACCGGATATTAAACGATACTTTGTGGTTTAGTTTTATTGTGTTCTTTTTCTCCACAGGCAACAAAAACTTGTGGTAAACCATCATGAGTAGTTGGTTTTTGCACCAGCAAATAAGTGGGTTTACGAGGATCATTTTGATGATTTTTTTCTGCCCAAGCGTTAGATATTTTATCAGCAAATTGCTGTCCGTATTTTACTGCGAAGGCAGTGACTAGCATCTCAACGCCAAAGTCATCCATAACCATCATAGTATTATCATGGTAGCCGCTTGTACTATCAAAATCTATATCTACAGTTAGAATTTTATTGTTAGGTAACACTAAGTCAGCGCGAAGTTTAGCAACAACTGCTCTATCACTCTGTGCTTTTAAACTAGTGCGATTAGGTTTTTCAGTGAAATCATATATTAAATTGATGTCTTTACTTAAACGTTTTTCTTCGCTATTTCGATCCGTGGAGGGGTTCTGTAACAATGCAGACATAGTGCTTCCTTAATGATTTAATTAATCGTTTAATTCACTACCAAGTTACCTAAAAATTGTAACTTGTTTTGATATGAAAATCCCCAAGTGCAAAAAGTAGATATTTATATTTAATTTCAGTGTCTTGGCTCTTTACTATAGCTGAAGTATCAGAGTATACAAGCATTGTTTGACTCTATTGATATCGAACAAATTTGTTTCTCAATACTTGTGATAGCATCCGTTCAATACGGCTAATTATCCTCTTTATTCTAAATAAGTAGATCTATTGTAATGTTTCAAAAATTTGCTTGTCATTTTAGTATTCGTGCGCGACTAAAAGCGTTTTTATTGCTTCCTTGGCTAATTATTTTAAGCTTTGGACTTAACCATACAAGCGCTTATTTAGAAGATATTAAACTGGCACGTAAAGCTATTTTGTCTATAGAGATATCAAGTGAAATTGATAAGCTAATTCATGAACTACAAAAAGAGCGAGGTTTATCCGCAGGTGTTATCCATCGTGGTAGTCAGAAAAAGTTAGTTCAATTACAAAAACAAAGACTGAAAACCGATTTGTATATAGAGCGCACTATTGATTTTATTGAACGAATTAATTTAACCAAATTGCAACTTAATAGTATCGCTAACCAGCAAGTAATTAATGATGTTTTGAAAGAAATCTTTTTAAGTATTAAATTTTTGTCACAAACTCGCAACGAAATTGATAATTATGAGAGTAATAGTTACTTTGCCTACTTCTCTCTTTTTAACGAACAACTCTTACGGCTGATATCACAAGTCCACGTGCACCTTAAGAATACGGAACAAAATAGAGACAGTATCGATTTCCTTAATTTACTCAGATTACAAGAAAAATCTGGACAGGAACGCGGCGCTTTAAATGCTTTGTTAAACACTAAACAACTATATGCCAGCCAACTTCAGCAAGTTATTTCCTATGGCAACGCACAAACGGAACTCATCAATGATTTATTTTCTATATCAAAATCGCATCATCAACTGTGGTTACAACACCAACTTAATGCAGGTAACAACCAGCAAGTATTGATTATTCGAGATCTGCTCAATGAAAGATTAATACGCGCAGAGCAACTGGCACAACTTGAACGAGAAATAGGGTATGGCGGCTTAATACACGATTTTAAAAACTATGTATTAAGAGGCGAATCGAATTACTTTGACAGTTTTTTAACTCGCTTATCTTCAAGCCAAAACTATCTGACGATATTTAATGATCTCGCAAACTTAACTGATGACGATAAACAAGCCGTTGAGGTTATTGGGCAGACCCTAAACCGTTACCACCAGCATATTTTATTGGCAAAACTGTCAAGAGACAAAGGAAGACATGCTGAGCAAATAGATAACGAAGTTCGTATTGATGATAGCCAAGCTGTTGCTGCGATTAAGCAACTACAACAAAGTGACGTCGGTATTAATACAGAGCAGTGGTGGCAGTTGTCTTCTTTACGCATAGATGAATTTAGAGCAATAAGTAATCATATCCGTGCTGAAATGCAATCTGTAGCAAGGAATGAAGAACAAAAAGCAATTGATAGTTTAGTGCTATACATAACAACATTTATTGTGATCTTTATCGCTACTTTATACTTCTCTTTCCTAGTTGTTAGGCGCATTGTTGCAAAAATTAAATATATCAGCACCGCAATGACAACCATGGAGGTTGAGCATCAATTTAATCAACCGTTAAAAGTCAAAGGAAAAGATGAAATCACCGATATGGTGATAGCGTTTAATCACATGTTAACTGAGCGCAATAAATCCGAAGGTGAGCAAAAAATTTCAGCAGCAGTTTTCAAGTATGCTTCAGAAGCCATTATGATAACGGATGCAAATAATAAAATAGAAACGGTCAATCCAGCATTTTGTCATATCAGTGGTTTTAGCGTAGAAGAAGTATTGGGTAAGTCACCTAATATCTTAAACTCAGGTAAGCATGATAACCACTTCTATCAAAAAATGTGGCAATCCCTTGAGCAAAATAATAGCTGGCAAGGTGAGATTTGGAATAAAAGAAAGAATGGTGAAATTTATCCTGAATTTTTAGCTATCTCTGTGGTGAGAGATCAAGATAAAAAGCCGTTGCAATATATTAGTCTATTTTCAGATATCACTAAGCATAAAAAGTATGAAGAAGATATTTGGTTACAAGCTAATTATGATTCACTGACAGGATTACCTAACCGTGATTTATGTTTAGAGAGGTTACACAATAAATTAAATGAAGAATTAGATGAAGATAGTGAGGTAGCTCTATTATTTATTGATTTAGACAGATTTAAATTTGTTAACGATACTTGGGGTCATAGTAGTGGTGATGAGTTACTGAAGCTGGCGTCGATCCGCTTGAGAAATTGTATACGTGAAAAAGATACGGTAGCTCGATTTGGTGGCGATGAATTTGTTGTTTTATTAATGGGCCTATCTAACCGTTTTGCCATTGAACGCGTTGTTAAAAATATCCTGACCAGTTTATCTATGCCATTTCATTTTGGGGTAAATAATGAAGCAGTAGTTTCCGCGAGTATAGGTGTCACAGTCGGCCCCATCGATGGTGACAGTGTTGAATTACTCCTTAAGAATGCTGATACCGCGATGTATCAAGCTAAAGCTGCAGGTCGTAATACCTATCAATTTTTTACTAAGAGTATGAATGAAGCTGTTAGCCGTCGAATGCATATCGAGCAAGAGTTACGACAAGCAATCAAGCAGCAAGAATTTGTCTTGCATTATCAACCTGTAGTGTCATTAAGTAATGGCGAAATTATTGGCGCTGAAGCACTCATTCGCTGGCAGCACCCAAGTAAAGGATTGATTTATCCAGATAGCTTTATAGAAGTCGCAGAAGAAGCTGGGCTGATAGAACCTATCGGACAATGGGTTATTGAGCAGGCGTGTGCTGACTTGAAGCATTGGCACAACCTTGGATTAAAATTACAAGTTGCCGTTAACGTTTCTAGTCGTCAATGTAAGCAAACAAGTAAAACACCAATAACAGACATAATAAAAAAAGCATTGAAAGTGAATGAAATTTCGCCATCAAACTTAAAAGTTGAAATTACCGAAAGTTTATTGATGGATAATTCAGAAGAAATGAAAACTACTTTACAGGATATTCGCAGTCTCGGTGTTGCTATCTATATGGATGATTTTGGTACGGGTTATTCTTCGCTGAGTTATCTTAAACATTTCCCTATTGATGTGATGAAGATCGATCGTTCTTTTATTGCCGGATCTATTGATGATAAAACGGATGCAAGTCTGGTTGAAGCCGTTGTATTAATTGGCCATAGTCTATCGTTAAAGCTTGTTGGTGAAGGAATAGAAACAAAACAACACTACGATTATCTTCGATCTTTAGGTTGCGATTATGGTCAAGGATACTTTATTTCAAAACCTATAGTTTCTCCTGACTTTATTACCTTATGTCAGCAAGTGGCTAGTTCGCCTAAATGGTCAATTTGATTGCTATCCAAGTTGAACCCTACATTTTTAGGTAGAATAGTCACAAATTAATTAAACGATTTATCGGTCGAAATTACCGGCGAGCTTGGGTAAAATACAGACCTATTTCGATATTGTTGTGAACATTAAAGTATGGAACATTTTGATTGTGTGGTTGTAGGTGGCGGTATGGTTGGTGCAGCAAGTGCGCTGACTTTAGGGCAGCTTGGTTTAAAAGTTGCCCTGGTAGAGAAATTTATACCCAAAGCCTTTAGTGCTGAACAACCTATAGACTTGCGTGTATCAGCTATTTCATTAGCCTCAGAGAATTTGCTCAATCAAGTTGGGGCATGGCAACAAGTGCAGCAATGGCGAAGTTGTCCATACAAACGCTTAGGTGTTTGGGAGCATGATAGTGCTTACACAGAGTTTAATGCCGATAACATTGGACAATCTCACTTAGGAAATATTGCAGAAAACAGATTAATTCAGCTAGCCTTATGGCAGCAAATTACTGTCATGAGTAATATTCACACATACTGTCCAGAAAGCTTACTCTCTCTAAAGCAAGATGATAACTCTGGCAATAACAGAGCAACATTAACGCTGACAAATAGCGTGATAACAGCAAAGCTTGTTATTGGCGCTGATGGCGCTCAATCAAAAGTAAGGCAAATGTCTGCTATTGGCATGACCGGCTGGGACTATCAACAATCAGCCATGTTGATTAATGTTGAAACCTCATTGTGCCAGCAAGATATTACTTGGCAGCAATTTTCCCCTACTGGGCCTGTTGCCTTTTTACCACTTCCAGGAGAAAGTCCATTAGGCGGTTATGCCTCTTTGGTTTGGTATCATCAGCGTGATGAAATTACTCGGTTAGCTTCATTATCAAATAAGCAATTAGAACAAGAAGTACTTAAATGTTTCCCTAAACAATTAGGCAATATAAAAGTACTGGGGAAAGGCGATTTCTCATTAACACGAAGACATGCTAATAGTTATCAACATAAGCAAGTGTTGTTATTAGGTGATGCAGCTCATACTATCAATCCAATGGCCGGTCAGGGCGTAAATTTAGGCTTTAAAGATGTTCTTGCGTTGCAGCATGTGATCGCTGAAGCAATTGGCAATGGCGAAGCATGGCATGATGAAGCTGTTTTAGCCCGGTATGAAAAAATGAGACGTAAAGATAACTTACTGATGATGTCTACCATGGATGCGTTATATGCTGGCTTTAGTCATCCTTCACCACTTATCAAAGCAGCCCGTAATCTAGCATTGCTGGCGATTAATAAAGTGCCTGTGCTAAACACTAGCATAAAAAATAAAGCACTAGCCTATGCGTGTGGTTTATAGATAAATCATTTCTGCTTAAATAATAAGTAACTATTCGGGGGAGTTGAACCCTCACGCTAAAATGTGGAAGTGATAAGCTTTAAGGGAGTCGTTCCTATCTATAAAGTAACTATACTCTCAACTTGTCATCACTTATTTATTTTATCGGACTTTCGATTATTCGTTTAGATAGATCAGGGCGTTTGTGCTGCTTGGAAAGGGCTTATAAATTTGAACCTGACACCTTATATCAGAGGTAAAATGCTAAATGCGCAAAGCTAGACATTTTTTAAATTTCTATGAATAGTTATTTTAACCAGTAATGAGCAACGAATAACTAATTATGACATTTTTTAGTTGGTATTATTTAAGGGAGGGAAGTGGTTTTTGAACTTTCTGTATTTTAGAAAGGGGATAAATCAATATATTTGAATGCACTTTTACTGAAGCAAAAATGGTGGCTATACCGGGACTCGAACCTGGGACCCCATCATTATGAGTGATGTGCTCTAACCAACTG
>OJGO01000701.1_pt1 | contig 9923 bp, 9 predicted proteins | sample 1594871 | NCBI WGS metagenome assembly OJGO01 (sample SAMN05416798, study PRJEB24817) | seawater metagenome | isolation source: Sea water | place: Canada:Atlantic | collected 2013-07 | reverse complement strand
AAGCCCAAGTTTGTTTATCAACAAATGGGAAGCCTCGAATGAAGTCACCATTTTCGCGATTTAGAACATAGAAGAAACCGTTTCTGTCAGCTGTGGCAGCCGCTTTAACCGTTTTACCATTTTGTTTGTAATCGAAAGAAACAAGCTCGTTAACACCATCAAAATCCCAACCATCATGTGGCGTGGTTTGGAAGTGCCAAACAATTTTACCGGTATCTGGATCTATCGCTAAGCGTGATGATGAGAAAAGGTTATCGCCTGGACGTAAATGAGAGTTCCACGGGGCAGGGTTACCAGTACCAAAGAATAATAAATCAACATCAGCATCATAAGTACCGCCTAACCAAGGCGCAGCACCACCAGATTTCCACAATTCTGCTGGCCATGTTTCACCTGGTTTACCACCAGAGATACCATTCTCAGTCTTTTTGCCATTTTTCCAAATATAACCCATGTGGCCTTCAACCGTTGGGCGTTCCCATACTAGTTTACCGTTTTTAGCATTATAAGCTCTTACTTTACCCACTACGCCAAATTCACCACCAGCAACCCCTGTGATGATTTTACCTTTAACAATGATTGGTGCAGCAGTAATTGAATAACCGGCTTTATAATCTTCTACTTTCTTTTTCCAAACCACTTTACCAGTGTTTTTATTAAGTGCGACAAGTTTGGCATCAAGTGTGGCAAAAATTACCAGATCTTCATATAGCGCGGCACCACGGTTAATAACGTCACAACAAGGCATAATGCCGTCAGGTAATCTTGCATCATATTGCCAAAGTTCATCACCAGTATTTGCGTCTATGGCATACACACGTGAGTATGAGCCTGTAATATACATGACGCCATCTTTAATCAAAGGCTGAGATTCTTGACCACGTTGTTTTTCGCCACCTAACGAGAACGACCAAACTGGACGCATCTCTTTAACTGTGTCGATATTTATTTTATCAAGAGGGCTGTAACGTTGTCCTCTTAGACCAAGTCCATAGGACACAACATCATCAGTTGTCATTTGGTCGTTGGCAATATCTTTATCGGTTACTTCAGCATTTGCTATGCCAGTTAACGCTAAAGAAACTGCCATGGATAATGACAATACCTTTGTTTTACATGTTGTTATCATTGTTATTTCCTCTTGGGTTGTAAAATTGGTTAAAGATATCTTTCTCTATCTACTCCAACTACTTGAAGATTCGTGTTTTAGAAAAATTGAATCCTCATGTAGTTGGGGTATACCTTCCTGCCTAACGCTATTGCATTCACATGTCGTCATCGACATCAGTAAAACAATTAAGCAGGCTATAACGATATTAAAATGTCTCTATTTACTTCTCTATTACTCCGCGGTAGCGTTTTTTTCATCATTTAGTATGATGAAAAGGATGATATTTATACCCAAGCCACTTGAAGATGCGTGTTCAGGACGTCTGAGCTATTCATGATCAAGGCGCCTCATTTAATTAAGAGTTATTTCCTTTAAAAAGGAGGAAACGATGAGCATGGCTTGCTCAAACGTCCCCGCAGGGCTGGTTTAGAAACACTTTATGCTGCGTTATTGATTTCGACAAGGGGACAACCCTTCTCTTCAATCAATGCCTTACCTAAATGCATTTCTAATTCCAGCTGAAACCTGAACCTTCAGGTCGCTTGGCTATAAGCTATTGCTTATTCACTGGCGGAGTATAGGTTTGGAACTTGGTAAACCGCGTTGTACTGATCAAATATTGTCTTCATTTGTCCTTGGCTTATCATCGCTTCGACAATATCACCAACCGCATAACCTAATTGGCGGTAATCACTTTTTACTGCCATGCCTATATCCCATTGCTGTTTTCCTAACATTGGAAAGGCATTACTTGCTAATTGGAAGGTAGAAGATTCAAGCTGGTGTTGGTAATGACTGACCTGACTGCGAAGTCCCATTACGGCATCCACTTTCTGTTCATCTAATGCTGAAATAGCTAGGGCTAGCGAAGGAAACTGTTTGGTTCTTTTACTCATTCGCCCATTGAAGGCAGAGATAAGGTAAAATTGTGGGATAGAGTCTACTTCAACACCAATGTCGTGATATTGAAAGACGGCCATGGTACTGACTTCATCAATTTTTTTAGTGTTGAAAACTATTTTCCATGATTCGGTATGGTAGGGAGCAAACATGTGAACTTGTTCGTGTACCCGTTCACCAATATCGTCACGTAGCTCAGAATATTCTTTGTCGTAGGGGACTCTTAGCATCAAATCAGCAACGCTGCGTTTAAGATAATGTCCCTTCCATAGGTTATTTCGCAAGTCATCTTCAACATTTTCATCAGCAGTTACCCACCGAAAACGAAGCGAAACGCCTAATTGTTTGGCAATATGCTTGGCGACCTCAACATCAATGCCTTTTGCTTGTCCCTCTTCTTGGTATGAAAAAGGAATGAAATCGCTATAAACAGCAATAGTTATCTCTTTGCTTTCAATAATATCATCGTAAGATCGTGAAAAAGCTGTTGAGCTCAAAAGGCTACAACAACTTATCCACAAAAATAGAGAATAAAATTTATTCTTCATTACTAACTGACTCTAACCAAGTACGAATAGACCAAAGGGCTTCTTGGTTTAAATGTTCAGTCATTTTCGGCATGTAAACAGCACCATTACGAACCGCACCATTTTGAACACGATAAATGAACCATTCATCGCCATCATAATCTGCTGGTAATTGACGTAAATCGGGAGCAATACCGCCTGATATGCCACCTAAACCATGACAGCGAGCACAGTTTTGGTTATATGCTGAGGCACCAACACGTAAAATCTCTGTCATTACTTCGCCTTCTTTAGCGCGGTAAGGATTAGTATCTTCCCATTCTTCGCCTAATGTAGGTAATGTTGAAGTGTTTATTGCTTGTGGGGTCACAGGACCATGAGCCGATATGCCAAATGAACAGATTGATAGTAATGCAATTAAGTGGCTTCGGCCTAAATTAAGTTTAATCATCGCTGTGTACCTTCTTTTTACGTAAATAATTATGGTGTTTAATTTTGATAAGACCATCTTAACGGGCTTAGTGCCCTTCAAGAATTGTACTTTAGCTCGGTTACACCTCATCCTTTAGTATGATTTTGAATGTTAAAAACTGCATGTTTAATTTTATTTTGTTATATATTAGCTAGTTACAATGTTTTGTTGAGATATTTGTCTTTTTAACTTTATGAGTTTTTTCTATATGCTGGTAGTCATAAGCATTTAAGGTAAATGATTTAGTTTGAAGGTGTTTTATAGTTTTTTTGAAGAAAATTAGCTATATAGCAAACAGAGATATTGACTGATTCATTGTTGATTTATTGCTGAATTTTTATTGTTGGGATCGCTATGTTTGATGTGACAAGGGTAATGTTTAAGAAGTATCTAGTAAAAAGCATTGTTATCTTTACATGGCTTTGTAGTCTTAATGCGATATCAAGCCCAATCACGCTTGATATTAGTTATGTAAAGTTAGCCAAGCAACAAGTGGCTGGTACCTCTAACTATTTTAAAAAGCCAGAAGATAGTGGTTTTCAAGGAGCTAAACTGGCGATCAGTGACTCGAATACCACTGGAAGGTTTTTACAACAGCACTTTAACTTAAGCTACTTTTTGGCAAATAAAACACCGCAACTTTTGGAGTATCTCGACGGGCAATACCAACAAGGTCAACGAATTTTCATGCTTGATGTTCCCTTAGCGCAATTAGTGCAACTAGAGCGATGGGCTAAAAACAAATCCGTTTTGCTATTTAACGTCAGTGAGACTGCGGATGAGTTACGTAATAGTCAGTGTTTAAGTTCGGTGTTACATACTATACCTAGTGATGCCATGAAGTCTGACGCACTTGCTCAATGGCTTCTTTATCGTCGAATGAATAAAGTCTTATTGGTACAGGGCAGTAACCCTGAAGATGTACTGCTAGCCAAATCGTTTAAACGCGCAGCGAAGCGTTTTGGTTTAAAAATTATCGATGAAAAACAGTGGGATTTTAATACCGATCTAAGACGTAGCGCACAACAAGAAATCCCGTTGTTTACGCAAACGGTGAAAGATTATGATGTTGTTTATGTTGCAAACAAGTCAAAAAGTTTTGCCGAATTTTTACCCTTTAACACTTATTTACCACGACCTGTTATAGGCTCAGCTGGTTTGGAAGCGCTAGCTTGGCATAGCGTGATAGAGCAGTGGGGCGCTACTCAATTACAAAATCGATTTATCGAAATGGCCGATAGAAAAATGAATGAGCTGGATTTTTCGGCTTATCTTGCGGTACGTAGTGTTGCTGAGTCAGTTCATAAACTACACACAAATGCGAGTAATGAACTCATAGAATATATCAACTCGGTAGACTTTGAACTAGCGGCGTATAAAGGGCGTAAACTGAGTTTTCGACCTTGGAATCGCCAATTGAGAATGCCACTGGCGCTGGTTCATCCTCATGCCTTGGTTTCGCAATCTCCACAGCCAGGTATGCTCCATCCTATTACAGAGCTTGATACCCTTGGTTTTGATGCGCAAGAATCTCAATGCGAACTTTCCCGATAATTAGGCAAAGAAATTTACCATGCTAAGCAATGAACAAAAATGCTTAACGTGAACTTTTAATAAAGGCTCATAGTAAACATTGGGCTTAAGGTAACTTATGAAAAAGACATTATTTTTAAAACCCTTTTTAAGCTGTTTTATAGTCACTGCTTTGTTTAGTGTTAGTGCTGTGTATGCCACTGAATTTGCTTATGTCACTAACGAAAAGGATGACAATATTTCGGTTATCGATTTAAACCTTAATAAAGTGATCAAAAAAATTGCGGTAGGGCAACGACCTCGAGGCATCATTCTTAACAAAGAGCAGACTCTTGCTTATATATGTGCAAGTGAGTCAGATAGCATTCAAATACTCGATATAGCAACAGAGCAGATCATCGGTGAGCTGCCTTCTGGTGAAGATCCTGAAACGATAGCATTACACCCCAATGGTAAAATTATTTACACCTCTAATGAAGATGATGCCTTACTAACCGTTATTGATATTGATTCAGCTAGTGTTATCACTCAAGTAGATGTTGGTGTTGAGCCAGAAGGATTGGCGGTAAGTCCTGATGGCAAAACGGTGGTAGTCACCTCAGAAACAACCAATATGGTGCATTGGATTGATACAAAAACCCATAAAAACTATGCCAATACATTAGTGGGTTCAAGGCCAAGATCGGCTAAGTTTACTAAGGACAGTAAATACTTATGGGTGAGCTCTGAAATTGGCGGAACCGTGGTGATACTTGATGTTGCCAGCCAAAAAATTATTAAAGAATTCACCTTTGCTATACGAGGAATTCACCATGACCGTGTGCAACCTGTGGGCATTGAGTTAACGCAAGATGGACGATATGCGTTCGTCGCTTTGGGGCCGGCAAATCATGTTGCGGTTATTGATCGTAAAAAAATGGCCGTCGATGAATATTTATTGGTTGGCCGACGGGTTTGGCAACTCGCTTTTAACAAGGATGAAAGCCAATTATTAACGACCAATGGCATCAGCGGTGATGTTTCAGTGATTGATGTTGACCGCATGAAAGTCACTAAATCAATTAAAGTTGGCCGTTACCCATGGGGCGTAGTGATACGAAATATGCCATGAGTATCGTAACAAGCGGCCTGACTTTTTATTACGGTAAAAAGGCTGCCGTTAACGGTTTAGATCTTAATATTACCAGTGGTTTTAATGTATTACTTGGTCCCAATGGCGCGGGTAAAAGTACCTTGTTTTCAATGTTAACAGGTCTTTATCAAGCCGCATCTGGAGATATTAAAATCAATGGTTATGACTATAAAAATGATAAGTCGAGCATCATGCAGTCGATGGGCGTTGTTTTTCAGCAAAGCACGTTAGACTTAGATTTATCGGTTAAGCAAAACCTAACCTATTATGCCGCGCTGCATGGCATTTCATCATCACAAGCACTCGACAATATCAGCGATATTTTGGCTCAGCTGCAATTAACCAAGCGACTCGATGATAAAGTTAGATCATTAAATGGCGGACATCGCCGCCGTGTAGAAATAGCCAGAGCGCTTATTCATCAACCCAAAGTATTATTGCTAGATGAAGCAACGGTGGGCTTAGATATTGACAGCAGAAAAATGATCACCGAATACGTTGGCTCCCTTAGCCAAAAATTAGGTATTTGTGTGTTGTGGGCTACACATTTAATCGATGAAATATCTTCAGATGATCAATTAATTATTATTGATGAAGGAAAAATTCAAGCACAGGGTATTAGCGGAGAGTTATGCAATAAGCATAATGTCGACGATGTATACCAGCTTTATCGCTCGTTAACGGCTAATGCGGAGCTTACTTGATGAATAATCGTTATCTTTATTGTTTTAATGGCATCGTTAAGCGTGAAGTTCTACGTTTTTTTCAACAACGTTCGCGGTTATTAAGTGCCTTAGTCAGACCACTGCTTTGGTTGCTTGTTTTTGCTGCAGGTTTTAGAGCTGCATTAGGTGTTTCTATCATGGAGCCTTACGGGACTTATATTACTTATCAGCAATATATTACCCCTGGACTTTGCTGCATGATCATTTTATTCAATGGCATGCAAAGCTCGCTTTCTATGGTTTATGATCGTGAAATGGGTAGCATGAAAGTGCTATTGATGAGCCCGCTACCGCGACCTTTTTTATTATGTTGTAAGTTAATTGCTAGTGCGTTGCTGTCACTTTTACAAGTAGTGATTTTTTTACTTTTTGCCCAACTAGTAGACGTTGATATCCCGCTAATGGGCTATGTTAGTTCAATACCTGCAATATTTTTAATTGCCTTTTTTCTTGGCGCGTTAGGCTTAATGTTATCTAACCTCATAAAGCAATTAGAGAACTTTGCTGGTGTGATGAACTTTGTTATTTTTCCAATGTTCTTTCTCTCAAGTGCCTTATATCCGCTATGGAAAATGCAAGAAGCGAGTTTGTGGTTATATTGGCTTTGTCAGTACAACCCTTTTACTTCATGTGTAGAGTTATTACGTTTTGCGCTTTATGGGCAAATGAACCTTACTGCTCTGATTACAGTAATAATAGCCACAAGCATAGCTTCGTTTTTTGCTTTGATGAGCTTTAAGCCGTTACATGGTCGTAAATAGTCACTAAGCTAATGATTACTATCCTTAAAGGTTACTTTAAATCACTTTTAAGGATGGTAATCATTTGCTCAATCTCATTTTGGCGTAGCTCTGGCGACAAGTATTCACCATTTTTTCCTATCAAATTTCAAGTTGATTGCCTTATCCTATATAGTCATTAATCTTTATTATATATTTGTCATTATCATTTAAATGATCAACTTGAAGAGTTTGCATGCAAAACACATTATCTATTCGCTCGTACAGTCGACATAAAGTAGGTCATTCTCACTCCTTTCATCAACTCGTACTTCCGTTGAGAGGGGTAATAAATATCGATATAGATGGTTTTACTGGCAAAGTCGTACCAAGTGAATGTGTAGTCATTAAAAAGGGGAGTGTTCATCACTTTACTGCCGATAGTGAAGCAAGATTTGTGGTGGCAGACATGGATGAATTACCTGAGAATTTATTATTATCAAATACAATTGTATTCTCTGTTAGCCAACCTCTGCTCAGATTCATTAGCTTTGTTGAAGTACAACTAGAGTCTCAAGTAAATAAAGACTTAGAACATATGTCATATCTAATGTTCTATGAATTGATGAGTAAACAAATATTATTTAAACAGTTAAACCATAGAATTCGAGAAGCGGTTGAATTTATAGGATCTCACATTGCTGAAGAGCTACCTATAAGTAGGTTAGCGAGTGTTTCATACTTGAGCCCAACCCAATTTAAAAAACTCTTCAAAGAACAAGTTGGGTTAACTGTTGCACAATACATTACAAAATTTCGCATGGAAAAAGCTCAGGCTCTTATCATTCATACAGACTATCCACTGCAAATAATTGCTGAACAAGTAGGTTATACAGACTTCACTGCATTTAGCCGGCGCTTTACTCAATACTTTGGTTTATCACCTTCAAAGATTTCACAGTGATTACGTCTTTATAACAGATAAAAGCGTCTCTTTGGCAAAAAGACGACTCCTCTAAAAGCATATACTTTTAACCATTGTAAAGTTATTGGTTGAGTTATTATGTTCTGGAAAAATGAAGCTGTAGCTGGAATCATAAGCATAGTTATAGCAAGCTTTTTATGGGGTACAACTGGCGCCGCAGCTAGCCTTATACCAAACGTTAGTTCACTAGCTATAGGTGCATTTTCTATGGGAACAGGAGGGTTTTTATTACTTATTAACGCTCATAAAGCATTAGTATACGATTTAAGAGAATTAATCTGCCAATCAAAACTGCTATTTTTAGGCGGGTTATCAGTTGCTATTTATCCTCTGGCATTTTATACATCAATGAGTTGGTCAGGTGTTGCCATAGGAACCGTAATCTCAATAGCAAGTGCTCCTTTCTTTACCGTGATATTGGAGCGTCTTATCAGCAAAAAGAAGGTAGCTGTAGAGTGGGCCATTAGTTTTGCTTTCGGGGCTTTAGGTATTCTACTGTTAACATTGGGCAAACAAAACAATACTGGACCAGAAGTGGAGGTAACCACTCAGCATTGGGGGATTGTACTGGGATTAATTGCAGGCCTTACTTATGCAACTTATTCTTGGGTGGCTAAACAGATGATAGATAGTGGCATCAGCTCTAAGTCTTCAATGGCCAGTATGTTTGGAGTTGCTGCGATATTCCTGCTTCCTTCTTTATTTTTTACTGGAGAAAATTTGATTTCAACGACAACCAACATTGTTGTTGCACTATATATGGCGGTAGTGCCCATGTTTTTAGGATACCTCTTGTTTGGTCTGGGCTTACGCCATATCGAAGCGAGTAAAGCAACGCTCATTACGTTACTAGAGCCAGTAGTAGCAACCTTACTAGCCATTATCGTCGTTGGTGAGGTTTTTGATACTAGCGGCTTGATAGGGATGGTTTTTATTTTTATCTGTCTGATATTTCAGATGATTAAGTTACCTACAAGACCAAAGTCATCATCAAATGCTTGATACTCCACTTGGAGAAAAATACTGAGTTGGGTGTTTAACTAAACAGGTGGTTTAGTTACGGTTATTCACTCCTAAAGAGACGCTGTTATTTTTAGCTCTTTAGGACAAGGTTGTTGTCACAGTGAACAATTGGTTTGAATCAGAAACTGCTTTTGTCGATTGTAATCAGGGAGCAGTACGTGGCAAGCATTTTGTTATTACGCTTTTATGCCTAGTTACTCTTTTGCACACTTGATTGTCATCAGATTGTTTTGTCACTAGTTTATCTTCATTAAAATGTTGAAAATTGCTACAACCTGAAATAAAGATTGTGACTAAAATGAGAATATATTTTTTCATTATGTTCTTCTTATTTAATGGGGTTATAAAATAGAGCGTTCTAACTTTATTCTTAGAACGCTGATTTTTGAATATCGACTTTAAGTCGTATTAAGCGTCTACAAAGATGACTTCACCGGTAATAAACCCATCAACAGAGCGTTCAAACGCTTTACCGACTAATTTTCCTGATACAGGCTCAAAACCAGGCATCATTTCCTGTAAAATGAGTTCAGTCAGCCAACGAAGGTGTTGCAGTGACCAATTATCATTAACCTTACAGGTAATGTTATTGCGCAGGAATAACGCTTTTAGTTGATACTTCGCATCCTTTAAATCTTTCATGGCCGTTTCTCTTGACCTTGATAGGTCGCGTATCGCTTCGTCCTCTGACTCTGGCACGTGAATTGGTGTTAATTCTTCATCCTTAAGTAGTTTTGCCAGTTTAAGCGCGTCTCGCTTATCGGTTTTTACTCGCTCTCCTGGTTTTTTGGGTATT
>OJGO01000692.1_pt1 | contig 10002 bp, 8 predicted proteins | sample 1594871 | NCBI WGS metagenome assembly OJGO01 (sample SAMN05416798, study PRJEB24817) | seawater metagenome | isolation source: Sea water | place: Canada:Atlantic | collected 2013-07 | reverse complement strand
GAGATTCGCCTTAGTCTCGTGGGCTCGGAGATGTGTATAAGAGACAGGTATTAGCGACCATGATAGGTCAAATTGGTTTACCTGGTGGTGGAATTAGTTATGGTCATCATTATTCTGGTATTGGTGTACCTTCTTCTGGCGCTGCAGCACCGGGTGCCTTTCCTCGCAATGTAGATGAAGGTCAAAAGCCGATATTTGACAGCACTGATTTTAAAGGCGCTAGTAGTACTATTCCTGTTGCCCGTTGGATAGATGCGATTTTAGAGCCGGGCAAAGTGATTGATGCCAATGGCGCTAAAGTGACTTACCCTGATATTAAAATGATGATTTTCTCAGGGAACAATCCTTGGAACCATCATCAAGATAGAAACCGTATGAAAAAAGCATTTCATAAACTGGAATGTGTGGTCAGTATCGATATCAACTGGACGGCAACCTGTCGTTTCTCAGATATTGTACTGCCAGCCTGTACTACCATGGAAAGAAACGATATCGATATTTATGGTAGTTATGCCAATCGTGGCTTGCTTGCTATGCAAAAAATGGTTGAACCATTATTTGATAGCTTATCTGACTATGAAATATTCACTCGCTTTGCCAAAGTGTTAGGCAAAGAAAAAGAATATACCCGCGGTATGAATGAGTTTGATTGGCTAACAAAATTATATAATGATTGTAAAAAAGCCAATGACGGTAAGTTTGTTATGCCTGAGTTTGAGCAATTTTGGCAAGACGGTTATGTACATTTTGGTGAAGGTAAACCGTGGACTCGTCATGCTGACTTTAGAGACGACCCTGAAATTAATCCACTAGGCACGCCTTCTGGTTTAATAGAAATTTTCAGCCGTAAAATTGAACGTTACCAATATGATGACTGTAAAGGTCACCCAACGTGGATGGAAAAAAGTGAGCGCAGCCATGGCGGTCCTGGCTCAGATAAACACCCAATTTGGATGCAATCTTGTCACCCTGATAAACGTTTACATTCACAAATGTGTGAATCAAAAGAGTACCGTCAAACTTATACAGTACAAGATAGAGAGCCGGTTTATTTAAATCCAGAGGATGCTAAAAAACGCGGTATAAAAAATGGCGATGTAGTGAGAGTATTTAACGATCGAGGCCAATTACTTGCTGGAGCTGTTGTTAGCAACAATTTCCCTAAAGGCGTAATCCGTATACATGAAGGGGCTTGGTATGGTCCAGTTGGTGATGATGGCAGTATCACTGATGGGGCTAAAGTTGGTGCATTGTGTAGCTATGGCGATCCAAATACCTTAACGCAAGATATTGGCTCATCTAAACTAGCGCAAGCTTGTTCAGCTTATACCTGTTTAGTCGACTATGAGAAGTTTCGTGGTAAGTTACCACAAGTCACTTCATTCCAAGGACCATTGGAGATAGGCGCATGAGTCAGGTAAATCAAGAAACAGCACAAAAAATTTCTGAAGAAAAAGCAGCAAGAGCAGTAGTGTATAATTTTATCTCTTCACTTTTTGCTAAAGAATTAACGTCAGATTTAGTGGCACAATTAACCTCTGCACAAGGACAAGACTTTTTAAATTCACTTGCCCTTGAGCCAAGCTTGAAGGCTTCAATTGAAGGGATGAAAGTCAAGTTAGCTAAGCTAAATAGTGAAGAATCATTACTCGAACTTGCGGCTGATTTCTGTGGCTTATTTTTAGTGGATGGTAGAACCAGTGTATCGCCCTATGCAGGTCAGTATCTGAGCGCTAAAAAAAGTACAGAGCCAAGTGTTGATACTGGAAGTAAAAGGAAGAAAGATAAAATTCAAATATTTGGTGAGCTACATCAGAAAATGACTGAATTTTTAACTGACAACAAGTTACAAATTCACTGTGACTTTCCTGAGCCTGGCGATCATATTGCAGTAATTTTGGCCTATATTGCTCATCTGTGTGTAACCGCTGAGCTTAAAGAGCAAGGTCATTTTATTAAATGCTATTTAATGACTTGGTTAAGTGATTTTACTCAACAAGTAAATGAGCATGATCATGGTCTGTTTTATGGTCACGTAGCGGACTTAACCCTAGAGTGGCTTAAAGTTGATAGTGAATTTTTGCCAAATGATTAGAGGATAACCGCCAGAGCTAAAGGTAAAATCTCGTAAAACATATGATGGTTTGCTGAGGTGTTCATAGTGTTAAATAAATAGACAATACTTTTTTCAAAGGGATAGCTTAGGCTATCCCTTTTTTTCTGTACTGAACTTAGTGGCCGGCCTTTGTGACTCACTTTTTTACGTGATCTAATCAGCAATTCTTACATTTTCTTAAAATATGAAGCTATAACTAATAGCCACTCCACATTATCAAATACTACGCTTACATTGGCTTACGCGCGCTTACAATAAAGGGAACCTTTTTGCAGGATAATAACGCCATACCATTTACTTAAAAACTAGATTCTGAAGGCGTTATGAATTCACCTAAGAAAACTTCCTTATCAACTCTCCTGATCCCTCTCACTCTGTGTGCAACCTTGATTGGTTGTAACAGCGATAACAGTGAACCTAGTACGACTCTACCAACAGCTCCTAACGCAGCAATATCTACCGAGCTAGCATCTGAATTAGATGAGAAATTTTTACTACAAATTAAGAAAACAATGGATGTGGTTGAATCACAAAAACTTTGGCAAGGGTATGATTATAAATCTATACCACAATTTTTTATTCGCCGAGAAAATGGTAAGCCTGTCACTGCTTTTGTCATTAACCCGCAAACGACGATAGATAATGCGCAGCAACTTGGAAAAAATGAGTCGCAAGGACTTAGTGTTTTACAATATGAAGGGAGCATGCATAGTGCAAATGACAAGTTAAAAGCAGGTAATGACGCCTATGATTATGACTTTACTATTGATGGTAAAGGCTATTATATTCAATCTTACTCACAAGGTGAGGTTGAGATTCTTGACCCCGTAATCACCAGTGCTTTTTCATTAGCAGTGCATGAAGTCTTTCATGCTTATCAAGGTAAAAACTTTAAAAACCCTCCACATTATGAACAACTAGCTTTTGACAAATTTGATACATATCCGCTGTATAATGAATTATTGTCGTTACAGCTTATGTTAATGGATACTTTAAAGGAATTTCCTGTACATGGCGCATCACAAGAAGAAGCTAAAATAGCCCTTAAAAAATACTATGTGATTATTCATGAGATGCTTAAAGGTGACCCTACTGCCCATAGTGGCTTTCGTACAGGTTTAATTTATACGCATGGTTTAGGGCAAGAGTTATATGAAGGAAGCGCATTATATATAGATAAAATGGCCAGTAGAAAGGTATTAGAGGTTGCAAAAGACAGCAAGTTTATCTTTCATAGCCCCTTTGAAATGGATAAATTTTCGGATGGATATGCTACCTTAAAGACTCAAAAAGATGTCATAGACTATTTTGCGTTCCAAGTATTTTATTATACTGGCGCCAATGCGATTTGGCTTCTTAATCAAGCAGGTTATGACTTGAAGGAATTAGAAGGCGGGATATACCCCTATGATGCCGCCAAGGAATATTTAAAAATGTCAGAAGTAGAAGAAATGCATTTACTGGCAGAATTGAAACAAAACGCTCAATGGACGCAAGCACAAGCGGCAGCACTTCGTTATAATAGCTTGTAATAACTAGCTGAATTTAAGAGGATTCTCCCTCTTTACATTGTAAAGTCTGTCTATTAAGCGCAGATATTGATATTTCATAAATTAAAGAACTTAAAACATAATGACCAAGACTAAAATTCTCATCATTGAAGATGATGCGGAGATATCTCGATTAACGGCAATGTATTTGGAAGCTGAAGGTTTTGATACGCGTATCATTGATGATGGCCTCGCCGCACTGACGGCAATAAAAGATTATGCCCCTGATTTAGTTATTTTAGACTTGATGTTGCCTGGTTTGTCTGGCATCGAAATATGCAAACAATCGAGAGCCTTTTATAGTGGTCCTATTTTAATCTTAACCGCCTGTGATGATGATGTGAGTGAAGTTAGTTTACTCAAGTTAGGTGCCGATGACTTTTTAACTAAACCCCTGAAGCCTCATGTGCTTGTTGCTCGTATAGAAGCATTGATGCGAAGAGTTACACTGACTGAAGTAAAACAGGAAAAGTGTAAACACAGTAGGATTAACATTGATCTTGACCGACAAACAGTAACTTTTGATGGTGAAGTCTTGAGTTTAACGGGTGCTGAGTTTGAGATGTTAGTGCTATTGAATAACAGTTTGGGAACTCCGGTATCTAGAGAAGATTGTTGTCAAGCGCTGAGAGGTCTCGAACATGACTTTAACGATAGATCAATTGATATGCGAATTAGTGGTTTGCGTAAAAAAATTCATGATGATCAAATGCCCTATAAAGTCATCACCACAGTAAGAAATAAAGGTTATATGTTACTTAATGGTTAAACTACAGTCACTTTCGTTATTTACACGTTTATACCTCAATATCGCTATAGCAGTGATTGTTAGTGGTACTTTAGCCCTTATTGTTATTGATAAATGGGATCGTCAAAACGAAATTGATGAATTTGTATTCTTCACAGACTATGTCTATGCCGACCTTTTAAAGCAAGAAAAAATAAAACCTAATAATCAGCAGCAAAAAGTAAATCAGACTCAGAATATTATCGACGCACTGTCGATGAGCTGGCAAGTAGTGCCTAAAAACACGTTGCCTTGTGATGGATGTGAGTTGGTAGGGCACTCAGGAAAAGTCGATGTTTATCGTAATGAACTTGATCAATTTATGGCTGTTTATATTCTTGCTAAATCTAACACCTGGCTGCTTATCGGTGATTTAGAAACCGAGACTGTCATACTTGATGAATCTGAAGGTTTATTCTACCCAGAACAGTACGCTGAGCAATATCAAGATGAGGACTTCGAAGAGACAGAGCTTTCATTTGATGAAATAGCACCTATGCTGTTGCTAAGTATTGTCTTAATTACTATCGCAAGCACCATTTATTGGCCAATTAGAACATTACAAAATCAAATTGAAAAATTGATAAAAATTCAACATCAATTTGGTGCAGGTGATATGAATATTAAGGCAGAAGAAAAGTTAGCTAAACCCTTAAATGAACTTGCCTCGAGTTTTAATGTTATGGCAAGTTCGATCAAAGATACGGTAAATGAAAACCAGCTGTTTGCTCAGGCGGTGCCACATGAAGTACGGACTCCGTTAAGTCGAATTCAACTAGCAACAGGCTTGCTTAGAAAAAGCAATGAAAGTAAACAAGCAACTGAATTATTGGATAATATCGATACTTATATTGGTGATATTAATGAACTGATCAGTCAGGTGGTGGCTTTTTCTCGTTTAAACTCAACTAACGACGAAGGCGAATTTGAACTTTATCAATCCATTGAATTGTGTGGTTTTATTGAATCTAGAATTAAAGCAATTAAATGCGAAGAGAAACTTACGGTAATTCGACACATAGATATGTCACTCGACATAACAACGAACCCTGTTTATCTTCGGCTGTTAGTCGATAACCTATTAAAAAATGCCTGCATCCACGCTAACGCTCAAATAACTATTTCAGTGAGTACAATCAAGGGACAGCTTGAACTTGCCATAGAAGATGATGGTGATGGTATTCCTAAAGAATCTTTTGATACTATATTTATGCCTTTTTCCCGTTTAGATGTAAGTCGTAGCCGAAAAACGGGGGGGCTAGGCCTAGGTTTAGCCATATCGAAAGCGGCTTGTAAAAGAATGAATAGCGAACTCATTGTCGAAAATAGTCAAACGGGTGGGGCTAAGTTCACTTGCCGTTTTTTTAATGCCGTTTGAACAGATCAGCGAAGTTCTTAAGCAGACTTTAGTGTCACGATATTTATTGTCATAAAGCATATAAAATGGACTTTCAACGGATATTGATTTTATTGACCCTGCCATCAATTATTAACTAGCCCTCACTATTCTTTAAAAGCGCGTAAAACAATTAACTCAAGAGAAACATTCTGTTAACATCTCTGTACTTCGTGAATGAAGGGGGTGAGAGAGCTCGACAGATTAGTCTAGATAATAAGCCTAAACGCTGGAAAATAAGGCGCTACATCAAGATTTTTATCTAAGTGACAACTACTCACTAATAATGGGCTAGGCACCTAAAAACTTTTGTTAAAGCAAACATAAAGTAATGAACAACTAAGCACTATTTCCGACGTCTTAATTAACAGATTATTTTTAAATATGATACTTACACAGGCTTACAAATGACGATTTCTTCTTACATTGGCTTACTTTGTAAGTGCTCTCTAACTGCTAATCTTCGCGAGTACCTTTTACCAGAACGGTAATATTTTTTGGAGTAAACTTAATGAAATTTAATAACTTTGTCATCGCGTTTGTTAGCTCAGCTATCACGTTTTATAGCCAAGCCAGTTCAGCAGTACCTTCTTCTGACTCAGTTGAGCAAATAAAGAGAGCCACATCACAACGAATTATCAACGGTGTAGCAGCGAAAAAAGACGATTACCCATTTATTACCGGCTTAATTGCTTCATCGACTAGAGAAGGCGGCGAAATATCACCCTTTTGTGGGGCTTCTTTTATAGGTGGTCATTATATATTAACCGCATCACATTGTGTTGATGGCTCTACTGCCTCCGATATTGATGTGGTGGTTGGTGAACACGACCTTAAAGACTCTACTAGCGGAGTGCGTTATAAAGTCGCGCAAATTTACATGCATGAAGACTATGACTCTGTTGCTACCAATAATGATATTGCGATACTAGAATTAGAAACCGCCATTACCAATGTCACGCCGATTAAACCCTTAACAGTAGAACTTGAATCCCTGCTAAATACTGGTGATCTACTAACGGTGATGGGCTGGGGGAACTTATCAGTTGAAGACCCGTCATTTCCTACTGTTTTGCAAAAGGTTGAGGTTCCGCTATACGACCGAGCAGAGTGTAATACTGCCTATGGTGGTGGGATTACTGAGCAAATGCTTTGTGCTGGTTTTGCAGCAGGGGGTAAAGATTCTTGTCAAGGAGATAGCGGCGGTCCGTTAGTGATAAATAAAAATGGAGAGTGGTATCAAGCTGGAGTAGTGAGCTTTGGCGAAGGCTGTGCAGCACCCGGTTTTCCTGGGGTGTATGCGCGTGTTTCACAGTTCCTCGATTGGATAAAACAAAAAAAAGCCGGCGTATCATATCAGCAAAAACCTAATCCAGGTTATGTTGAGAATGGTTATGAAGATATTACCACCTTGAAATTTAAGAACTTAAGCGCAACCGAATACACAATTACAGGTATTAACTTCACCGATTTAAACAAGGTTGCGCAGCCGACGGTTGAATCTAACCATTGTAATAGTGTGGCACTAAAACAAAATGAGAGCTGTGAGTTTACCGTTAAAGTGACAAGCTCCCAATTAGGTCAAGGTGGATTCAGCATCAGTGTTAGTACGACTCATCCAGAAAATAGTCTTACACAGCAATTCTTTTCAATTAATGCCCTTGAAAAATCAAATTTAGACATGAAAACGTTACTCGATATTAATAATGACAATATTGAATGGTACTCTGGCGGTGATGCTGTTTGGCAAGCACAAACGACTCAAGTACTCAGAGGCACTAATGCCATTGAATCAGGTGATATCATCAATTTACAGAATTCGGTCTTACTAGCGGTTATTAAAAACCCTGAAGTTAATGATTTTTCGTTTAATTACTTAGTACAAGCTGAAGATGGCTATGATGGCTTGAAAATGGCGCTTAATGGTCACAAAACGGAATTTTTTGCGACGGGTATAACTCAAACTGCATTCAAAGAAGAGAAAGTTGTTTTAGCAGAAGGTACTGACCGAATTGCTTTTATTTTTTCAAAAGATGAGACTGATGAAGCCGAACTCGGGTTTAATAAGGCTTATATTGACCTTGTACAAAGTAGTACAACAAACACAGCACCAGTTATTAACTTACCTCAGACTGCTTATGCAGTGAAAGTTCAAAAGGAATTATTATTAGATGCGTCTAAAAGTACAGACAAGGAAGGGAATACCCTTCAGTTTAAATGGGAGTTAGTCGGCGATAAACTTGGCTCAGTGCTTAATAATGCTACTTCAGCCCAAGCAACGTTTGTCGCAGGTGACACCACAGGTAAAGTTACTTTTAAAGTCATCGTTACAGACCAACAGGGCGCTAGTTCGAGTAAGGTAGGAAGTGTCACTATTACGAAAGATGCTACTGTGGTTAAAGAGGCAGCAGAGACGAAAAAAAGTGGAGGAGCAGGTGGGTTGTTACTGTTGTTCACACTATTGTTTTTACCGTTAAGAAATCGTAAGTAGCGTTTTTTGTTAGAGTGGGGCGTTATTTGTTACCCACTCATTTATATATTTATTAAGGAAATTTATGAGTAAATCAATAAAGTCTACTCAAGGCATGCTCCTATTATTGCTTGCCATGACAACAGCAGCTTGCTCAGCAATCTCAACAGAAGAGAAGAAAGAAAGTGTGGCCACGCAAGACAACGCTCTTGAAGTTATTTATGGTTTTGATATTAAAGCCGATGGTTTATGGTTTTTAGTGAAGTCTAATGGCTGTACTAACGAGAAAAGCTTTAACTTACAACTTAAGCGCATAGATAATGATACTGCTGAAGCCAGTCTCTTTCGTACCAAACGTGATTTATGTCGAGGTTTACCGAGGTTAGTAAGTGTCAAAATGCCAATCAATGATAATACTATTACGGGCAAACACTTTACTGCGCGTAACCCATTTTCGCATAAACCAGTAAGTAAAAAGAAAAAGATGTAAATAACCTGAGCTCTGCTTAATAAATGTTTCACTAGCAGTTATTTTTACTGACTTCTGCGTTAAATTCACTTGCAATAGGCTAGCTATTGACGCGCAAATTTACCTTGAATTAAGAAAAACTATCAAGCTATCGATATTGAAATAATTTAAGGTAAATGTTTCAAAGCATTAACTATCTCTTAAACAGAGTTCAGGTTAAATAGCATAATTGAAGTTCCCTTATAACCAACTACTTATCGTTACTAGGGAACCAATAACCTAAAGAAAATGCTGACTAGACAGTATTTTTATTGTTATTGGAACTAGCCATTTTTATGGTCATACTTTATGCTATAGGAAATTCAATAGGAGGTAATATGGATATAGAGCAAAAAGATAAAGGAGTTATCGCAGTACTTCTCAAACGTTTTGAGCATGAACGCTACCCAAGAATTAAACAACTCGAACAGAAAGTTGATAACGGTGCTGTACTCGACCAAGATGATCTAACCTACCTAGAGCAAGTATTAATGGACACCCATCAAGTTATCGCCATTGTAACTCGACATCCTGAGTATGGGGCTTTGGCTAAAAAGACTTTATTGATGTATGAAGATATCATGACTAAATCTCAACAAAATATGAATACAATCTCATAAAGTTTGAGTGTTACTGTTATCGCTTCGATTTTCAATTCAAAGCAGTTCACTTGATGTCTTGTAAGTGCTTGCGCCTGAGTAAGTTGATAAATTCATTAGTTAAATTATTTTATACTAAGTTCGGCGCTAAATTGGTGGATAAACCTATCGCCTTAATAATTGGCTGTGCATATAAATGTTCTTCTGCGAGCCAAATTTAATGTATCTATTACCTTCCAAATATGTGACAAAAAATATAACTGTCGTTAATTTTAATCTTAATAAAAATACCAATATATAGACTTGTTAACTGCAATTACTTTTAAAGCAGGATATGGAATAAACACTGATATGCTTGTAATTACAGCTTAGATGATAGAGAGTAGAGTTTATTATCAGATTGATAAACAAGGCAAATGATAGGCTATATCATGAAACATAATGTAATTTTATTGACAGTTTTAACATTAGTTATAAGTTTATCAAGCAAGCCTGTTTTGGCTCAGACATTCACATTTTCTCAAGCATGGAAAACTGTACTGAAAGAAAGTGATGCACTCGCGGCAGAGAAACAAA
>OJGO01000685.1_pt1 | contig 10106 bp, 4 predicted proteins | sample 1594871 | NCBI WGS metagenome assembly OJGO01 (sample SAMN05416798, study PRJEB24817) | seawater metagenome | isolation source: Sea water | place: Canada:Atlantic | collected 2013-07 | reverse complement strand
CACACTGCATATCGTCGGCAGCGTCAGATGTGTATAAGAGACAGGTGCGGTTATTGACAAAATCGGTTTCGGGATTACCAGTTAATGGTTTGGAGAAGCATCTATTATGAGTTGGGAAGTAGCTGTTAATATCAACGGCGCCAGCGTATATCATCTCAGGAAACGTTACTAACAAAGGCTCTTGAATCTGAGGTAAGTGTTGATCAGTAAACTTATCAAAAGAGGTACTGTATTTTTTGGGTTCACAACTGCCTAATTGTTGGTAAGTAAAGTCGAATAATTTTTGCTCGGAAATCAAAGCCTTCTCGATACTTTGCTCAAACAATTGACTTACTTTATTAGCAGATACTTGTGCTTGCTCACACATAGTCGCAATGAAAGAGTTGCTTTCAAAAGAAGATATATGGACAAAGATCGATTCGGTACTATTGGATAGAGTTTGTGCTTGAATCGAAGCGTCCTGTGTTTCACTACTTTTGCTCAATAAGAAATCATGTAAACGCACGATAGAAGATGAAATCTCCGCTGCTGCGAAATCCTGCTCAGTTAACGCATGACTTATTTGATCGCTTGCTGCAGAGGAGTCCGTTAATAGCAGATCTATTTCAGCGAAGCCCTTTGACAGCTCTGTCATCGTGGTTACAACGCTGTCGGTTTGTTTAACGATCTGGGACATAGCGAGAGTTGTCGCACTAGTTTCGTCACTTGTTTGTTTGAGCATCTCGCCTATTTGTGCCGTAGCATCAGCAGTTTTTCCTGCTAAGGCTCTAACTTCATCGGCAACCACAGCAAACCCACGGCCTTGTTCGCCAGCTCGAGCAGCTTCAATTGCCGCATTTAATGCTAATAAATTAGTTTGCGCAGAAATACCATCGATAACATCAGTAATGCTTTGAATTGCTAGAGTTTTTTGCTCAAGAGAACGTATTTTTTCTGAAGCACTATTTACCGATTCATTCAGTTGATTAACAATATTAATGTTGTCACTTAATTGTGCTGAGCTCACATTACTGGCTGACATGGCATGACTTGCTTGCTGTGAAGCGAGCGTCGCGTTGTCGTTAATCTGTTTTGAGTTGGCAGACATTTCTTCAGCTGCTGTGGCTAATCGGTCAACATCTTCACTTGATTGTTCAATCGCGCCACTCAGTTGCCCTAAGAAATAGCTTATTTCGGCAGAGTTAATTGCAAGTTCGCTTGCTTTACTGCTTATTTCACCTCCAATCTCGCCAAGTTCAGCGTTGCTGTGAGTTTGCATTCCTTCAGTTGAAAGAGCAAGCGCTTGCAAAGTTTGTTTGTGTATCACATTAGAGAACAACAAGAGTGATACACAGCTAATAATGAAAAGACAAAGCGAATAAAGTAGTGTTGAATCAAAATAGATATGGCTTAAGTAAGCCAGTAGCGTTATTAAAGCTGATAATAAAACGATAGTAGAGAGTAACTTCTTATTCATGGTATTCTCATTAACAGTTTAGTGCATAAAGCACTGTAAAATATGATTAAATAATCTCTAATGTCGGCTTTTCTATCTTTGCTATTAAATCCTTGAAATTCTGATAGTCATTAACCGACAAGTTTAACATTACAGCACTAAAAACAATGTTACAGCTATTAGACTTTAGTGTTGCAAGCTCTAAACTTTATGATGATAAAACCGCTATTGTCAGCAATGGTTTACAAGTTTAAGTTACTGAGCAATAACGGAATCTGTAAAGTGTTTTTATAAGTAATATGCGTGTTAATCTAGCTGAATAAATCATCTTCATAGGCATTTTTATGAGGATACATATCAAAGTATGCAAAGGACGTGTTATGAAGAAATACAAAATAGTATTTATGTTGTTTTTATTAGCTTACTCAGCCGTTGGGCAAACGGCAGCATTTGGTTTGGGGAATAGGTTTTTTATTGACTCTAAAGTGCTGTCCACCGAGCGTGAGCTACAAGTATTACTGCCTGAAAATTATTATGCGAATACAACTAGCACTTACCCAGTTATTTATCTGATTGATGGAGACTATAACTTCCACGGTGTTTCAGGCATGTTGGATCTACTGGCTAATAAAGGGCAATTAATTCCTGATGTTATTTTAGTCGGCATTGCTGATAAAGGTACGAGCCAATACCATGAATTTATGACGCCCAGTGTCTTTGATTCAAAAGCAAAAGCAAGTAAGGGAAAAGCGGCCGAGTTTATTCGTTTTATTACTGAAGAAGTAAAACCTTATATAGAAAATAGCTACCGAAGTGCAGAGAGCTCTACCTTGGTTGGACACTCAATGGGTGGTTTATTTGTGCTAAATATGTTGCTTGAAAAGCCGTCTGCTTTTAATCATTATGTAGCAATTAGCCCATCAGTTTGGGTTGCTGATCAAGGTATTGTTGCTAAAGCGAAAGAAAAACTGACAAAGGCGCAGCACAAACCTGTGTCATTATATTTGTCACTCGCAGATGAAACACGCATGGGGCAATATGACTTTATTAATACCCTAGATCTAACGCAGCCCAATAGCATTGATTGGCAGTTTAAACACTATCTGGATGAAAACCATAACTCTGTAGGCATAATTGCTTTACGAGATAGCTTAAAAGCAATTTATAAGCCTTGGTATATTGCTGAAAATAAGTTAACTACATTTAAAACGCCAGAGTCAATCGTTGCGCATTATCAAAAAGTGATGAAAGAAAATGGCTTTAGTCAACCTATGCCATCGACCAGTGTGCAAGAATTGTTTAGACGCCATTATCGTAATAAAAATGTCGCCGTATTACCTACGTTTATTGCCGAAACAATCAAAAAATTACCCGCATCTAAACAAGCCTTGATTACTATGCAAGCGAAGTATGTCGCACATTTTGATTCACCTAAGGCATCATTGCCTCTATTAATAGCGGTAGAAAAAGAGTTTTCACAATCTATTGACCACTTAAAGGCGATAGCGAGCACATATGAGAAGCTAGAAGATAAGGCTATGGCGCATAAATATTATCAAAAGGCGTTAGTGGTTGCAGAAAAACAAAAAGCTAATCAGTGGCAGTTCAATATTATTAACGCTAAATTAGTGGCAACCAAATAGGCACAGGCAGTAAAAAAGCTTAATAAGCTAATGAGAAAGCGAAAATAAAAAAGCCTAGAGAAATATACTAGGCTTTTTGTTTTGTTTGTATGTCTTTGCTTTCTAATTAAAAAGCAATCTGCATAGCAATACGGAAGCTTCTACCGTCTCCAACGGTCACGTTAGATGTACCGCCACCAGCAAGGTAGTCGGTGTCAAATAAGTTTTGCACGTTAAAACGTAAGTTAATATCAGTATTTTGTAAGGCTATTTTATAAGTAGCGCCGACATCAATACGAGTATAGGCATCTTTAACAATCGTGTTATCGGTATCAGCAAAACGTTCGCCTTGATAAAAAGCACCGGCATTAATTGCAAAGTTTTCAGTAAACTCATAACGTGACCAAACTGAGGCAGACCACTCTGGCGCGTCTACTGGCGTCATACCGGTATATTGTTCATCTTTTTCATAGACAGCATCGAGGTTCATTATCGATGTCATGACAAAAAGCTTATCAGTGATAGCGCCTTGAGCGGCCATTTCAAAACCTTTGTGGCGTTGTTCACCAACCTGCGTAGTGATTTTAGTTATATTTTCATCAGTTCCTTGATAGTCTTCGGTTACTAGTACACCAGATTTAGTGATGTCGAATAATGCTGACGTCAATAACAAGCGATCATCAAATAATTGCCATTTCACACCAACCTCGTATTGCTTCGAAGTCTCAGCATCTATTTTCATACCGTGGTTATAGTCATCTTCATCATTAATGGTTTCACTACTTTGTGGCTCAAACCCTTCACTATAACTCCCATAGAAAGTGGCATTATCACTAGGGTGGTATAGTAGACCCGCTTTAGGTAATACTGATTCATTGTCAGCGCCGGTTTTACTTTGTTTATCGTAACGACCACCAACCATCACTTGCCACTCTTGGTTAATAGTGATCAAATCTTGGATATAAATACCATAATAATCATATTCGCTGGTATATAGGCTGTCATCTGTAGCATAACTAATATCAGGGCGTGATGGTTCAACTTGCCCTGCAGAATATTCAAATGAATCTGACTTGTTCTTTGTTCTTAGTTGACCATAATAATAGTCGAGGTAGTTAGCTCCAATCAGTAAATTATGCTCTACACCTGCCAGTTCAAATTCACCAGTAAAATCTATAAACGCAGTAGTAAACTGCCAATCATCATAACGGTCATATGGGTTTGAGGTATAGCTATCACCCTCGACAAAGTCGCTCGGCTTTTTCGGCGCCGATTCAAAACGCTGCCGCTCAAATGTTTGCTCGTTATAGCCAACTTTTACTTGCCATGCGTCACTTAAAATATAACTAACATCAACACCGTAATTTTCTACTGTGATGTCAGTAAAAGCCCATGACATGTCACGAATTGTCTTGTCATCACCAATAACATTACCGTTATCATCAAGCCAAGCACCAGTATCTAAACCTGCTTTGTCGTTAGTTCTATCGTAATGAATGCTAACAAGTAGATCTTCATTGACATCATAATCAACTACAAGTGCGCCAAGGAAACGTTCACGTTCTCTTTGTTCGCCATTTTGATATTCACGTTGGTAAGTCACATCTTGTTTAACTAAATTAGCGCGATAACGCAGTGATTCATCTTCTGTTATGGCACCACCGGCATCTAACGTTATACGGGATGAACCTTCTTGATCAAAATCGACACCTAGGTTAAAAATACTATTAGCGGTAGGCTTTTTTGTCACCATGTTAACTAAACCACCGGGGCCTGATTGACCGTATAATATGCTTGAAGGTCCTTTTATTACTTCAATACTTTCCAGTGTTTCAATAGGTTGTTGATAATGAGACCAATGCTGATGGCCATCGCGTAAATAACCATTTGATGAGCTTAATTCAAAGCCACGTAGACTAAAGACTTCACGGTTACGTTGTTTTGAACCAGCTGTTAAACTAGCGTCATTAACGAGTACTTCACCTAACGTAGTGGCTAATTGCTCGTTTATTACGGTATCAGGAATAACGGTGACCGATTGTGCTGTTTCTAATAAGGAAAAGTTACCGCGCATAGCTCCATTAGCTTCATCAACTTTATAACCATGGAAATAACTACCTTTTACTTCAATGACTTCCATAGCCTGTTTATTTGAGGAGCTGTCAGTTGCACTGTCAGCTGTGTCAGCAAAAACTACTGTTGAAGAGAGAACCGCACTGACGGCTAAAAAGAGTGGAGAAAACTTCATAAATAACTCAAACCTTAATGATTACTAGGATGAAACTCCTAGGTAATAATGATGGTGCGAAGTCTAATGATAACGATTGCTATTTGCAATGGTTGTTTTGCTTTTATTTGGAGTATTTATTCTAGGCTTGATTTAGCGCATATTTTACAAAATCATAACCTTATTTTTTGTTAACCAAGTATTAATAGGTTGTGGGGTTATACTCGTGTGGATTTAGCTGGATAGTGTAGGTGAAAAAAAAGGCCAGCTAAGCTGACCTTTTATATAATGGTTTGTAACTAAAGCGACTGTAGATTATTTCTTATCAGCTTCTTTTTGTGCTGTTAAGTTAGCTGTATGAGGTAAGTCATGAGCTGGCATCGGTTTGTTATCATGTTTTAAATAGTTATCCATCCAACGCATTAAACGCAAGCTGTAATCGTACTTGGCTGCAGCACGTTTATTGCCGTGTCCTTCACCTGGGTAATAAACTAAACGCACTGTTTTGCCATGGACTTTCATATAACGGTACATTTCCATAGATTGTGCTGGATGTACACGAGGGTCAGCTTTACCGTGCATAATGAGTAATGGCGTTTCTGACTGTTCTACCCAATAAATCGGGCTGCGTTCTAAGTACCACTGCCATTTGTCCCAAGGGTAAGAGCGTGCATGAACTAAATGCATTTCATTAGAAATATCGGTCGTACCAAACTTTGATAACTGATTAGAAATACCAACAAACATAACACTGGCGGCAAAATGTTTAGTTAATTTAGTTGCGCCCCAAGCTGAAGCATAACCACCGTAGGAACCACCGGTAATACCGACTTTTTTCTCGTTGACTAAGCCAATGTTAACTAAATGATTTTTAAGGTCGACCAAGTCATCGAACTCTTTACCAGCGTAATCATTTTGACCTAGCTTAGAGTAGTCTACGCCTTTACCTGTGCTACCGCGGTAGTTTGGATAAAACACGGCGTAACCTTGTGCAGCCGCCAATTGGCCAGGACGAGAATATGCTGTCATCCAACCATCTTTATCATGGCTTTCTGGGCCACCATGTACTGACATGATTAATGGGTAACGTTGACCTTTTTTGTAATCAAGTGGGTAAACTAAAACGCCACCAATCTCAACACCGTCACGGGCTTTAATAATAAGGCTTTCTTGTTTTGCTAACGCAACATCATTTAACCAAACATTTGAGTCGGTTAAACGAGTTTGTTTTTTGCCACGTAACATGAATACTTCGTTAGGATGTTGGGCGGTATGACCTTTTACCACAACCGTTTTGTCTGAGTTGGAAATACTTAAATTACCGGCAATAAATTTACCCGCATTAACAATGGTTTTGTATTTGTTAGAGCCTGGTTTAATTTTGGCAACCACTGATTGCGTACCAATGTTAGCGATAAAGAGTAATTCATTACGCTTATTAGACCATTCAAAATCACTGACATGACCTTTGAAGTTTGGTAACCAGTTACTTATTTTGCCTGAGTCGACATTGGCAATAAATAAACGACCATTTGCCGGGTCATGTTTGTCTTGTGCGCCATGTAGGGCAACATATTTGCCATCGTATGAAAACTCTGCAGCGCCTAATTTACCTTCAGTAGCAAAAGACGTTTTAACGGCTCTTTTAGCAATATCAACAATGTGCCATTGTGACTTCATGTATTTGTCATCAATTAGCGCAGTTGGTTGAGTTTTGATTAATAAATCTTTACCCGTTGGTGAAAAATGTACATCAGAAACATAACCTTTGATGTCCCATGCTTCAGGTGTGATTGCTTTATCGGACTGAGTAAGATCCGTTACGTATAAAAGCTGATTGCTTAGCTCTTCTTCGAATACTTCAGCTTGAAAACCTAAATCTTTTAGCTTTTTAATGGATTCATCTTTTGCTTTTTTCGCTAAAATGGCGATTTTTTTGTTGTCACTGCTCAGTGCGTAGTTACTAATGTTAGTGTCTTTTAACATCACAGTTTTTTGAGCTTGACCACCGTTTACCGGGATTTGATAAAGCGAGGTAAATTTATCATCATCCATTTTGGCTAAGAAATATATCAGTGAGCCGTCAGCAGACCACTGAATGTTTTTAATATTTACTTCGCCGGTAATAAAAGGACGTTCTACGCCTTTATCATTGACGAGGTAAAGTTCACCCCAGTTTTTGCCATCTTTTTCAACATAGATTTCACGAGGGATGGAGCGAGTATACGCAATATATTCACCACTCGGGCTGACCTGTGCTTGGCTGACCGATTGCAAGGTAGCAAGGTTTTCAGCGGTAATAACTTTGCTTGTTTGCTCAGCCGCAGTGACAGAACATGTAAGCAAACCTAAGCTGATCGCTAAGGCTCGCTTTAATGAGTTTATTTTTAGTTTCATTTCTAGTCCTAAAGGTCTATTCGAAAAAATTTCACTGACGAGTTTATGTTTTTTTGCAGGGTAAACCAATGAAAAGTGACTTAAATTCGATGAGAAGCGTGAAAATTGAGATTAAATAATTTAGCGACTAAAACACTCCATAGAAAAAGCCTGCATTATTATCTTGGGGATATAAAGTGCAGGCTTTTTATTGTTAGCTTAAGAATGTTAATGACTAAAATCGTATTAGTTAAATCTAGCTGCTAAGTAATCGAACACGGCGCGAATACCGAATGCTTCACCACCTAACGGACGCCCTGACAAATGGCGAACATTAAAGGCCATGACATCAAAATGTACCCAATCTGTCTTTTCGACAAAACGTTGTAAATATAATGCTGCAGTAATAGCACCACCAAAAGGCTGTGTTGGGCAGTTAGTCATATCAGCAATGGTGCTGTCGAACATATTATCATATGGGCTATAAAGTGGCATACGCCATACGGGATCACTAATTTTGCTACCCGCTAAGGTAATGCCTGCGGCAACTTCATCATTGGTAGAGAAAAAACCAGGTAATTCAGTACCTAAAGCCACGCGCATCGCACCTGTAAGGGTAGCGAAATCTATAATTAATTCAGGTTCATCATTTTCAGCCTCAGCCAGTGCATCACATAACACTAAACGGCCTTCAGCATCGGTATTATGAATCTCTACAGTAAGGCCTTTACGAGTAGTAACTACATCGCCTGGACGAAGTGCGTTGCTTGATACTGCATTTTCTACTGCTGGAATTAATACACGTAAATTAATCGGTAAGTTATGCGCCATAATTAATTGTGCTAGACCTAACACATGGGCAGCACCGCCCATGTCCTTTTTCATGTTTCGCATGCCCGCAGCAGGCTTCATATCTAAACCACCGCTATCAAAACAAACACCTTTACCAACTAAAGTGACTTGTGGGTTTTTACTATCACCCCATGTTAAATCGACTAAGCGGGGTGTATGAATGCTGGCACGGCCGACAGCATGAATGGTCGGATAATTCTGTACTAACAGTTCATCACCAATAATTTGTTTAACGTTACCGTTAAATTTTTCTGCGAGTTCCAACGCAGCTTGAGCAATGTCTACCGGCATCATATCGGCAGCGGGTGTATTCACTAAGTCACGAGTTAATGCAGTCGCTTGAGCAAACTTTATTGCGTTCTCTACAATATCAACATTGTTAATCGCTAAACTTGCTAGCTGCTTAGTTGATTTATTACTGATGTATCTATCAAATTGGTAAGCACCCACTAACCAACCGAAGCTAATAGGTTCAATATGTTCTGGCTCAGCTTGTAATAAATATTGCCCTTGTGGTAACTGCTTAATTAAGTCGCCACAAGCAAAAAAGTTGCTGGCATCAGTAACCACAAATAACACCTGACTGAGTTCACCTTGGTTATTAGGGATAAGGGCTAAGCCTTTACCGCTAAATTGTGTATTTGATAACCACGTTTGACTTTGTTCGGTCTGGTTTTCAAGCCAAGCTTGGTAGGCTGAATTTTCAATGATGATTAACGGTGTGCCGTTGTTTTGTGCGTTTAATAAGTTATTCATGAGCATCCTTTTTTGTAGAGATTCTACTAATACCAAATCCATTTAGTTAGTTCCCACTCAGAGCTTGCCAGCGGTTTGAGAACAAATAGAATTTTTTTGTATATAGTCACTCTATATGAAAGAAATTCTGTGCGGTTATCGAATCGCTGGAAAGTTCCCAAAGGGCGAGTTTAAAAGACTTATATGCGGCGTTATTGATTTTGACAAGGGAATTACCATTCTCTTCAATCAATGCCTTGCCTCTAAGGCTGTTAACTCTCGCTGAGTGGGAAGAAACTTATTGGAATTGGTATAACATTTCATGATTGTAACCTAAGCACGGTAAAGCGGAAGAGGTACAGCTCAAAAGGACATATCATTTAACAAAAAAAATGCAGAAGTTGTATTGATGTTATTACAATAAAACATCTTTAAGTGTTGTTTTACCGTCTTTATTGGCTTTGCTCATTTGTGCCATAAATAATTCAGCGGTAGCAATCGCGTCATTTAATGCATTATGGGCATGGTGTTCGGGTAGCTGAAAATTATTGCGTAAGTTAGTCAGACGTAATTCTGATGGATCATAGGCCACATCACGTTTATCTAAACGACGTTTAGCCAGTGCAAGGGTATCTATCATGGGAAAAATCGGTGCCATGCCATATAACTCATAACAAGCTTCAGCCAAAAACTGTCTTTCAATACGGGCAAAATGTACCAGCATTACTTTACCCGCTAAAGCTTTTAATAATGCTTCAACCACTATCGCTAATGCTTGTCCCTGTTCTTTTTGGCTGTCGGTAATGTGATGAATAATGACATTACTTCTGTCTCTTATACACATCTCCGAGCCCACGAG
>OJGO01000682.1_pt1 | contig 10157 bp, 10 predicted proteins | sample 1594871 | NCBI WGS metagenome assembly OJGO01 (sample SAMN05416798, study PRJEB24817) | seawater metagenome | isolation source: Sea water | place: Canada:Atlantic | collected 2013-07 | reverse complement strand
CTGCATATCGTCGGCAGCGTCAGATGTGTATAAGAGACAGTTCCGGTACCGCGAAGAAGTTAAGGCCCAACTCTTGAGCCTGACCAATAACCTCATCACTAGTCTGCTGTGCGGCGTCGGCGTGTTCGGCCTGCTCACGCAGCACGTCCATGGCAAAGCCTTGAACGCTGTCGCGGATCATCTGTTGTTCGTCGGTAATACCAAGGTCGAACAGATCGCGGGTATGGCCGGGCGCGGCCAGGCGCTGGGGCTTGTTGCCTGAGCTAGCCGATTTGAACGCACGGGCGGTGGTGGTGAGTACCTGGAACCCGCTTTTGGTGAGGGTGTAGGCAAGCCGTTCGACACTTTTGCGCATGCCGATCTTGTCGAGTACTTCCGAGCAGGCCAGGCGGTTAAGCGCGGTTAGCGCATACCCCACTGCATTTCTCGCCATGGTGAAACCTCATTGTTGTGTCTATGGATTGCACTCGATTATGGCGAGATGGGGCAGAGCCACATTGACCAGTGTGACTGGCTGGCCGGGCATAGTGGCAACAGCCCGGCGCCACAGGCCTAGCCATTGGTAGGATTAGAGGGTATGGGAGGTAAGGGGCAATAGTAGCGGGCCACATTAGATGTGTTGTTTTAAAGAAAAAAGCAAAAGCCGTTTACGGCAGAGATTGCGGAATAAGCACGGCAATCTGTTTTTTTCGGAGGAAAAATGTCTCCTGCTCAATGTGTTACTTTCAATTAGATCACACGGAGAGGGCAGCTGCCGTATGGCACTCATCCCTCCCGCGTGGTCTTGTTATTGCTGCTGATGCAGTTTTTTCAAAGGTTTTCGTACCGGTTCATATCGAGAATGCCAGCCTGGGTTGGCTCGTGCTCTTCCAGATACTCATCCAGCGCGTGGAAATACTGCCAGAATTCCGGATGAGTACGGCGGATACCGTAGGCGTCGACCAGTTTGGTGAAGTCCTCTTCAGTTTTCACTGCGTTCATCTGGGAGACGAACGCCTGCAGCTGATCATCTTGCACCAGAAACATGAAATTGGGATAGCTCGCCATGACGCCGGGGTACAGGGTCAGTGTATCCAGTGGCGGTTGGTAGCGCAGGGACTCGCCCATCATGAACGCCACGTTGCTATGGGCACGGTTGCGGAACAGGGAGTAGATCTCCTGCTCTCCCTGGCTGCCCTGCACATGCACCATGCTGACTTCCGGCATAAAGTTCACCGCAGGCAGGTTGGCGGCACGGCGTGAAGAAATGGCACTGAGCGTGTGGTCGGCACGCTGTTTCCAGGCGGATACATCAGCACGCTGACAATCCTCGCCGTCACAGCGGTTGATCGGATCTGGACGGGCGTTGAGTTCAGCAAAACGCGTCAGCAGCGTGTTGTTAAATTCGTTCATGGGCGTGCTGGTGTCGAACGGAATATTGGTGGGTAGATCGGTATCCACTGACTCATAGCTGATCGCCAGACGCAGTTGGCCGGTGTTTTGATACCAGTTGGCCAGCACGGTTTGGCGCAGCTCTGCCGGGAGGTAACGAAGTGTGTTTTGTTCTGCGCCGTTGCGGATAAGATCAAAGTAGAGACGGGTCTGCGCCTGATGGGAGACCGATCCGAACACATTGAAATTGACCACAAGGTTGTAATAACTGCGCTCGAACAGTGGATAGTCCATGACCCAGGTGGTCAGCGGCAGGTCACCAATCAGCCCTTTACGCACCGAGGCGTTATCGTGGTGACGGAAGATGGTCAGCAGGGCATTGCGATTATCGCCATCACCATTCCACACGGAATCCCAGCCCGGACCCTGTGGTTCATCGGTTTCGTAAGCCTGTTTGCGGGCTTTCAGATAGTCGTTGCGTTTGCCGCTGTATTTCAGCCATTCCGAACCGAGGGACAGCAGGTCGTCATCCTGGCCGGGCAAGCCGAGCAAGTCGCTGACCTGGGCACGGTAATCTTCATCGGTGATGTAGAGATCCTGATCCGGCTCCTGAAACACGGCCCAGAAATGGTCGCGGATCACATCGGTGGCCACCTGGCCGCGGCAAACCGGGCCACGAATAAAGGTGCGCACAAAATACTCGGCTTCATCCAGCATAAACTGATAGCGGGCACGGGCAGGAATGTCGGAAAAAGTGACGAAGGGATTGGCGCGTTGTTCATAACCATAACCGGGCAGCTCTTTTACTTCCCAGTCGGTGCCGAAAAACTGTTTTCGGGTCCGCGCCAGTTTGTCCTGGGTCAGGCCCAGGGTGATATGGGTTTTGTGCACCAACGTGCCGCGGACCGGGGCTATGCGGTACCAGAAATTCTCTGGAGGCATTTGATTGGGGCGATCGGTGGCAACCCGTTTGATCGGCTCCCCAGGGGGCGTGCTGGAGCGGTGAAGCTGGAAGAAGTGGGCCGGTTTGCTGTCTTCTCCCTTGTCCAGATACAGGTGAGCCAGGAACAAGTGCTCGTATAACCAGCGAGCCACCAGCTGGTGTTTTGGATCGCTCTGGTTAAGGAAGGCCTCCCAGTCGTCGATCAGCTGTTGCTCTTCGGCGGTGGGGGTGATCACTTCCGGTTTGAAGCTGGCACCGTGCTCCAGCCAGCGGCTGATGGTGGCAAATTCGCTGTCGGTCAAGCCGGCCACGGCCAGTGGCATACCTTCCAAGGGGTGGTCGTCAGCGTAGTCGTCGAATTCATCCGGGGCGGGGCATTCGTTCTGCCGGCTCAGCCCCAGGGCGATATCGTCGGGCAGCTTTTCATTGGGATTGAAGGTGTGCTGCTTGCCCAGTTCGAGCATTTGGTACAACAGGGATGCCTGCATGCCTGAGGTGCTGTCGATGACGGAATAGAAACCCTTGTCACGCCATTGTGCGGTGGTCTGGGCATCCTGGAAAAGCCGGGTGGGGTCGACGGTGTTTTTGCGCCCACCGTTGTAGACCTTTTGTTTGCTGGCACCGCGATCAAGGCCTTCCACAGCTTCCAGTTTCAGTTGGCAGGGGGCATCGTAGCAGCCGTGACAGGCCAGGCATTTGTTCTCAAAAATGGGCCGGATATCGTCGTGATAATTGGGCGATTGGCTGGAAGCAACGGGGCTGAGAGCGGGGGCGGCCTGGGCCGAAAACGAGAACAACATCAATCCAAGTGTCAATGTAATGCGCTGAAGCCAGTGCTGTTTCATATGCCCGAATCTCCCTGTGACGAGCGCACAGTGTAGCGGGGGCAGACTGGCCGGGCCACGGTTACGCCGCCTTGAACGCCTGCTGCTTTGTAAAAAAAGGGAAAGTCGTTGCGCTGTCAGGCAGAGGGCCGCTCACAGCATCCAGAACATGGTGGCGGCCCAGCCGATCAATACGGCGATGACGGCCGCGGCGGTGAGCTGGTGGCGCAGGTGTCGGTACCAGGTGGGCAGGGTGTCGTTGAACACCATTTGTTCGGTGCCCCATACATACATGAGCCCGGCGGCGAGCATGGGCAGTGCCAGCTCCAGGGGCAGCAGCAGGGCAAACCAGCCCAGCAGGGCAGGCATCAAACCAAACAACAGGGTGGGGTATTGATTGCTGTCGGCCATCTTGTCCAGGGCGCGGCCCCAGTGAATGGCTCCCAGGAAAGTAATGACAATGGCGGCGTAGGTGGCGAGGGCATGCAGGGCCCAGTTGCCCGTCTCGGCAACCCAGGACAGGCCCGCCAAGCCATAAAAGGGGATGAGCCCAGCATAGGACAGCCCTTTGGCACGACGGATGTTCTTTTCCAGACGTGTGCTCACAATGTTAATCCCGACGGGTGTTTTGTGCCTATTATTGCTTGTTCAAGGTGAAGGTCAGGACAAGGCGGCGTAGCCATCCCAGGGTTGGGCCGTGAGATGCTTGGGGAGATACAGTGGATGCGCCGGTTCCCCGGAGCTGTTCAGGCGAATGCAGTGCATGGCAGGCAGTTGTGGCGCCACCTGCAAGGCACGGTCATTGAAGCGACCATGATTGCCCCAGGCGGCCACGACCAGGTCTGCCTGTCGTGCCAGGCGGCGTAGCCACTGGTCATTCTTCGGGCCCACCGGGTCAGCAGTGGCGAACAAGTCCTGCGGGTAGGTGGCCCGGTAGGCGAACAGATTGGCCACACACAGGCCGGAGTAGCCCCAGTCACGGGCAAAACCCATGCAGCGGCGGATGGTGGGGTCGTCCTGGCGGTGGTCTGCGGTGGAGGGGTTGAGGCCAATCAGCAGCATGAAGTCATCACCGTCACCCCACTGGCGCCACAGGGCATAGCGATACTGGCGACAGCGGGAAAAGTTGGCGCGACGTTGCAGGTTCTCGATGGTCTTGGTCATGGCTGCGCATTGTAAGTCTCTGGCACAATAAAGGCTAAGTGGAACTCACAACAGGTTCAGAGTATGGAATTTCAGGATGTGATGGCCCAGCGCCACAGTGTGCGGGCATTTACCGACCAACCGGTGAGCGATGCGTTGCTGAACGGGTTACTGGCACGGGCCAGCGGGGCGCCCAGCTGGTCCAACACCCAGCCCTACCAGATCGCGGTGGCCCGCGGTGAGGTGCTGGAAAGTCTGCGCCGCGAATTACCGGAACGGTTTGATCAACTGATGGCGCTTCAGCGGGCGCCCATGGTGAAAAAGCTCAAGGCGCTGGTGACGAAAAAAGGGATGCCGGATGGCGATTATCGTCCGGTGGAGAAGTACCCGGATGACCTGCAGCCGCGCCGAGTCGCCACCGGCCACGGCTTGTACCAGTTGCTGGGCATTAGGCGGGAAGACAAGCAGGCCCGCCACGAGCAGATGGCGGCGAATTTCCGTTTCTTTGATGCGCCAGTGGCGCTTTTTGTGTTTGTGCACGAAGGCCTGGGGATCTACAGCGCACTGGATGCGGGGATTTTTTTACAGAGCCTGATGCTGGCCGCCACGGACGAAGGGTTGGGAACCTGTGCCCAGGGGGCGCTGGCGTTATGGCGCTCGCCGCTGGAAAAGCACTTTCAGTTGCCCGGTCAGTACAAGCTATTGTGTGGCCTTTCGCTGGGATATGAAGCACAGGAAACCATTAACCAATTCCGCCCGGACCGCCAGCCGCTGGAGAGTTTGCTGATTGCGGAGAAATAGCATAGAGCGCCTGATAAATGACGCATGACGCATGACGCCAAAAGCCTGACGGTTGACGCTTAAAATCTAAGGATAAAAGCGGCGGCGACTTCCTGAAAACGTGTTGGTTAGACAGCCGAGCCGTGGTGGTTGGTTTTGGTTTGTCGGGCATCAGGCCTTTGGCGTCCGGCTCTTCGCTATAAATCTTGTCGGTCGACTTTACCCAAGGGCACAGAGAGGCCGAAGGCCGTAAGTCGACACCTCTGTCGGTTTACGGCTGAGCCTAAACCGACCTACTGTTGTGTAAAGACGCGCAGGATGGGAAAGCGGTGGTACCCGAAAAAAACCATCTTGCGCTGTTGCTCTGCGGCGGCGAACGAGCCTTCCAGGTTGCTGGCGTGGCGGCGGTCGCCGTTGGCGAATTCCGCCACCAGATAGTCGTCACGCAGAATGCGTTGGCCGCCGGCATCGTTTTGCAAGGCAACCAGTGCCCATCGTTCACCGCTATCACTGCTCAGGCTGCTGGCGTCCAGCAGGACAAAGCTGCTGCTGTCCGGTTCCAGCGGGTTATCCCGATCAAAGTTGGCATTGTCGGTAATCGCCAGTGGCGTATCAAAACGCAGAACGGCGCTGTTCTCCGCATGGAGGGGCGCCGTAAAGCCCAGCGCCATGGCGCAGACAGCGCCGGCCAGAAGGTGGCGACGTTGCCGCGTGTTGGCGGCTTTGTGGCCCCCGCTTCTGGGGGTGAGTAAGCGCAGACGCATCGCCGGGTTCTCCGTGGCTTGCCAGTAGAGTTCCTGATTACCCGTGTTGTTTGGTGATGATGCCGTGAAACCCCGGCAATGAGGCTGAATCCATGGGCTGAGTATGGTTCCGGTGCGTGCCGGGCGAGCTTCAACATTGTCGACGGATTACTCCGGTCACGGCCTCGCGAGCAGATATGGAGCACGGGCCGTGACGTCAATAGAGACACACCGGTTCTTCGCGTTGTTGCTTGAAGCGTGCAGCCTGTTGCGTCTCCTCAATCAATGAATCTCGATACGTCGGCTGCCTTGATGGTGGTGTTCATGGCGAGGGATGCTGAGTGACAGTACCCCATTGTGGAAGACGGCATTCATTTGTTCGGCATCCGCATCGGCCGGCAATGTCAGCATGCGCTGGAAGGGCCCGAAACGGCGCTCACTATAATGGTAGCCGTCGCGGTCATTTTCCTGGATGGGGGTTTTGCTGCCGCTGATCAGCAACATGTTGTTGTCCAGCGTCACATCCAGATCGGATTTCTCCACGCCGGGTAATTCCGCGGTAATCAGATAGTGGTCGTCGCGCTCCAGAATATCCAGGTTAGGGCGCAAGGGCGCGTTGGGTTGGGCGTGTGGCGCCGGGGTCGTCCAGGCCATGTCGCCAAGCATCTGTTCGAACCAGTTGTCGAACTCACGTTCCCAGCGCAACAAGGGGTGGCCGGGTTGTCGTTGCGGGAGAGGCCGCTCGCGGTTGCCCTCCTGACGAAGCCAGTTCCAGGGTGTCATTTTATGCATATCCATCGCGCGTCCTCCTGTGGGGGTTGGAATAAACGGTTGGACAATGACCAGGTGCTTCACCTCTTGTTATGAGGGAAATGGTGGCGGCTTTCAATGCCCCGGTTCTATAACGAATGGCGATTCTTTGACCGATTGGGCAAAAATGCCCCCTTGTAATCTGCCGGCTTCGGTGTCACAGATGAAAGAAGAAGGATGAGGGCAGAGCGTTTCCGGTGAGGGATGTTTTGCCGCTCAGACACATGGAACATGTACCGAAAAGGAGAGCAGTCATGTCTGACCATCATGTCTACAAGAAGGTTGAATTAGTCGGGTCGTCTCGCACCACCATTGAAGACGCCATCGAGAATGCGCTGGTCACGGCCAGTGAAAGCCTGGAGCTGATGGACTGGTTCGAGGTAACCGAAACCCGCGGCCATATCGAGAATGGCAAGGTGGGGCATTATCAGGTGACGTTTAAGGTCGGCTTCAGAATTTCCGGATCCTGAAATTGGACGCCGGACGCTAGAAGCCACAAAAAAACCGCACCCTTTCGGGCGCGGTTTTTTTGTAGAGAAGCCAGCGCGGAGCTGGGCCTCTCAATCACGAATTAACGACCTTCGTGTTGCAGCGTGTTGCGTGAAGCGTGCTGCGTCTCTTCTTACACCATTTCCAGATCCAGAGCCTGCTGGCAGACCCGCGCGGTGCGGATCACGTGCAGCTGCTTTGGAGACAGATCTTCTGGCAGTTCCACGGTGCTGTGGTCCTGGTGGATCTTGATCGGACCGATCAGGCGGCTGGGCAGTTTGGCTTCGTTGGCAATGGCACCAACGATGTTGCCCGGCTTCACGCCGTGGTCGTGGCCGACCTTGATCCGGTAGCGGCGCATGGTCTTGTCGCTGCGACCCTTGTCGTTCCGGTTACGCGGGTTGCGCTCTTCACGGCGGCCACCCACATGGGCGGACTCGCGACGGCGCGGCTCTTTCACCATTTTCGGTTCTTTTAGGATCAGCGGCTCACGCTTGAACATCATGGTGGCCAGGGCGGCAGCCATGTCGTTGTCGCTGATGTCCATGGCGTCACGCAGCTGGTTGACCAGCGCGCGGGCTTCATCAACGTTGGCTCCAGAGGTGAAGCCAGCCAGCTGTTCCTGGAAGCGGGCAATGCGCTTGGCATTCAGGTCATCCACGGACGGCAGCGTCATCTTTTCGATGCTCTGACGGGTGATGCGCTCGATCTGACGCAGCACGTGTTGCTCGCGACGGGCCACAAACAGGATGGCGTCACCCTGGCGGCCGGCACGGCCGGTACGGCCAATGCGGTGCACATAGGCTTCCGGGTCGCCGGGCATGTCGTAGTTCACCACGTGGGTGATCCGTGGCACGTCCAGACCGCGAGCGACCACGTCGGTGGCGATCAGCAAGTCGAAACGCTTATCTTTCAGGCGCTGTACGGTTTTTTCCCGTTGCTGCTGGGGAATATCGCCGTTCAGGGCTTCGGCACGCAGGCCGCGACGGTTCAGCTGCTCAGCCAGTTCCAGAGTGGCCTGCTTGGTGCGCACGAAAACCAGCACGGCATCGTGTTCTTCGGCTTCCAGAATCCGGCATACGGCGTCGAGCTTGTTCAGCCCGGCCACCGGCCAGTAACGCTGGCGGATGGTGGTGCCGGTGGTGGCGCCGCCATTGTCGATGCGAACCAGTTTGGGTTGCTTGAGGTGTTGGTCGGCAACCTTGCGAATGACCGGCGGCATGGTGGCGGAGAACAGCGCCAGCTGACAGTCATCAGGCGTACGTTCGAGTACCCATTTCACATCGTCGATGAAGCCCATGCGGAGCATTTCATCGGCTTCATCCAGCACCAGGGCTTTCAGGTTGTTCAGTTTCATGGAGCCGCGTTCCATGTGATCCATGACGCGGCCGGGGGTGCCGACAATAACCTGGGCGCCGCCGCGCAGGCCTTTCAGCTGGGTGCGGTATTCACCGCCGCCGTAAATGGGCAGAACCTGCAGACCTTTGATGTCTTTGGCAAATTCTTCACACGCAGTGGCGACCTGGATAGCCAGCTCGCGGGTAGGGGCCAGGATCAGCATCTGCGGTTCACGCAGGGCCGGATCCAGACGGGCCAAAAGGGGCAATGCAAACGCAGCCGTTTTACCTGTGCCGGTTTGTGCCTGGCCCAGAAGATCGTGTCCATCCAGCAACAGCGGGATGGCTTGCGCCTGAATCGGCGAAGGCTGCTCGAAGCCCTGACGGGCGATCGCAGTGAGCAGAACCTCGGGCAGGCCTAAAGAGGCGAACCCGGAACGGGAATCTGACATGTAGTACCTATGGATTAGGGGGAGGGGCCGAGCGAGGGTCGGCGAGGGCGCGGAGTATACGCAGCTAATGCGCAAATTGCACGTTTTTTCGCCAATCACCAAGGTGAGATGAAAGCGGGCAGCCCGGCTGGCTCAGAGGGTGCAAGCGCGGGAATATGGGCAGGGCTCAGGGCTGAACGGTACGAAATTGGCGGCTTTGGGGTGGCCTCGCCCGGTTGGGCGGGGCCACGTTAGAGCTCGCTTACATGGGCAGCACTTCAACGGTGCCTAGATACTGCAGGTAGCGCTCGGCGGCTTTGGGGTTGCTGACGTTCTTGTCGCCGGTGCCCGCTTCCAGGAAGTAACGGCCAGCGGCGGGCCACTGGATGTTGACGATGCCCTTGTCATCGCTGGTGACGGACCAGTCTTCCTGACTGTCACGGTAGCGGGTGCCGCCGGGAACCAGTTCCACCTTGATGCCGGCAGCCGCTTTGCCGTCCAGCAGCAGTTTCCACTGGGCGGTTTCGCCAGCGTAGAGGTCATTGGGGTGGGTCAGCAGTTCCAGCTCCAGGCCTTTGCCGGTGGGTTTCAGGCCGGTTTTGTTGGGCGCGCCCAGGGTGGCATAGGTTTCCAGACGGTTGAGCACTTCCAGCAGTTTGACGTCAGTGGCGTCTTTGGGCAGCTCTGCCAGCAGCTTGTCCGCGTCTTTGCCCCGGCTGCGCTGGCGTTCGCCATCCACTTTATAGGACACGAAATAGCCGGGCTGGGCCACGCTGATCCGGTAGCTACCTTCCTGTTTCAGCTGTACGTCAAACACGCTGCGGGTGTGCATCTTGGTGGCGTTGTCCACGGTGGCGGGCTTGCCGTCGGGACCGGTGACTTGCAGACCGTCGACGGGGTAGGCCCGCTCGAAACCGAAGATCTCATTGGAAATGCTGGCGTCCACGGTAATCCACTGGGGCTCGGACACGGTGGTATGGCTGGGCAGTAGCCACAGCTTGTGGGCCTGGGCGGGCAGGGCGGTGGCCAGCACCAGTGCGGCCAGTGCGGCTTGATGGAAACGGACTCGGATCATGGTGGTGCTCCTTGAGTAGTCGGTGTTATTGAGAGACGGTCAGGGTCACGGTGCCCAGTTCGTCGGTGCCTTTAACTTGTTGTTGCTGCGGTGTTTTTTCGGCTGGCCACCGGAAGGGCAGTTTCACCACTTCGCGGCCCCCCACTTCCCGGGCGGCTTCTACCACCCTGTCTCTTATACACATCTCCGAGCCCACGAGACTAAGGCGAAT
>OJGO01000680.1_pt1 | contig 10199 bp, 7 predicted proteins | sample 1594871 | NCBI WGS metagenome assembly OJGO01 (sample SAMN05416798, study PRJEB24817) | seawater metagenome | isolation source: Sea water | place: Canada:Atlantic | collected 2013-07 | reverse complement strand
TGCCATCTACATTATTTATTTCTCGTTTGACAGAAATTCGATATGTTTGATCATTGGCTTTAGTTGATAATGAATATTGACGAATTTCTTTAAATTCTCTGCTTGGATCTGATACTTCGATACCTAGATACTGACCGGGCTGAAAACCAATAACGGCTTTATCATCAACGGGCATAAATACAAAGCTGGTGACGAGTGTTGATTCCACCACTTTATCTACTACAGTAAAGGATCTAGCGTCACGCCAACCGCCCAAGGTTTCTGCGCGCTGTTGGTATAACTCCGCTTCTCGGTTAATAAATATTTGTGCTAAAAATTGATAAGCAACAGTCCATGCTTCTTCAACATCAGCAGTAAAAACATCGCTGGCTAATTCACGCAGTGTTTCAATAAGATGATGACCAACAATAGCGTAATGATCGGCTTTGATATTAAAACTGGTATGTTTTTGCGCAATACGTTCCACAGCAGTGGTTAACGCTGCAAGGTTTTCAATATTCTTAGCGTAGGCAGCAATGGCTTCAAATAACGCAACTTGTTGTCTACCTGAATGTTGGTTGGCCATATTGAAGATATCTTGAAGCTCAGGATTGTGGCTAAACATCCGTTGATAGAAATGTCCTGTTAATGCTGGCCCTGCGTTTTCTAATAGGGGAATAGTACTCTTAATAATGTCGATATGCTTATCAGTTAACATGTTTACTCCGAAGGTAAAAATTTGTCCTAGGTCAAATAACCTAGGAGCTTTATTTAAAGAATATTTTCTACTTTTTTTTAACGACTAAAGAATTTTTCAACCTTTTTAGCGGTTAAAATAGGCAAGTAAACCTTTAAGAAAAACAAACCCGCAATTAACCAAACTAGTGCGCTAATATTCCAAGCAAGTAATGGTTGTGAGGTTATCGTTGGCAGTATGGCGCGGGTAAGTGCTGAAAATATAATCAGGAAGAATATCCACGAAACTAATTTACTGGGTATTAATGGTCGCCCTGTATGGCCTAAAGATACTCGACACATCATGGCAAAAATCATCAATCCCATTGCAGCAATAGTGATTAAATGCAAGGCATCACCAAAGGTAATTGATACGTTGAAGTAGTCAATGCTTTGCGTCTGAAAATAGCTTAGGCCGAGTAAAATAAGCCCCAAACCTAAGGCAAAGTAGGCGATATGCAATGACCATAATAAAGCGACTCTTCTAGTAGCAAAGCTACGCCAATAAGCTTGTCTGATAAGGTGAAGTAAACCCGCCGCTATCATTAATATTGCCGGACTAAAGGGCAATTCAATAAAAGCAGAGCTGAAAAAGGCTAATACACCCAAAATAGACGTGATTGTTAATAAAGTCGTTAGCCAGTTAGGTGTTTTGATAGGATCAAGTTTAGCGCCCGACACGGTAAAAAAGGGTATGACACGGCCACCTAAAATCCCCATCAATAAACAAAACATTAATACGCTGGTTCTAGCAATGTGTCGGGTTAATTCATGGTAGCCATTAAAATCAAGCAGCAGTAAAGCAATATTGAGTAACATTAATGCTGATAACAATGGAATAAATAAGTAATTTCGTCGGTTGTTACCTTTGAGCACTAAACGAGTAAAGACAACAATTGAGCCCAACCACCAGAAACTTTGTAAGACGATAGCCACAATAATAGTGCTGGGTGAGTTAATCAACAATGCGACTCTAACGAGTAACCACAACCCAACGAAAGCAAGTACCGCTAAGCCCTTAATGCTTGCTTGACCTGTCCATGTTTGTGCGGCGGTCAGAATAAAGCCGACGGCAACAGTGGCTCCAAAGCCAAAAATCATTTCGTGGGTATGCCAAGTTAGCGGGCTAATGCCACTTTCAGCAAATGTGAAGTAGCCATTAAAATAAGCAGCCCATATGCCGAGTGCCACCATAGAGCAAGCAACGGAAAGCAAAAAGTAACTTCTAAAGGGCAAATCTAATACTGGGTGTTGTGCTACATAATTAAGTGCACTGCTATCTTGTTGATCTGAGCTTGGTTGATCATAGTTTAATTGAGCACTTTCTGAGTCTTGAATTTGTAACATATTAAAAGTTCCTTTGACCAAAACCATGTAAAGCGATACAGCGCAATACATAGCCAATTTTGAGTAAACCCGCGAAAACAATCGTGGCTATATGTGCCGATACTTGCGCTGATATGGTGAAATGATCATCAATAACGAAAGTAATAAAAACAGAAGTGATCACAATAAAAAAAGACAACAACATTAAATAGTTACCTATGACTAAGCACTTTTGAAAAGCGAGAGCATTCTCTATTTTCGGCAGTTGAGGGGCGATGAAAAATTGTGAATACATGGTGACCTCTTATTGATTGTTGATTGTTGATTATTGATTATTGATTATTGATTATTTACTTTGATTATTTACTTTGATTATTTATTTAGTAATAGCAAAGGAGGTGCCAAGTTTATTTGTTCTTTATATACAAAGGGTTAGTGTTTTCCCTGCGTAAGTAAGAAGTCATTATGACTCAGTTGTCATGTAGTCCTAATGACTCTATTGTGTTACTTTGTCTCTTTGTGAGTTAGGTAAAAATGTTTTAAGTCTATATGTGCCCGCATCAAGACAATTCTTTCATCAGGAAAAGTTATGAAAAAAATATCATCAACAGCAGTTATTGAGCTGGCCCTTGACCTTGCCACAAGTTTAAATACCAAGGATAGATTTGACCGATTGTTAGACACTGTGAGGAAAACAATAACTTGTGATGCGGTAGCGTTACTTTCTTTTCATGGTGACGTGCTCAAACCTATTGCTTTACAAGGCTTAAGTAGAGATACCTTAGGTCGACGTTTTTATGTGGAAGAACATCCCCGATTCTTAGCTCTTTGCCAGTCAAAATCTCCTATTCGCTTTGCGGCCGACTCACCGTTACCTGATCCTTATGACGGCCTGTTGATTGACCGTGCTGGCGATTTACCTGTGCATTCATGCATGGGGTTACCACTGTATTATGATGATAAGTTGTTAGGTTTATTAACCATTGATAGCCTTACGCCACATGATTTTGAAGATATTGACGTGCGTATGTTAGAGGTTATCTCAGCCATTGCTGCGGCAACACTCAATACGGCTTTTCTGTTAGATCAGCTTGAAAGTAGGGCAGATCATTCACAACGTGTGGTAGCAGAATTAACCGAAGAAGCGTGGAAACGCGATGGTGGTGAACTCATTGGTGAAAGCCCTATTATGTCGCAACTCAAACAAGAGTTAGATATTGTCGCTTCATCTGATTTTAATATTCTAATCTATGGTGAAACAGGGGTAGGTAAAGAATTAGTTGCCCGAACGCTACATCAAAAATCACTGCGTCAACATGGTCCTATGGTTTATGTCAACTGTGCCGCGTTACCAGAAAACTTGATCGAAAGTGAGCTGTTTGGTCATGTAAAGGGAGCTTTTACGGGGGCTGATAGAAATCGTGCTGGTAAATTTTCCTTAGCTGACGGCGGTACACTATTTTTAGATGAGATAGGGGAGTTACCTATTGGTGCGCAGAGCAAAATATTAAGAGCAATTCAGAGCAATGAGATCCAGCCAGTTGGTCAGGATAATGTTGAAGAAGTGGATGTTCGTATTGTCGCTGCGACCAATAGAGATCTAAAAGAAGAGGTGGGAGAAGGGCGCTTTCGTGCGGATTTGTACCACAGATTAAGCGTATACCCAATTAGAGTACCTAGGCTTTATGAAAGAGTAGGAGATGTACAATTATTAGCGGGTTATTTTGTAGAACAAACCAGGCGAAAGCTCGGTATTACTCAGTTAAAAATTACCGAACAAGCGGTTGCTCATTTAACACAATATAATTGGCCTGGTAATGTGCGTGAATTAGAGCATGTTGTTAGCCGAGCCACTCTCAAGGCACGAGCGCGTCAACGCGATAAAGCGATAATCTCAATAGGTAAGGTAGATTGTGGAACCCTTAATGCGGTAGGTGTAGAGTTGCCGATAGAGCTCATTTCAAGTAACGGCTTATCATCAGTTGCTGAGCAGAAAGCTAACTTGAACTTGAAAGTAGAAACAGAGAGTTTTCAAAAAGAACTCATTAGCCGTATTCTTAAAGAAGAAGAGGGTAACTGGGCTGCTGCGGCAAGGCGACTATCAACGGATCGTGCTAATTTAAATCGCATTGCCAAACGTTTACATATTAAAGTGGTGAAGTCCGTTATTTAAGTCCGTTATTTAAGCCCGTTCTTTAAGTCACTTATTTTGTCAGCTTGAATTCTGGTTCATGTATCTTGAAGGAACATGGGTATATATCGTGTGTAGTTTTTAGGTAAAGGTTAGCGGTAGGAGGTGTCAATTTCGTTAAATTCACACCGCGATTTAATGCACTTTCTAATTTGCCATCGACAAAAATAGCGATAGCTGATAACCCTAGTGATATTAATGGCACATATATGATTGAGCTGACAATATCTCCATTAGTATAAATATTTATTGCCGTAGGTATACTTAGCATTAAAAGGGCAATGATTCGATAAATTACCATAACTGTTGAACTAAACATTATCTTATCCTTGGTTTGAGCTTTTAGATAATATTAGTGCTATAGCGCGATAGTTACAAAAGGATAATATTCACTATATAGGTGAATTAAATTAACCTATAAAGCAAATTTTTTTAGGTTGCTGTGAGATTAGGTGACCTGGTTAACCAGTCAAGAAAGCAGTGAATATCATGACGGTTTTTATCTTCTTCACGATATACCGCATAGAGTGACTGCTCAAAACTCACTGATTTTTTGAACGGTAAGACTAATAAATTACGTTCAATTAACGCATGTTCAATTGGCATAACTGCCAGAGCTAAGCCCAGTCCTTGTTCTGCGGCTTGCAGAGAAGCATCGTAATTACTAAAGGTTAATTTATGCTTATATTGCATTTCAGGTAGCTGCATAGCTCTTGCCCAAGTACGCCAAATATTGTTCATATTTTCAAGGTCGATAAGGGGAACTTGGCGAATTTGTTCAGGTGAAGTGAGTTTATGTTTTTTGGCAAACGCTGCTGAGCATGCTGCATGAACTGTAAGGTTAAGTAGTTTTTTAACCACAACCCCAGGCCAGTCACCCTTTCCCATGCGTATGGCCAGATCACAATCATCGTATCGTAAGTCGGTTATACTCATGCCCGTTTCAATACGAATATCAATAGTAGGATACTGTTGCTGAAAATCACTTAAATTAGGGATAATGACATTACTGGCCATGGTGTTAAAAGTAGATATTTTAAGTGAGGGTGAAGAGAATTTATTACTGACAATTTTTGTACCTTGTTCTAGTTTACTTATGCCTTGCTGTACATAGTGTAAATATACTTTACCTGCAGCATTTAATGCGACACCTCGACTTTTCCTCTGAAATAACTCAAAACCTAAAAAAGCTTCTAACGCCTTAATCTGATGACTTACCGCCGAGGGCGTTATGAATAATTCAGCCGCCGCCTGTTTAAAGTTTTCATGGCGCGCAGCAGCTTCAAAAATCCCAAAAAGATGTAACGCAGGCAACTTGTTTGACATGATTGTATTAACTTGCAGTGAGGTGACGATAACAACAATGATAAGTGATCATTACTATAATTAATAGGTGAATAAAATTAATCATTAGCGTTGTGGTTTTTACTGAACTTAACTCTATTGTTTACACGGGAAGAAGTAGGAATAGTTCGGGGTATTGCTTATTATTTTGCGGAACATCCTAGGTTTTTATCACTTTGTCAGTCAGTAACAAATTGCCTTGCTACTGACCACAGTTATTCGAGTGCTATTACAGGATGCTAAAGTAAATTCAGTATGGGTTATGAATTTACTTTGCCAATATGGTTAATACAGCACTATTCATCGCCTGTGTTGCCGTAGCAATGACTCGCTCGGCATCAGGTGCCCAGAATGGGCTATGCAATGATGGTAAACCTTCACCTGTCTCTTGGGCTGAGTTCCATTTATCGTGCGGCACACCTCCAACCCAAAATATCATACTCTTAATACTAGTATCGGCTCTATAATAACGGCCAAAATCCTCCCCGGCCATTACCGCAGCTACTTCAAGTACGCGATCTTTACCGAGTTCAGCGGTAAATAAGCTAGCCATTTTTTTAGTAAATTCAGGCTCATTATAAGTCGCTGGCGTATATTCATCTTTGACGGTAACTACCGGCAATAATTTATCAGGTAAACCCATGGCAATACCTTCACCTTTGGCTATTCTGTTAATGCCGTCAATTAATTTTTGCCGTGTTTCGTCAGAGTAGCTACGTACGGTTAACAGTAATAACGCTTGATCAGAAATGATGTTGTGCTTAGTGCCTGATTGAAAACTGCCGACGGTGACAACAGCAGGATCTTGAGGGTCTAACTCTCGACTAACTAATGTTTGTAGCGCTCCAACAATACGTGAGCCCAATACAATAGGGTCTTTAGTTGCATGTGGGTAGGCGCCATGACCGCCGACTCCTTTGACAAGAATATTTACGCTATCAACGTTAGCAAAAGTATAACCTGGGGTATAACCAATAACACCAGCCTTCAAACTGGCTGAATTATGAAATGCCAAGGCATAATCAGGTTTTGGAAAGCGTTTATATAAGCCGTCAGCTATCATGTCCTTTGCACCACGACCACGTTCTTCAGCAGGTTGTAAGATCATCACTAAAGTACCCGACCAATTTGCTTTATTTTTACTGAGTAACTTTGCGGCACCAACCCAGCTACTCATGTGAGTATCATGCGCGCAAGCATGCATAACATGAGCCTGTTGGCCTTCTTCAGTTGTCGTGGTAACCTTGGAGGCAAATGCTAAGCCCGTTTGTTCTTTTACGGGTAAGGCATCCATATCAGCACGAATTAATACGGTTGGGCCTTTCCCGTTTTTTAATACTGCAACAACACCAGTGCCACCCACTTTTTCAGTGACTTCAAAACCTAAATCTCGGGCTGTTTTAGCTAACTTTTTAGCTGTGTTAAATTCTACACTAGAGAGTTCTGGTGTTTGGTGTAAATCTTTATATATCGCCATCAATTCAGGCATTGCCGCTTTGACTGCTTTTGCATTGTCTTGCACCGCATAGGCTAATGTACTGCTAGTAAGGCATAAAACAGAGGTTATAAATGCTATGTATTTCATTGTATTACTCGATTGACGATTGAAAAACCATCATATACCAATCAGACTAACTAAGTGACCTTTTTAAATGGTCTAAATATCCAATAACATTGTTGCTTTCAATCCCAATAGCCAGCTATTGCTCAATCAGGCGCCTTGTTCTTGAAAATTTATCCTCATTAAAATTTGAAGCATTAATTAATCTGATTGGTATTAGCCTAATGGGCTAAGGGCTTCAAATAGGAATACTATGAAATAGCGGGCTCTATCGTTAAGCCAATCTAAGTGCTGATTTAAGTATCGCTAGTGAGCAGGTTATGTGAAATAAACTGAGCAATTGAGTCAGCGGTAACATTGTTAACTTCAACATTGCTAAGTTTAGATTTTGCTAAGGGTAAAGCAGCGGCAATAAAGCATAGATCTTTACACAAGGTTTTAAGGGACTCTGTTATGGCGGCTAATCTAAGGCAGGGGGCTACATCAAAGGCGCTATAAAAGACGAGATGATGACTTTCTATGACATATTGGCTGACAATAGCATAACAATGACCTTGAGTACGTGAAGCAAGAAAGCTTGGGTAAGCGCTGATAATAAAGCTAGCTAATATCGCTAGATTTTGTTCTTTATCGTTAATGTTTACCATTATAAGGCAGTGGTCTGCATCAAATACCTTAGCTATGCTCTTGTGAGCTAGTTCTGGGCTCTGTCCTTGGTTTTGCTGCTGCGTTAATTGTTGTTGGGCTTTTTTTACTAAAGGTGAAAATAGTGTTGGTAAAGTACGATGTTTATATTCACTTTGCTGATATTTATCCTCACTCAAATGCTGTGACAATTGTATTAACAACAGATTTTCCACAGGCTTTAATGGTGCGGGGGGATTTTTTTGTTGTTGCTTGAGTACCGGTTGTTTTTGCAATGGGTAAACGGTGCCGCACCCCAAGGTTAATCTTGCTTGTTCTGTTAAGCTCTGTGATGATTTTTCGGTTATGTTTGAAACTAAGTCAGGCTCTAAATTTCGCATAAGATTTTGATAATAATTAAATAAGTGAATTATTTCAGGTGAAAACTTATGCGGTTGTTTATGCTCTTTAACACGCTTACCTTCGGGATGTTTTACTAAAAAGCAGGCTATCGCTTTAGTTAAAACTGTTTCGGAGATATTTATGGGCGCAATAATATCGAGGGCAAACTGTTGGTTATTGTTTAGGTTGTATTGTGGTGCAATTAATTGGGCGTCGAAACTTTCAATTAAGTGACTTAAGCGTTTATGACTTGTTGAGAAGTAGCTATGAAATTCTTTATCAATATACCAACGAACTAACTGCTTATTGCTACAAGTGTCAGCTTTGGCTAAGTTTTTACTCAAGGTTTTAGGGCTATATGGTATGCCATCATTGGCTTTCTCATTAATGGATGCAAGTAAAGACGCGACTATCGTTGGCTCAATATTTCTAGTAACTAAGTGCATTTTTTGAGCTTGATAATATTGTGCGTGATATCGTTTGATATCGGTCACGGTTAATTGTGAGATCAGCGCAATATCACCACCGTATTGATAACATCGTTGTGCAGAGCTATCACTGCGCGCAATGATACCCTGTTGGTTATTTTTTTGCTTACCTTGCTGTGCCATTAACTCACGGTTAATCACGCCATAACAATCGTTGTGGTAAATTTCGTCTGTTAAATCTTCTGCTTCAAATTCAGGTGCTATTAGACCATTGAGTAAATAACTTAAGCCCAATAAACAGGCTTTCAAACTTTGACTGTGACAATGATAATATGTGGCATCATAATGGGTGGAGGCGTTAATGGATAAATCAGTCAGTGCCGTAAGCTGGAATAAAGATTCGGGGTGAGTAAATGCCGCACTTCGACGAAAAACTAAATGTTCAACGGCGTGGCTAACACCACTATCGTCTAGTACAGGGGTGTTAACCACAATTAACGCGCTAAAACCTTGCTCGTCATTCTTATTATGATGTTGTAATCCATTAAGGTGACGCTTAATTTGACTGGACGGGGTCATAGCTTTATTTGAACAATATCAGCGTCCTTAATGCTGCGCTTATTTACTCGCTCTAACAATGGACTTGTGGGATTTTTTGCTCGCTCGATAGCTTCTTGAATTAAATGGTGATCGGGAGATTTACTGCACACAGGATCTGTTTTATCCATATCGCCTGTCATCATGAAAGCTTGGCAACGACAACCACCAAAATCTTTTTCTTTTTCATCACAACTTTGACAAGGTTGTGGCATCCAGCTATCACCACGAAAGCGATTAAAAGAGAAATCTTGCTGCCAAATATCGCTAACAGACTTATCTTTTACATTAGGAAACTTTAGCGGTAACATTTTTGCGCTATGACACGGCAGCGCACTACCATCAGGTGTTATGGTTAAAAAGGTACTGCCCCAACCATTCATGCAGGCTTTGGGACGATCTTCAAAGTAATCAGGCGTCACAAAAATAAACTGCGGGCCTTTACCTTGTTGCTTTTCGCGGAACTCATTGACGATTGCCTCTGCATCTATCAATTGCTGTTGTGAAGGTAATAAATGATCTCGATTATCATACGCCCAGCCATAATATTGTGCTGTAGCAAGCTCTACATAGTCGGCATTTAATTGGCAGCTTAAGCGCATGATATCAGCCACTTGGCTAATGTTTTGTTTTGAGATAACAAAATTTAGCACCATTGGATAACCTTGTGCTTTAACCGATTGTGCCATTTTAAATTTTTGTTCAAAAGCGTTACCACGTCCTGCGATAATGTCGTTCATTTCAGGATCAGCGCCTTGAAAGCTAATTTGGATATGATCTAAACCTGCTACTTTTAACTTGGCAATACGCTTTTCGGTTAAGCCGATGCCCGAAGTGATTAAGTTGGTGTAAAAACCTAACTCTCTTGCGTGTTTAACCATGACTTCTAAGTCTTTTCGCAACAAGGGTTCGCCACCAGAAAAGCCCAGTTGTACCGCGCCCATAGCGCGTGCTTGTGTTAATACATCAAGCCATTGCTCAGTATTGAGTTCATCTTTTGTATCACCAAGCT
>OJGO01000675.1_pt1 | contig 10307 bp, 12 predicted proteins | sample 1594871 | NCBI WGS metagenome assembly OJGO01 (sample SAMN05416798, study PRJEB24817) | seawater metagenome | isolation source: Sea water | place: Canada:Atlantic | collected 2013-07 | reverse complement strand
AAATCAGTGGTCGTTGGAGCCAAGTATACAGTCCAATAAAAGGCATGCTGTTAGGAACAACCGTCAGTGCGATTGGTATGTGGGTTGCCGCGTATGATTCGCTATACACTATGTTGATTGGGCTATTACTTATCAGCTCTGGTGCTTTTTTCACCCACTCACTTGCGTATGCATGGGTAAGTCAAAAAGCGGAAACGGCTAAAGCAACAGCAACAGCATTATACCTAGTGCACTATTACGTTGGTGGTAGTCTGGGTGGTTTTTACTTAATTGCCTGTTGGCAATATGGCACATGGCATGGGGTACTCGCCGGTGGCATGGTACTGTATGGTCTGATTTATCTGCTTTGTTGGCTTTTACAGCGCAGTACAGTGTCTCAACGTAAAGCCGATGAAATAATCGCGTTAAAAGAAACAAATCCAGTTGTTTAACTAATGTTTTGATTAATTTTTTAACTAATTTCATCATAAAAAAGGATAATATCAGCAAACTATTATTATCCTTTCTTCTATACTTCAAATATTTTTAAGTTAATTAAATGCTTTAAATAGAGCCAAGGCTAGACTTTCTTGTTATCAATAAAGTCACCGCCAATAATAACAACAGATATGTCGAAGGCTCAGGCACATCATTCACATCATTGGCCTCGATTGTACCCACACCAGATTGAACATTACTAAAAGTAAAAGCACTGCCAAAACCAGATAAATCATTATTTAATAAATGATACTGTAACCACGTACTGCGATCACTGCTGCTATAAGGTTCATAAATATCATTGGCAAAATATGTTTGTGCGTTGAGCGCATCTTCTTCACTTTCAAACCACATTATACGACTCATTGAGCCATGATAATAACTCGATTCCGCTATATCAAAATTAAATAAAGTATCGTGTTCAACGGCTGTTAAAGTATCGACTAAATTAGAACTTTCATAGAAAGAATAAAGTGCGTCATACAGCGCTAAATTTATCTCAGTAAAGTCTGACCAAAGTGACGATTGAAAATCAAAAGACAAATCGAAAAAATACCCTGAGTACGCTGGATCATCAAATCGTTGTTCATAAAATTCAGCATCAGTAGTACGTATTTGCTCAGCTTCCTTTTGTATATCAAGATTAATAAAAGTTGATAGTGGGGACCCAGATAACATCACTTCGGTTAATGAATCAAAAGATGTTTTTTCTTCAACTTTTTGTACAAAATCATCTCTTGAGTTTTCATTGCCATAACTTGCAGCAAAATTAGTAGAGAAGTCTCCGTCTGTTATGATGGTTCTTCCTCGACCAGTAATTGTGTTTATATTATAAAAATCACGCTCAATTTTTACTGACATACCTTCTTGAGCACTTCGAGTAAAACTTTGAGTCACTGCATCTAATAACTTTATTTCATATGTACCAACGTTGTGATCCAAGTAAGGTCCATCAGACGAACCTGAAATGCCAATACCTGCATGGTAATCTAACACTGATGCTATCGCTGAATTACTGACAACTGATAATATTAATAAGGCTGTTTTTATTATTTTTGAAGGTAATTTAACTGAGCTAACTACGCGTAACGTCATAAAAAGGTTTCACATTTTTTAATTGATTAAAATTTTGATGACTATAACATCAAAATGTGAAAAAAATAAGGAGACTTAAAATGGTCAGTCCTCTTGTCTCAATTTCATTAAATTACATGCCTGCCTAGATAACTTGGATATTGCGTTAACATCATCTTCAAACGTTTTTAAATTAACGAATTTCTATATCAGGTAACCAACGTTGTACACGTTCTATTTCATCTCGTAAGTCTTCAGAATAAAAAGGCGTATCTAAATCTTCAGGCGGTGCTGCAAGTAGGTTAAGGTCTATTGCTTGTGCTTTACCCAAAATAACGCCTTCTTTTATCATCATCGAATAATAAACACCATTCCAGAAGTTAGCTCCAAATTCGTTACTCTTCTTGTACATAAACAGCAAGTCATGCTCTAACCAACGTAAATCGTCAGATGTGATGGTACGAGGCTGCGGATAGGGATATCGGATATGACACCAGAGCTCTGGCCCTTCTAAACATTTCATCTCTTTCATCGATAAAAAATAATCTTTAAAACGCGTATGATCAATATGTAACTGATACTTAATATTGGCAGATGAAGGTAAAAAATCGATAGTACCAATAGCAATACGTTGCCCGTCTTTAGCGATTAAATTTATTGTCTTAGTGCCACTTAAGGTCGAGGCACTATAACTGACGGATGAAACGAACGTAGCCAGTATTAATGTACTCATGATAAAAGTTCTAATGATTGTGAACATATTAATACTCCTAGTTGGCATTATATTGCTTAACTAAGCTTACCTTTTACAGAAGTTAAGTCCATGACACTTAAGTAGGGTTTTACTCACGATATGAGATTTCCTATCCCGCTTCATATCCCCAGCTAAGTTAAAAAAACAGCTTTAACGCGCCAAAAACTCCCATACCAAAAATGACAATGGCCAGAGTATTTTTTATTTTCAGGCTAAAAATTACCGTGGTAACGCCGGCGATTAAAAAGGGACTGGTAATAAAATCACCATTTGTCTCTTGATGGCCAAGAAAAACAATCGGCACCCACATCGCTGTTAACACAGAAGGCGCGGTATAACTGAGTAAACGTTTTATTTTTGTCCCAAGTTCAAACGCTACTGAGGTTGAGAAAAAGAAGTATCGACAGGTAAAAGTAATACATGTCATGCCGAGTAAGGCTAACCAAAAATCATTCATTAATAGCACTCTTTTCTTTTGTTAAATACCCACAAAACATACCAATAAAGGTGGCTGCAATTAACGCATATTCTTTCATAAATATTGAAAGCACAATCGCACTGACACCACTACTGATAACGGATATTAAAGTCGATCTATTCTTGATTGTCGGAATAACTATCGCAATGAAGGTTGCCGCTATCGCAAACTCCAACCCTAAATGTTCAAGGTTTGGGATATGCTGGCCAGCAACAATGCCTGTAAAAGTTGCAACGTTCCAAAATACATAAAAGGTAATGCCAGAGCTGAGTGCGTAAACAGCACTAAATTTTTTATGCTTCGCCATATAAGCACAGGTTACCGCAAACATTTCATCAGTAAGAAAAAAGGCAATACTACAACGAAGACCTAATGAGCTTTTTCTGACATGTTCTCGAAAAACAGCGGAATAAAGCAAATGTCTGGAACTAATAACAAAGGTTGAGGAAAACATCGAAGATAAAGAGCCAACTGCGCCCATCATAGTTAATGCGGCAAGTTGAGCTGCGCCCGCAAAAATTAACAATGACATAAGTTGCGCTTGTAATGGGGTTAAACCAACAGTGATTGCTAATGAGCCACACAGTATTCCCCAAGGTACCACAGCGAGTGAAAGCGGGAATATATCAACGATGGCTTGATACATAATTTTAAAATCACTTGGGGTAGATCCCCCAGCAATAGCTGTTCTACTTGGCATTAACGCACTCCTTCAATATTTTGAAAGAGTTTACAGGGGAATCGTTTTTAGTTCTTGTACAAAACTGCTTGTTTTTGAAACTTGCTGGGAGAAGTTCCTAAGGCTTTTTTAAAGTGTCTATTAAAATGACTTTGATCATGAAAGCCACAATCACTCGCCACCATAACAGGTTTAACACCCGCTTTTAGTAACGTTTTCGCTTTCTTTAATCTAGCCTGTATTTGGTAGCTATGCGGGGCAAGATCGAACATTTTTTTGAATTGTCTGATAAAGTGGTATTGACTTAACCCTGCAATTATCGCCAATTGTTTCAACGATATATCCTCAGCAGGATAACTATCTAAATACTCTTTTACCCGAAGCAGTTTTGCCTTACTACCCGAAATATCTTTTGGTACATGGCGAAGTGATGAATGCCTTAAGGTTAACCTTAACATCAAGCTATACATGATAGTTTCTGTTAGTAGCTGCGAAGCATTGTTATCTACTTGATTAAATAACAGCCTTAACTGGTCTGTTAATAGCGGATCGTTAATCACTGAAGAATCGAAATATGGTGCAAATTTTCCCTTGTCATACAGATCGTTACTGATATTTTCAAAATGTTCAGGCAAAGGGTACATAGCACGATATTGCCAACCACCCAATGAAGCAGACTCACCCGTATGTACATCGTCGGCATTAACCAAAATAATAGAGTTTGTATCTGCGGTATGAATTTCACCACTACGGTAAAAGCGTTGTGCGCCTTTTTCAATTACACCAATAGTGTAACCTTCATGTACATGTTTAGAGAACGCCTGCCCTTTATAATCGGCACGAACCATTTCAACGCCACCATAGGCATTGGCAAGGGTAAAGTCGGCTTTTTCCTGTGTTTTATTATCCATAGCTAGCAACTAAAGTTCATTCTTAAAAAATAGTACAATATTACTGATGTTGTTCACAGCTATTTGCACCTTAAATCAAGTTTAATGAACCCTTGAATTTCCTTGAATCTGAGAGTCGAAGCTGAGAGTCGACGCTGACTTTCAAACCAGTATGACAAAGCTAACTTACCTACCTGATTTACGAGACTAACTCACGGAGTTAGTGAATTGTCCGTTTTTGAATATCCCACATACTTCCTTTCCAATTAGAAATAGTGCCAGACGCTTCACAGGTGTCGCAATGCCATTCAATTTTGTTCATATCGATACATGATGCTTCAATACTCCCCTCACATGACAGCTCAGTCCCTCGGGTATTACAATTTAAATCAACTTCAATGAGTGGCTGTTCGATATTCTCAGAAACCGACAACACTATCTTAGTCAGAAAGTTGAATACCGTTTTTGCTTGTTCCGTAAGTGCTAGTACCTCGCCCTTTTCATCAAGAAACTGTTTAAAATCTACTTTTAGGATCATATTTTCTAACCTTAGAATGCTTATGCCCTATTAATAGGGAATAGTATAGTTGATTAGCATAACAACGAATGAGAAAAGCTCACTGTAAAATTTCGTTTCATTGTTAAGCTATGCTACCAACGTTTCGATGATTAAAAGAGTGTCTGACCTTTAACAAAGATGAAATTAGAGTTATTAGACAAATACTCATAACGTTCCAATGAAATGGCTTTCACTTTATCTAAACATTGCTATATAACGCTATGATCAGAAGTAAAAATTATTGGCCATAATGTTAATCGCAGTTCAGGCGAACATAAGGCTTGAAGTGAAGCGCTTTGTTATGCTTTATGTAAATCGAAGTACATAATGTTAAACCAACCACCTAAACTTAATAGCTGATTTTCTACCTTTTTATTTGAAGGCTATTTATAAAGTTATCAAGGTCTTCTGGCATATCTGGATATTTGATAGCAGCATCAGGAATATCGTCCCAATTTGCTTTTGAATTACAGCATAAATGAGCACTTATCTTAATATCAACATTTTCAACCAATCCCATTGGTATCCAATAAAAGTTTGATTCTCTAAGCCTATTTGGAACAGGACTGCCGCATTGTTTACAAAAATGAGAAGTAAATCCAGAATCCTTTTGCCACTGACTAATAGAGTCAGTTCCTGATAACCAGAGAAAATCTGATTCTTTTACAATAGTCGCTGTATTAGAAGTAGAGCCCGACTGTTTCTGACATAACATGCAATGACATTGATACAAACTCGCTATCTCGTTTGAAACATCAAAACTAACACTTCCACAATTACATGAACCTTTCATATACCCCTCCAATTAAATACTACCGCTACTTAACACTAGTGTAAGCCATAAAAAGTAGACACTGTTTTATGCGCAATTACGCTCATATTTAGTAGAGCTGACTTAGCCCAGCTATAAATACCTACGTAAACACTTGTAAAAACTCAATATATTCAAATATACCCGATTTACCTTCATTAATCGAGCGGCATTACTCAGAGTAAATACGCTTTATTTTCAATCGACTATATAACTATTGCATTACCTCATCATCTCAACATTATCGCTTTGAACTTCTTCGAGTATAATGAATTTCTTTTAATTCATAGATGATCATCATCGAAATTTAACTTTCTAAATAGCCCTTTACTAAGGGGATAAATATATACCCGCTCCACTTGAAGATGCTCGTTTCAGGAAGTCTGAGCTATTCATAATCAAGGCACATTTTTTTATTAAGGGTCACTCCCTTAAAAAGAAATGTAACGCAGAGTATGATTTGCTCAGCCTTGCCTAAAGGCGTTTCTAATTCCAGCTGAATCATGCATCTTCAAGTGGAACGGATATAGTTAGCTATAATTGAAGAGGAACGTTCACAGCCAACTGTACTCTATGCATTTGAAGGTTATGTTAGGCTGAATTAATACAAACTTAATTATAGTGGGTAATAATTGCTCTCATCATTTGTGCTTGTAGCTCATAAGTCTCATCACCGCCATTAGTTAAAATAGCAATTTCAAGGTCATGCTTCGGATGAAAGAATAGTTCTGTTTGGTAGCCGTCTTGTGAGCCTCCGTGAGAATAAAAAGGAACATCCCCCCAACCTATCATCCATCCTAAACCAAAGGTGCCATCATTACCCGCATCACTATGAACTTTTGTCATTAAACGGAATGACTCTTGATTAATAATTTTCCCTTCTTTCAACGTTACAATAAAGTTGTTCAGATCTTCAATACTACTGACTTGTGCCATTGCGCCAGTGGTATATTGATTTATTCCAAAAAAAGTTTCTGTTTTAGCGTAATTAAGGGCATCTGTAGACTTCATAGCGACACCCTCTTCTACAATGTAGGTGTTTTTCATGTTTGCTGGAACAAAAATTTTCTGCCTCAAATAATCTGAAAAACTTATGCCACTAGATATTTCAATAACTTGAGCTAACAATACATAGCAACTATTACAATAAATCGCTTTATCGGAAGTGAGTGCTTTCACCTGAATATTTTTTGCAGAAATGAACTTTACAACATCATGATTGGTAGACAAATTTGCTAAGCCTATATTTGAATCAGAAAAGAAATCTTCAGAAATGAATACCCTATGACTAAGCAGATGTTTTATCGTAATACCTTTCCACTTTAGGGGTAACTCTGGAATAAACTTAGTTACATCATCGTCAAGTGATAGCGATTCGCTCTCTACTAATGTCAATATCGCTAACGCAGTAAAAGGCTTACTAATTGAGCCTAATCTAAATCCCGTGCTTGAACTAATAGAAAGGCGCTTCGCTTTATTAGCAAGCCCTTTACTTACTTTATATATCACGTCGTTATTTTTTTTTAAAAGAACACTAACCCCAGGTCTGTCTTCTTTTTGCATTGATAAAATGAGGTTTAACTTATCTACAAGAGATTTTTCATTGGTGTGGACTTCATTACTACTTAAAGATACAAAGCTGATTAAATAGAGAAACAAAACAATTTTCTTAGTAAACGTATGCACTATAAAATTTCCTTGATAATGACATAGAGTAAACTGCCAGCACTACAATAAGGGCAAGATAATAGTTTGCTAAAATTGTGTAACGAAGCGAAACAACGCAAGTGGTTAACAGTCACTCTTTGAATCTTCCTTAGCGTTATGCAAACCCCATTTACTGTATGAAGTAACCAACCGTTAGCCATTTTCCGCTATTTTTACTTAGGGTTAAAATTTCTGTAGATGCTTTTTTATTTTGAAAATCAGTTTGAAATTGAATAACAAGATATTCACCCTCAGGAACGCCAGGCAGTGATGAATATTCTTTAGCACTTAACTCTATGCGTGATGTAACTTTACCCAAGGGTGTACGAATTCCCTTGAGAGCACTATCCCATTTTTTTTGTGATAATTGTGACTTAAAAAATGAGTCGGCCTTTTGCCAACTTTCACCATATTTCCCTGCATCGATAATATTAAGCCATTCTTTAGAAGCACTTGAACCTGGTGCTGGGTTAGCCCAAACAACAGACGACATGATTAACGATAAGATTAATAATAGGTTTTTCATGATAATTCCTTTTACATTTGTATTGATTGTATTAATTAAACTTTAAAGTAAACATAGTAAGGTTTTTTATAGTTTGCTGAAGTGCCTAACGAAGCAGAGCCGAACAAACTGTTAGCAGTCTGCCTTAAATTCTTATTTGAGTATGAAAAACTACTCTTCATTTAATCCGAGATCTATATACCCAATAATGTAGCCATACTCCTTGTCACTTAAGGCATTTATCTTATGTAACCCTTTTGCGTAATCAAAAGTCCAAGGTTTACCATTAGGTGTTAAAGGAATAGTTAAGTCTAAGTTGACGAGAGACTCATCGACAACTTTGTTACCTCTTTGCACCGCTTTTTTGGCACAATAACTTAAAATATACTCAACCGCATATTTATCCACCGAGGGTTCCCAAGTATATTCTGTTTCGCATGCTGTTTTACGCTCACCTTCCGCAGTGATGTACTCAAGTTTTCCTCGAGTACTGCAAGAGATTACCCCTAACATTAGTGATAATAGAAAGAATAGTCTCAATTAAACTCCCTCCTTTTGATAAGCATAACATCGCAATAAACGGCTAAGTTATAGTTGGGTAACGCAGTGAGCAAACCTGATAATACTTTTTTACTCATTTACACTATCCTTTGTAGCTTGAAACACTAATGTACCACGAAAATCTAACGCTCTGTTAAGCGGCTAATTACAATTTGCTATCATTCCCAGAGCGTGAGTAAACTTTAAGTGTCCGTTTAAGAAAACTTGTTATATTTAAATAACTTAAAAAGAGTAGTTAACACCAACATTAGTGCTATTCCAGCTAGAAGAAACCCCAGAAACAATTGTTAAGTCTGGTAATACCTGATAATCAATAAACAAAGAAAATGCTTCTGAGATTTTATAATTTAAACCCACACCATAATTAAATCCACTTTCAGAGCACTTAATAAAAGAAGGATATACCTGTGTATAATTTCCATCAATATCAGTGTGATGAGCCGTTGTTGTTATTTCATACTTACTTTTAGTAACCCCTGCTAAGGCGAATATGCTAAAGGTGTTAGAGATAGGATAAGACCCCTTTATAAATAATGAGGCTTGTGTATCTATGTCCTCTTTATACTCTTGGTCAGGTGAATATTTGTTAGAATAGCCTGATGTACCAATATTGAACCTTGTTTCTAGAGCGAAAAACTTATTAATTTGGTAGCCTGCAATAATACCTGCTGTATTTAGCTCTCTATCAGGTGAAGAAGCAACGTCTTGTGCGCTGTATTGTGCACCAAGATACCAACTATTTTCAGCGTATACAGAGGGGGCATAAATTGACGCTAGAACTGTACAAGTTAAAGGTAATAGTATTTTCATTTTAAGTCCTTTTTAATATTATCGATGATGATAACGGGTAGTCCATGTGGCCTCATTAAGAGGCAATAAAATTGTTGGTTACAATAAGCGACGCAGGATCAAAAACCAACTATATTTTCTCCTTATTTAACAAATTATTAGGTGTTATTTATTAACTTATACCCAACGTCGTACCTTTGATGCATAAGTAGCGTACTCTATAGGAAATTTTTGAGATAGATGTATCTCTTCTTCTAAAGTCTGACTGTTTAGCGTGTATAAACCAATAGTTAAACATACTAATGAAAAAACAGAAGGCATGGCGAAGAAAAAACCGAGTTGCGCAACCGCTATACAAACAAACATTGGGTTACGTGAAAATTGATAAGCCCCACTAGTAATAACGCTGGCTGGTCCAGAAGGATCAATACCAGAACGCCATTCTTTTCCTAAACTATAATGAATTAATACAGTAGAGAGGAAGCCGACCGTTAATAATATTAACCCTAGTGTTATAACTGATGGTAACTCCAGGATATTCATCATACCCAAGTAATTATCAATATTAGGGTAAAATAATCTAAATAAACATACCATCCATATAGAGATACGGAAATAACGAAAGGCAATATGGTTCCACCAAGTTTTGCAAAATGGTTTTCCTGCAAACACCAATGATTTACCATTCTGTCGTTTCTTGTTAATCAATCTAAAAGTATAAAATGTTGCGACGATTGAATAGAAAACAGCCAAGTATATCTTAGTAAACTCGATAATTTCTAATGCATTAAAACCTAAAACCATAATTCTCTTCTTCGTAATACCTGAGTACCAATATATTCAGTAATACATTCTGCGTATGACGTATTTGCACATAACGCCTTAATAAACAGAGCGAAATAGTTGGCTATTATCCTGAAGCAAAACAGAGCCAACTGTTTTGTTCCGTTTGAAGTGCTGGTTATGCATACTATTTATTTATGTGTTTTTTAAGCGATTCGTCAAGTGCCTTTTGTTGATTTT
>OJGO01000673.1_pt1 | contig 10324 bp, 7 predicted proteins | sample 1594871 | NCBI WGS metagenome assembly OJGO01 (sample SAMN05416798, study PRJEB24817) | seawater metagenome | isolation source: Sea water | place: Canada:Atlantic | collected 2013-07 | reverse complement strand
AGCTTGGTGATACAAAAGATGAACTCAATACTGAGCAATGGCTTGATGTATTAACTCAAGCACGAGCTATGGGCGCGGTACAACTGGGCTTTTCCGGTGGCGAACCTTTGTTGCGCAAAGACTTAGAAAAAATGGTTAAGCACTCAAGAGACTTAGGCTTTTATACCAACTTGATCACCTCAGGCATTGGTTTAACCGAAAAACGTATTGCCAAGTTAAAAGTAGCGGGCTTAGATCATATCCAAATTAGTTTTCAAGGCGCAGATCCTGAAATGAACGATATTATCGCAGGACGCGGTAACGCCTTTGAGCAAAAATTTAAAATGGCGCAGTCGGTTAAAGCACAGGGTTATCCTATGGTATTAAATTTTGTTATTTCAAAACAAAATATTAGCCAAGTTGAAGATATCATGCGCTTAAGCTGCCAATTAAATGCCGACTATGTTGAGCTTGCTACGGCGCAATATTATGGCTGGGCGTATGATAATCGAGATCATTTATTACCTTCACAACAACAACTGATAGACGCAGAGAGAATCGTCAATGAGTTCCGTGATAAACAACAAGGTAAAGGGCCTCAATTTATTTTTGTAACTCCTGATTATTTTGAAGATCGACCCAAGGCATGTATGAATGGCTGGGGTAATACCTTCTTAACCATAGCGCCAGATGGTAGTGCTCTTCCATGTCATAGCGCAAAAATGTTGCCACTGAAATTTCCTAACGTAAAAGACAAATCTATCAGCGATATTTGGCAGCAAGATTTCTCTTTTAATCGTTTTCGTGGTGATAGCTGGATGCCACAGCCTTGTCAAAGTTGTGATGAAAAAGAGAAAGATTTTGGCGGCTGTCGTTGCCAAGCTTTTATGATGACAGGCGATATGGATAAAACAGATCCTGTGTGCAGTAAATCTCCCGACCACCATTTAATTCAAGAAGCAATTGAACGAGCAAAACACCCAAAAAATCAGCTATTAGAAAGGGTAAATAAACGCAGTATTAAAGACGCAGATATTGTTCAAATAAAGCTATGATCCCTGCCAGTCAAATTGAGCGTCACCCTAATGGATTACAACATCATAATATTAATGATGAACAAGGCTTTAGTGCATTAATTGTGGTTAACACGCCAGCGCTAGATGATAGCGGCGTTAGCCACGCAGTTGAACACTTAGTTTTCCGTCGAAGTACGGCATTTAATCACCCCGAATCTTTATTTCAGCTTACAGCACTGACCGATTTATCCATTAACGCCTCCACCCACTATAATGTCACCTACTATCATTGTTACAGTCAGTGCCGGAAAACCTGTTTACTGGGCTTAAATTATTTACTCAATGGTCTATTAGCACCTATATTTGCAACAGAAGATTTAGCACAGGAAATTTATCGCGACGATTGTTACGGTGTTATTAACCGTGAATTAACTCCTCAACAGGCTAATCAACAAGGTAACCAGCAAAATAACCTACAAAGTATCATTGCTCGTAGTGATACTTCGGCGCAACGATGTTATCAATACGGTGGTGATATTGAACTGATCTCGCAGTTAACCATGGCCGATATCACACGGTATCATGCTCAATATTACCAAGCACAAAAGATGCACTTGGTTACTGGAAATATTGAACCAACGTTAGTCGCTTCTCTACTTGAATCCATTGATGATAGAACCAAGAACGGGACACCGTATTGCCCTAGAGTTCTACCTAAAGCTGATTTTTGTAACAATAGGCAATTAGTCAGATGGTATATTGATGAAGAGTTTTATGCCTATTTCTCAACAAATCATAAAAGCTTAAGTCATTTAATTGAAGGTCTCGACGCCCTGCTAATTTCACCACAATACAACCTAAACAATAAGCAACAGTTCACCCTCGACATTATTGCGCCTATAAATGTATCCAAAGCTATTTTAACTAAAACGTTAATCAGCTTTATTTTAAAACATACTGTGCATAAGAGCGTTAAAGAGAATAAACAATCGCTTAAGTTTTCACCTGTGATTATTCTCTTATTTAATTACTATCAAACTCTCGTGCGAGACTTAGACACTAACTTTACTAAAAGCAGAGCTAAAAACTTAACTAAAAAACCGCCACAAAACTTAACAGAACAAGTTAGTTTCATATTAGGCCACGGCGTAGTTTACCCGCTACAAAACCCCCCTCATCTTAAGCAACAACAAAAAAACACACCTATACCCTTATTGCCAGTTGCAAACCTATTATTAAAGCAATTATCACAACATTTAGGTGAGAATGAACATCAGCAAAGTGAATATAAACACCGTGCTTTACCAACACTTTTTTCACCTTTAAGAATACAAGCTCAACAGCTATTAATGCAGCAGAAAAGAGTAGCTGAAGTATTTGATGCAGACCACTGCCTCATAGTGATTGATATTAAAAATAAAGAACAAAATATAGCGATATTAGCGAGTTTTATTATCAACGCATATCCAACCTTTCTTGCTTCACGTACTCAAGGTCATTGTTATGCTATTGTCAGCCAATATGTAATGGACAGTCATCATCTCATCTTTTATAGCGCCTTTGATGTAGCCCCCCACTTTAGATTAACAGCCATAACAGAGTCCCTAAAGAGCTTGTATAAAGACCTATCTTTTATTGCCGCAGCTTTACCCTTAGCAAAAACTAAACTTAACAATGTTGAGCTCAAAAGTATTACCGCCGGCTCAATTGCTGAGTTTATTTTGCATAATATGCCGACTTCCGATACCTAGTTCACAGCTCAGATTGGCTTAACGAAAGAGCCCATTATTTCGTAATAACGCAATCTGCCCACCTTAGCCCATTAAGCTAATACCAATCAGATAAATTAATGCTTCATATTTTAATGTGGATAAATTTTCAAGAACAAGGCGTCTGATTGGTATAAGATAGTTTTTCAATCGTCAATCGAGTAATACAATGAAATACATAGCATTTATAACCTCTGTTTTATGCCTTACTAGCAGTACATTAGCCTATGCGGTGCAAGACAATGCAAAAGCAGTCAAAGCGGCAATGCCTGAATTGATGGCGATATATAAAGATTTACACCAAACACCAGAACTCTCTAGTGTAGAATTTAACACAGCTAAAAAGTTAGCTAAAACAGCCCGAGATTTAGGTTTTGAAGTCACTGAAAAAGTGGGTGGCACAGGTGTTGTTGCAGTATTAAAAAACGGTAAAGGCCCAACCGTATTAATTCGTGCAGACATGGATGCCCTGCCCGTAAAAGAGCAAACCGGATTAGCATTTGCTTCCAAAGTTACCACCACGACTGAAGAAGGCCAACAAGCCCATGTAATGCATGCTTGTGCACATGATACCCATATGAGCAGTTGGGTTGGTGCCGCAAAATTACTCAGTAAAAATAAAGCAAATTGGTCAGGTACTTTAGTGATGATATTACAACCTGCTGAAGAGCGTGGTCGTGGGGCAAAGGATATGATAGCTGACGGCTTATATAAACGCTTTCCAAAACCTGATTATGCCTTAGCTTTTCATAACTCTGCCAGTTTAAAGGCGGGTGTTATTGGTTATACTCCAGGTTATACTTTTGCTAATGTTGATAGCGTGAATATCCTTGTTAAAGGTGTTGGTGGTCATGGTGCCTACCCACACGCAACTAAAGATCCTATTGTATTAGGCGCACGCATTGTTGGTGCTTTGCAAACCTTAGTGAGTCGAGAATTAGACCCTCAAGATCCTGCTGTCGTCACCGTTGGCAGTTTTCAATCAGGCACTAAGCACAATATCATTTCTGATCAGGCGTTATTGTTATTAACCGTACGCAGTTACTCAGATGAAACGCGTCAAACCCTACTCGATGGTATTGCTAGAATAGCCAAAGGTGAAGGCATCGCCATGGGTGTACCTGATAAATTATTACCGATAGTTACCGTTAAAGATGAATTTACCCCTGCCACTTATAACGAACCTGAATTTACTAAAAAAATGGCTAACTTATTTAGCACTGAACTTGGTAAAGATCGCGTGCTTGAAGTACCTGCGGTAATGGCCGGAGAAGACTTTGGTCGTTATTATAGAGCTGATACCAGCATTAAAAGCATGATATTTTGGGTAGGCGGTGTACCTCACGATAAATGGCACTCAGCTCAAGAAACAGGCGAAGGTTTACCATCATTACATAGTCCATTCTGGGCACCTGATGCCGAACGAGTCATTGCTACCGCAACACAGGCGATGAATAGCGCTGTGCTAACCATATTGGCAAAGTAAATTCATAACCCAGCTGAATTTATTTTAGCATCCCGTCATAGCACTCGAATAACTGTGGTCAGTAGCAAGGCAATTTGCTACTGACTGACAAAGTAACAAAAACCTAGGGTATTCTGCAAAATAATAAGCAATACCCCGAACTATCCCTACTTCTTTCCGTGTAAAACAATAGAGTTAAGTTCAGTAAAAAAACAAAGCTAATGATTAATTTTATTCACCTATTAATTATAGTAATGATCACTTATCATTGTTGTTATCGTCACCTCACTGCAAGTTAATACAATCATGTCAAACAAGTTGCCTGCGTTACATCTTTTTGGAATTTTTGAAGCTGCTGCGCGCCATGAAAATTTTAAACAGGCGGCGGCGGAATTATTTATAACGCCCTCAGCGGTCAGTCATCAAATTAAGGCATTAGAAGCTTTTTTGGGTTTTGAGTTATTTCAGAGAAAAAGCCGTGGCGTCGCACTAAATGCCGCAGGTAAAGTATATTTGCACTATGTACAGCAAGGCATAAGTAAGCTTGAACAAGGTACAAAAGTTGTCAGTAATAAATTTTCATCGCCGTCACTTAAAATATCAACTTTTACCACCATGGCAAGTAATGTCATTATTCCTAAATTAAGTTATTTTCAACAAAAACACCCAAGTATTGATATTCGTATTGAAACAGGGATGAATATAACCGACTTACGTTACGATGACTGTGATTTGGCAATTCGCATGGGAAAAGGAGATTGGCCAGGTGTTGTGGTTAAAAAATTACTTAACCTGACAGCCCATGCAGTATGCTCTGCAGACTTCGCTAAAAAACATCAACTGACTTCACCCGAACAAATTAGCCAAGTTCCCCTTATCGACCTTGAAAATATGAATAATATTTGGCGCACATGGTCGGCAGCTATGCAGCTACCTAAAATGCAATATAAGCATCAATTAACCTTTAGTAATTACGATGCCTCTTTACAAGCTGCAGAGCAAGGGCTGGGCTTGGCACTGGCAATTATGCCGATTGAGCATGCGTTAATTGAACGTAATTTATTAGTTTTACCGTTTGAAAAAGCAGCGAAATTTGATCAGTCACTCTATGCGGTATATCGTGAAGAAGATCGAAATCGTCATGACATTCACTGCTTTCTTGATTGGTTAACTAAGTTACCTGACCTTAAACCCATTTAATCTTATACCCGTTACCATTCAAGGTGCATGTTTCAGAGTGCTTGAGCAATTTCAATTCAAGGCGCTGTGATGAAATAATGGTTATTCAGGAGAATATGCTCCTGCATTCTCTAATAGGCTACATCCATGTAGCGTCCTTATAAATCAAAGCAACGACGAAGTGATGTTGCTCAAACGCTTCTTCGATGGGTTTCAAATGACTTTATACCGCGTTAAATATTCAAACCATAGAATGACTATGCTTAAATTATTTACCTTGCCTAAAGCCATTTTAATTCCCACTGAAATCCTGCACTTTGATTGGTAACGGGTATATACCCCATGGGTTATTTTAATTCACCTATAGGGTGAATATTTTCCTTTTGTAACTATTGCGCTATCCCACTAACATTATCCAAACGGTCAAACCAAGGATAACAAAATGTTTAGTTCAAAAGTCATGGTAATTTATCGAATCATTGTCCTATTGCTATTGAGTATACCTACGGCAATAAATATTTATAGCAATGGAGGTATTGTCAGCTCAATGATATATGTGCCATTAATAACACTAGGATTTTCAGCTATTGCTATCTTTCTCGATGGCAAACTAGAAAGCGCATTAAATCGAGCTAAGGTATTAACGAAACTTAAAGTACCTACCGCTAATATTTATCTAAAAACGACAAGTGATATAGCGATATCAAAGTTAGCAATCTAGAGTACAGGCTATTAAAAGAAGTGACTTAGAGAACAGACTTCACCACTTTAATATTCAAACGTTTGGCAATCCGATTTAAATTAGCGCGATCGGTAGATAGTCGCCTTGCAGCAGCAGCCCAATTACCCTCTTCTTCTGTGAGAATTCGGCTAATTAATTGTTTTTGAAAACTCTCTGTTTCTCCTTTCAAATTCAAGTTAGCACGCTGCTCAACCATTGTTGATAATCCACTTTCAGCGATAAGTTCTATTGGCAATTCTACCCCTATCGCATTAAGTGTCCCGCAATCTACCTTGTCTATTGAGATTATAGCTTTATCACGCTGTCGTGCTCGCGCTTTTAGAGTTGCCCTGCTGACTACATGCTCTAGTTCGCGCACATTACCAGGCCAGTTATATTGTGTTAAATGAGCAACCGCTTGCTCGGTAATTTTTAACTGAGTAATACCGAGCTTTCGCCGAGTTTGCTCAACAAAGTAACCAGCTAATAACTGTACATCGCCAACTCTCTCATAAAGCCTAGGTACTCTAATCGGGTATACACTTAACCTGTGGTATAAGTCTGCACGAAAGCGACCTTCTCCCACTTCTTCTTTAAGATCTCTATTGGTCGCAGCGACAATACGAACATCCACTTCTTCAACATTATCTTGACCAACCGGTTGGATCTCATTGCTCTGTATTGCCCTTAATATTTTACTTTGTGCACCAAAGGGTAATTCCCCTATTTCATCTAAAAATAATGTACCGCCATCAGCTAAGGAAAACTTGCCAGCGCGGTTTCTATCAGCCCCCGTAAAAGCACCTTTGACATGGCCAAACAGCTCACTTTCAATCAAATTTTCAGGTAACGCGGCACAATTGACATAAACCATAGGGCCATGCTGGCGAAGTGATTTTTGATGAAGAGTACGGGCAACTAGTTCTTTACCAACTCCTGTTTCACCATAGATTAAAATATTAAAATCAGATGAAGCGACAATATCTAACTCTTGCTTGAGTTGCGACATTATAGGGCTCTCGCCGATAAGCTCACCACCATCGCGTTTCCATGCTTCTTCTGTCAACTCTGCCACCACACGCTGTGAATGATCCGCCCTACTTTCAAGTTGTTCTAACAAAAAAGCGGTATTGAGTGTTGCAGCAGCAATGGCCGAAATAACTTCTAACATACGCACGTCAATGTCTTCAAAGTCATGCGGTGTAAGGCTATCAATCGTTAATAAACCCAACAGTTTATCATCATAATACAATGGTAACCCCATACATGAATGCACAGGTAAATCACCCTCACGGTCAATCAATAGACCGTCATAGGGATCAGGTAATGGTGAGTCAGCCGCAAAACGAATGGGTGATTTTGACTGGCAAAGAGCTAGAAATCTAGGATGTTCTTCGACATAAAATCGACGACCTAAGGTATCTCTACTCAAGCCTTGTAAAGCAATAGGTTTGAGTACGTCACCATGAAAAGAAAGTAACGCGACCGCATCACAAGTTATTGTTTTCCTAACGGTGTCTAACAACCGGTCAAATCTATCCTTGGTATTTAAACTCGTGGCAAGATCAAGGGCTAGCTCAATAACTGCCGTTGATGATATTTTTTTCATAACTTTTCCTGATGAAATAATTGTCCTGATGAAAGCCCATGTAGAGTTAAAACATTTTTACGCTGGTCATGAAGAGATAAAATAACACAATAGAGTCATTATGACCACCAAATAACAAGGTCATAATGACTACATAAATATCCACCAATAACTTAACATCATGTATTTAAAGAATAAATAAACTTGGCACTTGCTTTGCAATTACTAAATAAATAATCAAAGTAAATAAACAACAATCGATAAGAGGTCACCATGTATTCGCAATTTTTCATCGCTCCTCAACTGCCTAAGATAGAGAATGCGCTAGCTTTTCAAAAATGCTTAGTCATAGGTAACTATTTAATGTTGTTATCTTTTTTTGTTGTGGTTACTTCTGTTTTTATTACTTTCGCTATTGATGACCATTTCACCATCTCTGCGCAAGTCTCTGCACATATTGCCACAATTGTTTTCGCGGGTTTACTCAAAATTGGCTATGTATTGCGCTGTATTGCTTTACATGGTTTTGGTCAAAGGAACTTTTAATATGTTACAAATTCAAGACTCTGAAAGCGCTCAATTAAACTTTGATCAACCTAGTTCTGATCATCAAGATAGCAATGCACTTAATTATTTAGCACAACACCCGATATTAGATTTGCCCTTTAGAAGCTATTTTTTACTGGCCGTTGCTTGCTCTATGGTCGCATTAGGAATATGGGCTGCTTATTTTAATGGCTACTTTAGCTTAGCTGAAAATGGCATTAGCCCATTGGCTTGGCATATTCATGAAATGATTTTTGGTTTTGGTGCCACTGTTGCCGTCGGTTTTATTCTTACCGCCGCGCAGACATGGACAGGCCAACCAAGCATTAAAGGTTTACCGGTACTTGCTTTCGTCGGATTGTGGTTACTTGTTAGATCCGCATTATTGGTTAACTCACCTAGTACTATTATTGTGGCTATTGTCTTACAAAGTTTTTGGTGGTTGGGCTCAATTATTGTCTTTACTCGTTTGGTGCTAAAAGGTAACAACCGACGAAATTACTTATTTATTCCATTGTTATCAGCGTTAATGTTACTCAATATCGCTTTACTGTTACTTGATTTTAATGGCTATCATGAATTAACCCGACACATTGCTAGAACCAGTGTATTAATGTTTTGCCTACTGATGGGTATTTTAGGTGGCCGCGTAATCCCCTTTTTTACCGTTTCAGGCGCTAAGCTTGAACCTATCAAAACGCCTAACTGGCTGACGCCCTTATTAACAATCACGTCAATTTTGGGCGTATTAGCCTTTTTTAGTTCTGCTTTTATTGAATTACCCTTTAGTCCGGCAATATTAATGATAGCGTCCGGTCTACTTCACCTTATCAGGCAAGGTTATTGGCGCAGCTTTGCAACCCGAAAAATCGCTTTATTATGGTCATTGCATATCGCCAACTTTTCCTTAGCTTTAGGGCTTATTTTACTTGGTGTGAGTTATTTTCAGACGCAAAGCATAGAGTATTTCAGCGTATCAATATCCTTTGGTGATGCCTTACATTTAATCACTATCGCTGCAATGGGTTTGATGATCTTTGCCATGATGAGCCGAGTATCTTTAGGCCATACAGGGCGAGCATTAATACCCAGTAAATTGGTTTTATGGGTGTTCTTCCTGATTATATTTTCAGCATTTACCCGCGCCATACTGCCAACGATAACGTCACAACCATTACTTGCTTGGAATATTAGCGCGCTAGCTTGGCTAATCGCTGGGTTGTTTTTCTTAAAGGTTTACTTGCCTATTTTAACAGCTAAAAAAGTTGAAAAATTCTTTAGTCGTTAAAACAAAAGTAAAAAATAATTTTAAAAAAGCTCTTAGGTGATTTTACCTAGGACTAATTATTACATTCGGAGTAAACATGTTAACTGATAAACATATCGACATTATTAAGAGTACTATTCCCCTATTAGAAAACGCAGGGCCAGCATTAACAGGACATTTCTATCAACGGATGTTTAGCCACAACCCTGAGCTTCAAGATATCTTCAATATGGCTAACCAACATTCAGGTAGACAACAAGTTGCTTTATTTGAAGCCATTGCCGCTTATGCTAAGAATATTGAAAACCTTGCGGCGTTAACCACTGCAGTGGAGCGTATTGCGCAAAAACATACTAGTTTCAATATCAAAGCCGATCATTACGCTATTGTTGGTCATCACCTTATTGAAACACTGCGTGAATTAGCCAGCGATGTGTTTACTGTTGATGTTGAAGAAGCGTGGACTTCTGCTTATCAATTTTTAGCACAAATATTTATTGACCGAGAAGCCCAGTTATATCAAGAGCGCGCAGAAACCTTGGGCGGTTGGCGTGATGCCAGAGCTTTTACTGTCGTAGATAAAGTAGTGGAATCAAAGCTCGTCACCAGCTTTGTGTTTATGCCCGTTGATGATAAAGCTGTTATTGGCTTTCAGCCTGGTCAGTATCTAGGTATCGAAGTGTCAGATCCCAGTAGAGAATTTAAAGAAATTCGTCAATATTCATTATCAACTAAAGCTAATGATCAAACATATCGAATTTCTGTCAAACGAGAAATAAATAATGTAGATGGCA
>OJGO01000666.1_pt1 | contig 10439 bp, 7 predicted proteins | sample 1594871 | NCBI WGS metagenome assembly OJGO01 (sample SAMN05416798, study PRJEB24817) | seawater metagenome | isolation source: Sea water | place: Canada:Atlantic | collected 2013-07 | reverse complement strand
TTATCACTCAGGACTATCAACAAACAGTCATTTTTCGACTCGCCATTCCAATAGAAAAATTGGGTTTAATGCAAGATAAGTTACACACATTGTCATCGGGACAATTACAGTTAACTGCTCTCGAATAATAAATCAATAAGAAAAATAAAACGTGCAATATAAAAATATTATCCGAATTTTAGGCTTATTGGTTGGGTTACTTAGTGTGACCATGCTGCCTCCTGCATTAATCTCACTAGTCTACCGCGATGGTGGCGGTTTACCTTTTATTCTGGCTTTTTTATGGTGTATCTGCACAGGATTTTTGGCTTGGTATCCTAACCGCTTCGAAAAAACAGATCTTAAAGCCAGAGAAGGCTTCTTAATTGTTGTGCTCTTTTGGTTAGTATTAGCCAGTTTTTCCGCTATTCCTTTAATGTTATTAGAACAACCCAATCTCTCTACCGCGGATGCTTTCTTTGAATCCTTTTCAGGGTTAACTACAACAGGGGCAACCATATTAAATCATATTGATGATTTACCTCACGCAGTATTATGGTATCGCCAGCAATTACAGTGGTTAGGTGGCATGGGAATAATCGTTTTAGCCGTTGCCGTTTTACCTATGCTTGGTATTGGTGGTATGCAGCTATATCGTGCAGAAACTCCAGGCCCAGTTAAAGACTCAAAGATGACTCCCCGTATTGCCGATACCGCAAAACACCTATGGTACATATACTTAGGATTAACCATTGCATGTGCTTTAGCATATTGGCTTGCAGGTATGTCGGGGTTTGATGCTATTTGTCATGCCTTTTCAACCATTGCTATTGGTGGCTTCTCTACCCATGATGCCAGTATGGGCTATTTTAATAGTCCAACCATTAACTTAGTTTGTGTAACATTTCTGCTGATTGCTGGGGTAAACTTTGCTTTGCACTATGCCGCAGTGCAAAGTAGATCGTTAAAGAGTTATTTCTTTGATCCTGAGTTTAAAGTATTTATTGGTATTCAAATTGTACTGACTTCAATTTGTTTTATCGTGCTCTTAACTACAGGTACCTACCAAGATGCTGACCAAGCATTAGACCAAGCGTTATTCCAATCTGTTTCTATTAGTACGACAGCGGGATTTGCAACAACGTCTTTTGCTGATTGGCCAACGTTATTGCCAATGCTGCTAATTTTTTCAAGTTTCATTGGTGGTTGTGCTGGTAGCACAGGCGGCGGTATGAAGGTAGTACGGGTAGTCTTACTTTATTTACAAGGTCTACGTGAATTAAATAAACTAGTACATCCCAAAGCTATATTTAGTATTAAGTTAGGACGAAAAGTTTTACCTGATCGTGTTGTTGAGGCTGTATGGGGCTTCTTTTCTGCTTACGCTGCGGTGTTTGTTATTTGTATGTTATTGCTATTGGCGGCTGGTATGGATGACATTACTGCCTTTACAGCCGTAGCTGCTTGTATCAATAACCTTGGTCCTGGGTTAGGGGAGGTTGCGGCAAACTTTTCTTCTATTAATGACATGAGTAAGTGGGTATTAATCATGGCTATGCTGTTTGGCCGTTTAGAGATATTTACGCTGCTTGTTCTATTTACCCCTGCTTTCTGGCGCTCATAAATCATTAAGTTGTATATATTTGGTTTACTCTATATATACAACTTAATTAAATCACAATTATTTCAAAGTCTTAATTACCATTTATAACTCAATGCTATCCAGCCTTGGGTATCTGAACTTTCATTCTCAGGATTCACTTGTGCGAGACCATAATTAATGGCTATGTTGGTTATCCCAGTGAAACCAAAGTCATTATTAAGTGATCCTTTAACACCATAGCTATCAATAATATCTCGTTCAGTCATTTCATGGCGAGTATAAAAGGCCTCTAAAAACCCTAATGGTATATAGGCTTGATAAGCTTGATAGTCATTCCCCATTTGACGATAAAACGCTAATTCAGGTGCTAGTTGTTTATTAATGTGCGCTTTCTCTTGAATTAGTGTTGAAGAGTAACCACCCAGACTGAGAATATCGCCAGCGTCTTCTGAACGCTGTGCCCATAGATAATTAAAACCTAAGGTAAAACCCTGTATATGAGCATTCAAGTTCGCTAGACCATTACTACCAGTATAATTACCATCATTACCATTAATTTCTGCTTGATCATCTTGAGCTGAAATCAGTTGGGCATTTATTGCTTGTGAAATTCCCCAGCTTTGTTGGTCGTGTGACCAGCTTTGTTCAATACCGAGAGAAAAAGAGTGGCTAGAAAAATCAATATGCTGGCTGTTTTCATATTGTGATGCTTGCACTCGTGCAAATACATCGATAGCGAGTGTTTCTATGCTATAGGGATAACGAGCTTCAAGTAATAGCCCTTTTTCTGTTGTGTTACCTAAATTTAATGCATCACTATCTTGTTTATCTGTTTTCAAGTCAAAGACATAACCGTGAGCTAGTAATTTTACCGGCCAACCTTGCCAGCGAATTACCCCTGATGCACCAGAGATAATGTTACTGAAAATATCTTGGCTAGCATTGACTTGCCAATCAAAACGAGAAAGCACATCACCTGATTTATAACCAACTTCGAGCATACTACTACTGGCAGAATAAATACTTTCAGCAATCGTTACTGTTCCTTGTTGAGGACCAATGCCATAGGCTGATTGCTCACCAATACTTTCATCGACAGCGATAGTTGCTTTGGAAAGTCTTAACTTGTCAGCCAAATTAACAGTCATTGCTGAGGATATAGTCGTGTTTGTTATTACCTGTTTATTCGCTTTATTTAAATCAAGTTGATAAACATCAGGTCCTTGAGCATTAATCGCCATATGAAGCAGTTTGTTATCTGCTTTTGCCATAGGCCAAGTAACGACTTGTTCTCCAGAAGTTACAGCCGATAAGACTTTATCTGAAAAGTCATATTTATATAAGCGGGTTGCACTATCTAAACCAGCAACAAAATACAATGATTGTCCATCCTTAGACCATTCAGGGAATGAAAGGAATTGATACTTGTCAGGCAAAGGGATTATTTGTTCTTGTTCATTATCAAGTTGGCGAACTTTTAATTGCCATTTTTTATTTAAGCTTGAACTAACATAAGCAAAACTATTAGACGGAGAGCCATCAAGGGTTGGGCGAAGTCGCGGGAAATCGTAAACTTGCTTAAGGCTTGGTGGTGTCAGTTCTGCGGTTATTTCACCTAAAGACTCAGCAGCTAAACTGACTTTAACTAATTGGGAGTTACCAACACGGCTGCGCTCAGCAATAATAAATTGTCCATCGCTACTAATATCAAAGCGACGAATATTTGCACTGCTTGTCAGTTGTTTTATTGTGTTTGTTGGTAAGTGCCAAGAAAAGAGATCTTGATGGTAACTGTTTTTCTTCGCTAAGCTACTGGCGCCATAGATAATGGTATCTTTATCAAGCCAACGAGGATTTTTTATACCGCGCTTATTTCTTTGATCTAAGGAATAAGCGATTTCACGTTTGAAAACACTGGGCGCTTTATCAACAATGTCTTGCGGATCATCTGCTAATAACGCTTTGGACTTTTTGGCAAACTCTTCGATGCTTTTTGTATTTTTTCCTGTTTTGTAGATATTTAACTTGGTAGTACTACCTTCTTCTGTGCGTTGGGTTTCTACTATAGCAAGGTAATCACCTTTCGGACTTAAACTCGGATCACTAGTATAACCCGTTAAATCTAACCATAACTTTGAACTATTCTCCTCATTACTTTGCGCTGTTAACTGAGCTTCATGTTGCATTGATTTATAGGTGTACTCAGCAATAAAGCGTTGATATAGATTTTTAGCTGTATCAGGGAATACACCTTTGAATGCCTTTTCAAAGTCACGTTGTTCAACGGCAGACCAACGAGTCCAAACCGCATCGAGGGTCTCTTCACCATAGTTTTCTTCTAACCATTTTAAATAGCGTACACCGACAAGGTAAGCCATAGAGCCAGACATAAAGCTATCATCGCCAGCATTTAGTTGTTCATAACTCGGTAAAGCACCTTGTCGAGCAAATTGCTGAATGATTGCTTCTACTTGATTGTTAAATAGTCGACCGCGACCGGTCAGTTTAGATTCAAGTAACGTGGCATAACCTTCACTTACCCAACGCTCTTCGTTAATTTGTGAAGCATCATAAAAATCATACCAGTTAGCTAAAGTATTACGCCATGTACTTCGGTTCTTCTGCCCTAAATGAACAAGATGAACATATTCATGCAACACTAAAAGTTGTTGCCACCCCGTAGAGTTTGCAATAATAGTGTCTGATTGTGGAGGCGTAGCAAAGAAAGCCATATACGGCCTGTGACTTAGTGGAAAGGCAAAGCCATTGGCAGCATTGAACGGGTCAACGATATATGCATCGACTTTTTCTGTGATAATTCGACCCTGTTGCTCTTTTATTAGTTGGCGAACAACTTCCATTTCTTTTGCACTTGATAAAGCCCACTGACGGTATTCAGGGGTGAAATGGACACGGAAGTTTTCAGTTTCAAAAGTTTGCCAATTTTGAGTATTATCAACAAGTTCGGCTTGGCTATTAAAAGCTATGCTGCTTAATGCTAGCGTGATGGCAGTGAGTACCTTAGATACTTTCATAAAAATCCTTGTAAATTGTGGGCTTAATCTAATCTGTTTCAATGAGTGAAAAAGTGAATGATTTTAGAATGTGAACAAGGAGGATTATTACAGCTAATCCATTGCAGGATAAGTGATTAGCTGTAAATATTTATGTCAAAGGGAAGGAGGTGAAGCCATTAACATGAAAAGGGTATTAGGTTAGTCGCCTTTAAAAGTGCTTTTAGAAGTAAATTGCACTGACTTGAAACAGTTTTTCTATGTCACAAATATAGCGCTTATTAACTAAAAATAAAATGACGTGATCTTCTTCGTTAATTAAGGTGTTTGAGTGAGCGATCAATACTTCATTACCACGAACAACAGCGCCAATAGTAGCACCGGGCGGTAGTTTAATGTTTTTTATTGCTCGGCCAACGACTTTTGATGATTTTTCATCCCCTTTAGCCACGATTTCAATGGCTTCAGCCGCGCCGCCACGTAAACTATAAACATTATCGATAGCACCGCGTCTAACATGTGTTAATAACGCAGAGATAGTGGCTTGCTGTGGCGATATGGCAATATCAATAGTACTGCCATGTACTAAATCAATATAGGCATCTCGTTGGATAAGTACCATAGTTTTACGAACACCAAGCTTTTTAGCGAGCAACGACGACATGATATTCGCTTCATCATCATTAGTTACCGCGATAAAAATATCAAATTGGTCAATATTTTCTTCAGTAAGTAACTCTTGATCGGAGGAGTCTCCAGCGAATACTAAGGTATCATTGAGTTCTGACGTTAATTGCTCAGCACGTTTTGGTGAACGTTCAATGAGTTTTACCTGATGATTTTTTTCTAAAATTTGGGCTAAACCAGCACCAATATTACCACCACCGGCAATCATTATACGTTTATATGCGGATTCGAGTTTTTGTAACTCATTCATTACTGCTCGAATATGTATACTGGCAGCGATGAAAAATACTTCATCGTCAGCTTCAATTACCGTCGTACCTAGAGGACGTATTGGTTTACCGTTTCGGTATATAGCAGCGACACGCGTATCAACATTAGGAATGTGATCTCTTAATGTTGAAAGCGCATGGCCTACAAGTAAACCACCATAGTATGCTTTAACCGCAACTAGGCTTACTTTTCCATGCGCAAACTCTAATACTTGCAATGCACCCGGGTAGTCAATTAGGCGCGCAATATCCCGTGTTACTAATTCTTCAGGGGCAATAATATGATCAACAGGAATATGCTTTTTATGAAAAAGTTGCTCAGAATACTTTAATATTTGATTTGAACGGATACGAGCAATTTTTTTCGGCGTATTAAAGAGTGAAGAACATATTTGACAGGTGATCATATTGGTGGCGTCATCACTGGTAACTGCAATAACCATGTCAGCATCTTCAGCGCCAGCACTTTTTAAAACATCAGGATGGCCCCCTTGGCCAGTAACGACTTGTAAATCCATTTTATCTTGCAGTTCACGTAGCTTTTCACCATCTACGTCTACTACCGAAATATCGTTATTTTCACCAACAAGGTTTTCAGCTAATGTACCGCCAACTTGTCCTGCACCCACTATGATTATTTTCATGCGCTACTTTTCTGCTTCTATTATTTTAGTTTTAACAATTTGGCGTAATAAAAGCCATCCATGTTGTCAGCATCAGGCAATAATTGCCAACCGACTACATTTTCATCAGTATCTGCATTATCACCGGTAATGGCAATTAATTGTGCGTCTCGGTTTTGCTCAATAAAGCGAGATATTTGCTCAGCGTTTTCTTCAGGCAAAACACTACAAGTTGCGTAAAGTAAGGTGCCGCCCGGTTTGAGTAATGACCAGATATTGTCAAGGATCTGCTGCTGTAATACGACTAACTTATCAATATCATCAGCTTTACGTAACCACTTTATATCAGGATGGCGGCGAATTACACCAGTTCCAGAGCAGGGAGCATCAAGTAATATGCGATCAAATTGTTCACCAGACCACCACTCTTTAGTCGCTGCATCTGCAGCAATTACTTTGGCGGTTAGGTTTAAGCGATTTAAATTTTCATGAACCCGCGTTAAGCGATCTTCTTCAATATCAATTGCTATCATTGAAGCAATATCTGGGGTTTGCTCAAGAATATGGCAGGTTTTACCACCTGGGGCCGCACAGCAATCTAGTACTGTATCATTAGGCTGGCAGTCTAATAAACGTGCTGCTTGTTGTGCTGCGCCATCTTGAACTGAAACCCAACCATCTTCAAAGCCAGGTAATTTAGCAACATCGAGTGGTTTAGTAAGGGCAATTGCTTGAGAGTTTGGCTCAACATTAGCAATGTCAATTTCCGCTTCAACCAGTAATGCTTGATATTGTTCACTGGTGTGGTGTTGTTGATTGGCACGCAACCACATAGGAGGTTTTTTTTGATTCGCGTTGAGTATATCCTGCCATTGCTCAGGATAGCCTTGTTGTACTTTTTTAATAAACCAACCAGGATGATTGTACTTTATTGGATCAGGTAATTTTTTATCTGTTTTGTTTTCTTGTTTACTTTCTGCTTCTAAGGTACGTAAAAAACTTCTAAGCACGGCATTAACCAATCCTTTCATATGGTCATTTTTTAACGTTTTTGTTGCCGCTACAGTTTCACTTACAGCAGCGTGGTCAGGTATACGCATATACCTTATTTGATAAACCCCTACTAAAAGTAAAAAATGAAAGACTCTCTGTTTGCCCTTTATTGGCTTTTGCACCAAATGGCGAACATCGTTCTCCAATTCAGGTAGGTAACGCAGTACACCGTAGCAAATTTCTTGTAGTAAACCTTTATCTTTACCTATCAACTTATCTTGTTGTTTTGGTAATTCATCACTTAAGCTTCGCCCTTGATCTATAACGGCGTAACAACATTTTGCTGCAAGAGCTCTAATATTAATTATCATTGTTTCTCTTAACCAAGCTTGTTAATAGTGCTGCCAACAACGAACCAATCGCTGCGACCATTTAGGATGTCTTTTACGGCTAATGCTTTTTTCCCTGGAAGTTGAATGACTTCTAGTCGTAACGAACCACTGGTTGTTGCTACTTCTATCCCTTCTTTGTCTGCCTTTATTATCGTGCCTGGATCAGCATTGCCTCGATATTCTTGCACGGATGCTTGCCATATGCGTAACCTATGCTGCTTACCTTCAGATTCTGTAAAGGTAAATTGAGCAACTGGCCAAGGAATATAAGCACGAATTTTTCGATGTAGTTCATCAGCACTGAATTGCCAGTTAAGCTCTGCTTCAGCTTTATCAAGTTTCTTGGCATAAGTGGCTAATTCATCATCTTGAGTGATATTATGATTACTGGCTTGATAATCAGGTTCAGCCATAATAGTTAATGTATTAACTAAGGCAGTTGGCCCTAAGTTGGCAAGTTTTTCATATAGACTTGCACTGGTATCTGTATTTTCTATTTCGCACTCAGCGGATAGAATCATGTCTCCCGTGTCTAACCCTTTATCCATTTGCATAATGGTGACACCGGTTTTCTTATCTCCAGCTTCAAGAGAACGTTGAATAGGTGCTGCACCACGCCATTTTGGTAGAATTGAGCCATGTACGTTAATGCAGCCTAAACGTGGAGAGTTTAAAATGACTTCAGGTAATAGCAGACCATAAGCAACAACAACCATGATATCAGCGTTATATTTCGCTAATTGTTGTTGGTCTTCCTCATTTTTAAAGTTAATAGGTTGCTCAACAATAATGTCGTGCTCTATTGCGAGTAACTTTGTTGCACAAGCTGTTAGTTTTTTACCACGGCCAGCTGGTTTATCAGGGGGACAATAAACGGCGACAATATTATGTTCAGAATTAATTAACGCTGCTAAATGTTGGGCAGCGAATTCAGGAGTACCTGCAAAAATGATATTTAGTGGAGTAACCAAAGTAATTCCTATTATTGTAAGTAAGTAAGTACTTACTTGTTGTTTTTGTCAGTCTTTGCTTCTTTCTCAAGCTTTTTTTGAATGCGCTGACGCTTTAGCGGGGATAGGTAATCAACAAATAAAACACCTTTTAAGTGATCAAGTTCATGTTGTATACAAATGCTTTGTAATTCCGTAGCGTTTAAAGAGAATTCTTTACCGTGTCGATCAAGTGCTTTTACAGTACATGCATCATGACGGTCTACTTTGGCATAAGTACCAGGCACGGATAAACAACCTTCTTCATTGATCGATGTTTCATTACTAGTAGCAATAATTTCGGGATTGATAAAGATGATGGGTTGGTCATTATCTTCAGAAGTATCCATGACAACAATGCGCTGATGAATATCTACTTGAGTAGCGGCAAGACCTACGCCATTTTCTTCGTACATAGTTGCCAGCATATCGTCTATAATTGTAGCCGTAGCGTCAGTTATATCAGTAACGGGCTGCGCTTTTGTTCTCAAACGCGGATCAGGAAAACGTAAAACAGTTAAAATAGTCATATTTTATTAAAAGAATTAGCGATAATTAATCTAGAATGTTATGTTTTAATTATATACTCAAGTAACTGTAACTGAAACCTGCATTTTTAAGTCACTTGATATAACTAATAATTATAGTGCGTTACAGCAGTGTGCACTAAAAGGAACGAGCTCCATGCTTAAAGAAATAATACTATCACTATCTTTACTATCGTGTTCATTGGTAGCCCTTGCCGATCAGATAACACTTAATGATGACGCACCTAAGACACATGTAGTAGTGAAAGGTGATACCTTATGGGATATTTCAGCACTGTTTCTTGAGCAACCTTGGTTATGGCCGAAGCTTTGGCGTTTAAATCCAGAAATCAATAATCCGCATTTAATTTATCCCGGTGATGTTTTAAAACTTGTTTTTGATGAAAATGGTGAGCCTATGCTGGTGGTAGAACCGGTAAAACCAAGCTATAAATGGTCGCCAAAAATACGTCAAGAGAAGAAAAAAGACTCTGCAATTACTTTGTTACCGCTAGAAGTTATTGCTCCTTTTGTTAGATATGACCATCTATTTACCGAAGATGAGCTAGAACAGCTACCACACATTATAGGTAGTGATGAAGGCTACAGAATGACAACGAAAGACTTTAAAGTTTACGTGAATAAGGATCTCGAGGTCGCACAAAGTTATGCAATCTATGATAAAGGAGAAGAGATTTTTGATCCTGAAACAGATGATTCGTTAGGTTTTTATGTCAATTTGGTAGGAACTGGGCAAGTAATAAAACGTGGCGATATAGAAAATAATGTGCCTTCTACTATGAATGTTGGCTCGGTAAAAAGAGAAATCCATGCAGGAAACTATGTAGTACCTGTTAATGAAGGACAATTATTACCCGCTATTTTTTCTATGAAAGCAGCTGATAAGTCACTTCGTGGCGCTATTGTTAAAGCTACTAGTAATGGTCGTGAGTTTGCTAAGCTTGAAGTTGTTATGATTAACCGTGGCATAGAGCATGACGTGACCGTTGGTGATGTTATGGCGATAAAACGCACAAGTCCTGCCGTGGTAGATACCGGGAGTGGTCCTGCTTATAGTGTAGAGTCTTCACGTTGGAATAAAATTACGGGTAGTGATTATAAGATGCCAGAAGAGCAATTAGGTGAACTAATGATTTTTAAAGTTTACCAAAAAGCGAGTATGGCCCTTATCTTACATACAGAGAAGCCAGCAAGAATAAATGATTTGATTACCGCGCCATAGTAACTAACTGTTAAAGTTTTATTTTCCCTCCTTATTGAGAGGGAAAATAAAAGGTATGACTTGTTCTTAAGGAGAAGACAAGTAATGATTAATAACAGTAAAAGTAATATTGAATACTGG
>OJGO01000662.1_pt1 | contig 10473 bp, 10 predicted proteins | sample 1594871 | NCBI WGS metagenome assembly OJGO01 (sample SAMN05416798, study PRJEB24817) | seawater metagenome | isolation source: Sea water | place: Canada:Atlantic | collected 2013-07 | reverse complement strand
TATCTTGAATGTTCAGTATTATCTGTTCACCCCATGCATTGGCATTATCAATATTCGATCCCGCACAATGATGAATCTCATCGAATATCACAAAAACTCGGTATCGTTCAAATAACTGCCAAAAATTAAGGTCTAAATACTGTAAATTTTGATACGTTAAAGACCTTCCTCTTGCGCCTATCAGCCCATCAAATCGCTCTTGAGTTTTTAATTGTAAGCTCTCACTAAAATCTTGAGAAACAATTGAAGAAGGTGAAAAACAGATAATCAAATCGACCATGTTATTTTTTAACAATTGATCGGCCAATTCAGATGCCATCAAGGTTTTACCTGCTCCTGGTGTCGCTAAGACTAAAAAATGGCTAGTGCCATTTTGATATTGTGTTAACGCTAAATTAATACACTCAGCTTGCCATTGTCGTAGTTTCATATTTTTTCTAGTGGTTCATCTTGGTTAAGTAAGCCTTCAATAGCCCTGATCTTCCCTAATATTCTCGTATTGTTATCTCTAGCCTTATTGTATTGCGGCTGTAATTCATCAACTAACTCTGGGAACTCTGAATATAGCTCCTTGTACGCCTCTGACTCACCAATATTTAATAATAACTCCGCTTTATAGTGGTTTAATTTAGTAATTAGGTTTTTTTGTTTATCTTCTTTAAACACCTTTGCTTTAGGTTTATTTTCTTGTAGGGCATCAAGATACTCAGGATCAAACAACTTCGTTTTACCAAAGCGTGTAGCACCTTTCTTATTGACATTTTTTTTCTTCAGCCAACCTTTTTTTACTAACTTTAGTAGCTCTGCATAAAGTCTTCTTCTCACAATAATAGGATCTAAGGAAGGATCGTTTTTTAACGTGATATAGGATGACCTGACATCGCTGGTTGTGAAGTTATCAAAATTTGGTGCTTTAATAATTTGTACCACAAGAACGTCTATTTTCAAGAAAACCTCTAATTTAATTTCGTTGCTCCTAAATCGGAGCAATTCTAGGGTTTTTATTTGTGACAATCAAGCTCCGTTAGCGGAGCAAATGATGTTATGAATATTATTGGAACAAATATTAAACGAATTAGAGAAGAAAAATCTTGGACACAAGAGGTTCTTGTCGCTAAATGCCAGCTAGCTCAATGGAAGATCACTCGTAGCACATTGGCTAAAATAGAATCTAATGTTAGAAGAGTGACAGACATAGAAGTGAAGTTATTTTCGCAAGTCCTTAAAATTTCAATTAATGAGTTATTCATTGAAGATTAAAATAGAAAAGTGTTGATCTAAACCACTTATATCGGACGTAACAATTCTTCTTTCCTAAGAGCGTACCTTAACTAAATTAAAATTCTATTATAGAAGAAGTTATTCTTACATTATTATAATAAATAACCACAAAATTAATAATGTTATCATGCGCTTGTTATGATATTTTGTAGGGATCGGTTTAAGTAGGAAAAATCTAAAAATGGCAGAACAATTTATTGATTTAGACAGGAAGTTTAATCGTGTCTCAACACTGGAAGGTGACGATAAAGATCTGTCAGATTTTTCACTATTATCAGGTAACCAAAATAAAACATGGAGCCAATTATTAGACTATCCACGAGTTATTATATTAGCTGAAGCTGGGGCTGGTAAAACAGAGGAAATTCGACACCAAGCTCAAAAATTAAAAGAATCAGGAAAATATTCATTCTTCCTTCGAATTGAATATATACAGAATAATTTTGAATTAGCATTTGAGCCAGAAGGTTGTGATAAAGAACAATTCAAAGAATGGCTAGCTAGTGAAGATAAAGCTTACTTCTTTTTAGATTCAGTTGATGAAGCGAAACTGAAAAGTGAACGTGATTTTACATCTGCAATAAAGTCATTTAAGAACGCTATAGGCAAAGCACTACAAAGAACGCAACTCTTTATTACTTCAAGGGCGTCTGCTTGGAGAGCAACTACAGACCTTAATTTTGTTAATAGGGAATTATGCAATAAGAGTGAGTCGGATTCGAAAGATGAATTAGAAAAACAGTTCAAAGTCTATTCACTTGAAAACTTCTCTACAGATGAAATCAAAACCTTTTCAAGTAAGTTTGGAATCAAAGATACAGATGACTTTGTAATTCAGTTAAAAGAGAGGGAAGTCGAAGGATTTGCTAATAGACCTCTTGATCTAATTGACCTTGTTAAATTCCGAATTACTCATCAGAGAATTGGTAGTCGTTTGGAGCTTGTTCAATATTCCATAACTACCAAACTTCGTATTGATAAAGCTGATAGGGAATTAGCGAATCTATCTCCGGCAAAACTCATGGAAGGAGCAGAAGAAATTGCCGCAGCAATGGTCTTTTGCAAACAGTCTAATGTAGCAAATATGGGATGCGAACAAAGTGAAGATCTCCTGAATGTTGAAGAAATATTAAATGATTGGACTCCACAAGAAGTAGAGACTTTATTAAGTAGACCCATATTCGAACTTTCAAAATATGGTACTTCAAGGTTTAACCATAGAATCATCCGTGAATATTTAGCTGCTCAATGGATTAAGAAAAGAGTAGATAAAAAATCAATAAGTCATGCTCAACTGTTTGAGATTTTTTACAAAAACATTTATTACGTCGAAGTACTGATACCTTCTTTAAAGCCCATACTTGCATGGTATGTATTATTAGATAGAGATTTTGAAAATACAGTAATTAGCAGGTCACCGGAAGTATTTATCGATGGCGGGGATTCATCACAACTTCCTGTTGAAACTCGTAAACAGTTAATTTCAAAATTCTGTCAGTTATATAGCAGAAAAGAACAGTTCTATATATCCTTTGATTCTGCAGCTATTAAAAGGTTTAGCTCCCCAGAAATGGGTGATTTGATTCGCCATTTATTAACTGAATACTATTCATATAAAGACTTGAGGCAAATATTGCTTCAAATAGCCGAATCCAGCTCTATGAAAGAGTGTTTAGAGATTGCTTTAAAAATGTCCTTAGATAGTTCAATTGACCCCGTTTCTTTAACTTTTGCGCTTAGAATTATTAAGGCAAATTCTGAACCTGATTTCTTTTCATCACACTCTCTTAAAGTATTAAAAGCTGTTCCTAAAGAAAGTGACAGGTTATTTTCTGTAGTTGTGTCTGAACTTGGTCATGTTTTGCCACTTGGACTTTTCTTAAGAACGATTACTTCGTTAGATAAATCGAAGAAACGAGGCTTCCGTGACATAAATTACTACATTGAACGATTCACAGAAGAGCTAGACCTAGAAAACTCTATTAAGGCCATTAATTTTATTCATCCACTGGTTGATGAAAAGCCATATATGAACAAGTTCAGGTGTAACATTTCTGAAAAATATGAGTGGTTAGTTGGTGTTCTTCAGAGGTTACTTGTAAATATAATTAGCCACAAAAGATCTGATGACATAAGCATTCAAGTTCTTGATTCTCTTTCCAAAGCAAGCACCTATGATAAAAATAGCTACCATAGCGATGGTAAGCTTAATGACAAACTTCGTGAACTTGTAATTTCATGGAACGAGCTTAGTTATTCGTTATTCTGGTATGAGGTAGAAACTTCTAGATCAAGGCTTAAGAAAGAAGAAGAAAAAACAGGTAGAGAAAGACCTTTAAATAGGTGGTTTCAGGCTGGTTGTTTTGGCAAATTCTGGGGATTTAAATATAGTGATTTAGATTCTGTACTAGGCTGGGTAGATTCTAAGGAGCTAATGGACGATAGGTTTGTAGCTCTGTCACTTGCTTGGGAAATAGTAAAAGAAGAAGGGCGTAAAACTTCAGATGAAGAGAAGCTTGATTCTGTGGCAATTCGCCTAGATGGGGCAGTTGAATTACTTGATAACTTCAGAAATCCAAAGAAAGAAGATTGGGAAATAGAGGAAGAGGTTCGTAATAAAAAGTACATAGAAGATCAAAGTAGGGAAGAAGAGAAGTCAAAGAAAAATGCTAAAGAGTGGGTTGAACATTTAAATGAGAATTTGAACTATATAGACACTCTTAAACTTGCCACTACAGGTGAGATCAATAATGCTCAGCTACATTTATATTCTCGATTAAGAAATCATTCAATCGATCATAACAGCTATTTAGTGGATGACTGTTCTCCATTAGTTGAAGAGTTTGGAGAAGAAATAGCCTTTAGGTTTTCAAATTTTTTAGTGAGTTATTGGAAGTGTTTTGAAGACAATATATTAATTTCAGAAGGTAGCGAAAGGAACTCTACCACTTATGCAACGATAATGGCGTTATGTGGGATAGAGGTTGAGAATAAAAGTAACCCCAACTGGGTTGAAGGAATAAGTTCAAAAGAAGCCACTTCCGCAACTAGACTATCTTTATGTGAACTAAATAATATCCCTTCATGTATGTCTAAAGTATATGCAAAATATCCAAATGAAGTTCTTTCAGTTTATTTAACTTGTTTAGAGTGGTGCTTTAAAGACACGTCTGATAATGATGATGCAAGTTTCATCTTAGACAAATTAGTAAGTAGTTGCGATTATTTATATAACGATATTGCTACCCCGATTTATCAGTTACTAGAAAAATACACTATTTCTAAATATAGATTGCAAAAGCAATCTTTATGGTTACTTTCATTATCCAATTTAAGTGACTCACGCTTAACAGAACTTGCGAAATTCAAGCTCGAAAATGAACCTGAAACCAAATTGGTATATATGTGGTGGGCGTTGTATATAGCAACAGAGCCAAATGGGGCTATACGACTATTTGAAAGAAGACTAGAGTTGCTTCCTGATAACGATGCCACTGACTTAGCAATTAATACATTAAATTGTTTGAACGACAAAAGGGGGTTCGGTGCCCTAACTAATCGAGAAAAACATATGAATGTAGCTAATCTACATGCCTTGTATGTTTTGATGCATAAATATATTCGAGAAGAAGATGATATTGATAGAGCAGGTGGTGGGGTATATAGCCCTACTGCTAGAGATGACGCACAAGACGCCAGAAACTCACTGTTTTCAGCTCTAAAAGCTATTCCTGGTGAAGAAAGCTATAACGCACTTAGAAGCATAGCGAGGATGTGGGTTGATAAACCTTGGAAAGAGTCTTGGATTGAACATATGGCTATAGAAAGAGCCGCAACAGATGGAGATAGCAAACCAATGTCGGAAAAAGAATTTGCAGATTACTCTGAGAAAACAAGTAAAGAAGAAAGTCAAAAATTAGAAATTAATGTAGGCGGAAATTTGGAAATGAATAACTCTGCCATTGGAAATGAAGTTAACGGAATAAACGTAACTGAAGTCGTTAAAGAAACAATTCAAACTGTGCCAGAAAAAGAGTGGTACGAAACTTTCTATGGTAAAGTTTTTACAGGTGTTGCTATAGGTGTTTTGTTGATAGTTATTGGTTGGATGATCAATAAATGAGCATATTAGTAATGGCAGCGTTGAGTGTAATTGGATGGCCGATATTTTCCAATGTAGACCTGCTGACCTACTGTCGCTATACATAAGTTGACAACATTTAGCCAATAATCGATTGTTAGGAATAGTTATGTTCCTTTTCTTTTAGGTGAGCTAACTCATGAACGACTATCATGGCTAAGAAAGCTTCAGGCGCTTTTTTAAAAAGGCTACCAATGCGAATTTCATGCTTACTTTTTAGCTTATTACCTTGTACGCGAGATACATAGGTATGCAGCCCTAGGGCATTGTTAATGATATGAATTTTATCATCATACTTTATCTGGCTTAACGGCGATGACTTCTTCAAGTACTGATTTTTTAGTGCCATAACAAATCCACGAAGCGCTTTATCATTACTTATTTCATGGATAGAGGGATATTTTTTTAATAAGTATTGCGATAAATTATTTTGTTCAATCATTTGCTGAACCTGCATTTGTATTTGTGCAGAGTAGGCAGATAAGTATTTTAATTTAGGGGAGTCGATTTCTGTAGTTTTAAATTTTGAAGGCATAATGGGTGATAGACAGTTAGCAATGTTAGCGTTATATAAGCAATATTAGTGGAAGTGAAAGTTTAGTCTTGATGCAGTGATAATTTAGCACCGACTGTACCCAGGTTGTCTTAACTAAACGTTATTATACTTTTTCTTCTCCAATAATGTAGCGAATGAAGTGTGTTATTTAGATATTTGATTTATTCAGTTGCTGCTGTCTGTAAAGTTCTCAATAATTTGATATTATAATCGGCATACCACATCAGACTATCTTTGCTAAAATAGCCTGATTATTACTAACGCTAAACCCAATGTTAAATTGAGAGATTAATGAACCCGATTATTCAAATTTTAAAAGACCTAAATATCAGCGATGAAAAAATTAGTGAGATGTTCCAAGCGCTTACTGAAAACCCTATGATGGCCATGGCCTTTATTGGACAACTTGGTATTCCGCCAGAAAAACTACAAGCTATTATGAGCTTAGTCATGGCCGATCCGAGTCTTATTGAACAAGCGGTTAATGAATTAGGTTTAGATTTCTCTAAAGTAGAGGAAGCTAAAGCGAGATTAAAAGCGGGTGATGTTTAATGAGCTCTCAAGTAATAAATAATAACGTAGCTGATTTTATCAGTCAGTTAACTTCCAATGCAGAGCAAGTAAGCTTTGAACGAGTGATGCAAGTGATTAGTGAAAACTATAATTATTTACCTGCAACCTTCAGTAATGGTGATTTAGTTAATGAAGCCGGTACTAACGAAGGCTCATGTAAGATATTTTATTTTGCGAAGCTAAATAAACTGACAGAACAACAAACATTGGCTTGTTTTGGCCGTTTTTATCGCGAAGATGTGATAAATAACCCTGAAGGAAATGATCACGGTAATATTCGTAATTTTATGCTGCACGGTTGGAGCAAAGTTGAATTCAACTCTGTTGCTTTGACGCCACTTACTTAGTTCTTCAGCCATAAGGACATTGGTTAGAGTGCTTTAGTTAAACGCTAATAATAAGAATCTATTAACTAAAGCCAAAGAATAAAAATTATTAGATAAGGTGCATGATTTTATGCACTTTATTTTGCTTAGCTTTTTGCTAGCTAATACCTCTCAGCTTTTCCCCATTCATCACAATGTAAGGTGATACCTCTTTGAAATATATCCATATTGATAACCCGCAATCATTAGTATTTAGTCAAACTGATATGCCTGAGATAGCGGTGGATGAGTGTTTGGTTAAAGTCCATGCTATTGGAGTTAATCGAGCTGATTTATTACAACGCGCCGGAAAATATCCAGCACCTGCAGGCGAGTCACCAATCCTTGGTTTGGAAGTCTCGGGTGAAATTGTTCAGTGTGGTGAAACGGTCGCTGATAATCATCGAGCAAAACCATGGCAGGTCGGTGATAGAGTTTTTGGTTTAGTTGCGGGCGGTGGATACGCACAATATGTCAAAGTAAAAGCAAGACAATTGTTTTGTTTGCCTGAGCAATTTACTTTTGAACAAGGGGCTGCTTGTGCCGAAGTATTTTTAACGGCTTATCAAAGTTTATTCAGTATCGCTAAGTTAACAAATAACAGTAAAGTGCTCATACATGCTGGCGCGAGCGGAGTGGGCAGTGCAGCGATACAACTTGCGAAAGCGAAACAATGTCATGTGACGGTTACTGTGGGGAGTGAGGCTAAAGCGCAAGTGTGTCTGGCGCTTGGGGCTGATTGTGCTATAAATTACCAAAATACTGATTTTGTTGCCTGGTCGAAAGACAATGTTCCAAAAGGCTATGATGTTATTATTGATGTGGTTAGTGGTGAGTATTTAGCTAAAAACATTAATGTCGCAGCACTTGATGGACATATCGTTACTTTATCAATGTTAGGTGGTCGATATTGCTCTCAGGTTGACATCGCAAAACTATTGGCCAAAAGGTTAACCTTATCAGCTTCAACGTTACGTAATCGCAGTGATGATTATAAAGCTCAACTTGTTGCGAGTTTTAGCAATGATTTTTATGCCGAATTAGTTAATGGTCGGATTAAACCGATCATCGACTCGGTTTATCCATGGCAACAAGTCGAGCAGGCTCATGAGAAAATGGCGCAAAATAAGAATATTGGTAAATTAGTTTTACTTGTTACCTGATTATTAATCATGGGCATAAAGCTTAGAGCTAGTTAAGCATTTATCATTGATTAACTAACTCATAATTTATAGCTGTTTTAAGGTCTTAATCTGTTGTTTTCTTGGTTACTTTCATAATCCCTAAAGAAATAAATACCAGCAGTGCTCCTAAAATAAAGCCAACCAGTAAGTCGATCAGTAGAGGGGTGATTACCATTAAAAATCCAGGAAGAACTGGTAGGTTACCAGCAAAATTCGTCGCTGATTCTATTGTGTGATGAAAAGCAGGAACACCATGAGTGATAAGTGAACCGCCAACTAGCCACATAGCGATCGTACCGGCAACAGCTAAGAACTTCATTAGCTTTGGCGCAAAAGAAATCATGAAATAACCCAAAGCACGTTTAGTTTTTGCCCAAAAGCTTGCTGATTTATCTTTAATCAGTAATAGGCCACCATCATCAATCTTTACAATACCAGCAACTAAGCCATAAACCCCCACAGTCATCAGGATAGCAATAAAAATTAACACAGATATTTGTGTTGTTATTGCTTTATCTGCGACAGTACCTAGCGCGATAATAATAATTTCAGCTGAGAGGATAAAATCAGTGCGAATAGCGCCTTTGATTTTATCTTTTTCATAAAGAGTGATATCTATGTTGTCATCTTGCAATGCGACAATATGCTTTTCATGTTGCTCTTGGTGTTCTTCTTTATGGGAAAATTTATGCCATACCTTCTCAAATCCCTCATAACATAAATAAGCGCCACCCAGCATTAACAAAGGCATTATCACCATAGGGAGAAAGTAACTTAGTAATAAAGCAATGGGTACTAAAATAGCCTTATTAAGCATAGATCCTTTAAAAACCGCCCAGACAACGGGTAACTCTCTGTCTGCTTTTAAACCGCCAGAAAGCTGCTCAGCATTTACGGCTAAGTCATCTCCGAGAACTCCGGCGGTTTTTTTGGCGGCAACCTTCGATAATACCGCTACATCATCGAGCAGCATGGCAATATCATCTAATAGGGTAAGTAAACTTGCACCAGCCATAAAAATCCTTGTAAATTATTTTTGATTAAATTAAACGTGTAACTTAAACACTATATTTATCTTAGCGATACTATTCAATGACAATTTTTAAAGGATAGCTTTGATTATTAATAGGTTATTAATGGGGTCTTTATTAATTACTAAGGCAGGAGGCAAAGCGGAGCGGATTAGGTTTTTAAAGACATAAAAAAACCGATAAAAGTCTTTATCGGTTTTTATTCTTTATTTGGTTTTAGCGTTAGCTTAAACGCGTGCTTCTTTAGCTTCGATAGTACACGCTTTTTCTTCAATGATTAAACCAGCTTCAACTGCATCGATTGCACGTTGGTCATGCTTGTTAGCAGGACAGCCACAAGTGTGATCGCTAACATTGTGTAAACGAGCTTGCTCTAAGTGCCATTGTGCTACTTTGATATGTTGATCAACATTCATATTATTCTCCAGGAAAGTTTGATGAGTGAAATTATCAAGATTGATAAGATGGCTAGATTGTAATGAAAATTTCGACAGTGTCTAGTGGTGAACCACTAAAAATGACAATAAATTAACAATATGTTTTAATAATAGAATAAAGGCTGGCAATATGTTGATATTTTGTAGTCCTAAACATAACAGTCTGAATTACTTAATTTAGTCTTCCACATCGTGGTAAATCAATACGCAGAATTATGGAGATAACTAGTGAGCAACCCTATTAGTGAAGGTATAAAAAGGTTACGTGCTCAGCACAAACTAACGCAAACTAAGCTAGCTGATATGGCCGATATTCCACGAGCAACATTGGCTAATATGGAAAGCGAACAATCAAATCCAAGCATAACTTTGGTTGTTAAAGTAGCACAAGCATTAGGTGTGTCAGTTGATGATTTAATAAGTCGGCAATCAGCACATGTTACCGAGGTTTCTCGTAAAGATATGCCCATTACTCAATTAGATGATGGTAGGTTTTCTAGTACTCGAACAAGTCCTATCAGCACGCAAAAACTACAAATCAACGATATTAGTATGAAGCCGAACTGTTATAGCAAAGGGGTGCCGCACCCAGAGGGTAGTCATGAGTTGTTTTTGTGTTTGGAAGGGACTGCTTGTGTTGAAGTACAAGGAGAAGAGTATATGGTGGAGGCTGGTAACTTAATTTATTTCCATGGTCATCTTCCTCACTGTTATGGCAATAAAAGCACAAAATCTGTAAATGCTGTGGCAGTGGTCTTTATGGCTTAGTTAGTCGAAGTCATTATGTTGGAGTTATTAAAAATAAATAGAAAAGAAAATTCTATTGAATTGATTTTGGATGTTGAGCATTAAATAGACAGTATCAACTGTCTCTTATACACATCTGACGCTGCCGACGATATGCA
>OJGO01000661.1_pt1 | contig 10473 bp, 9 predicted proteins | sample 1594871 | NCBI WGS metagenome assembly OJGO01 (sample SAMN05416798, study PRJEB24817) | seawater metagenome | isolation source: Sea water | place: Canada:Atlantic | collected 2013-07 | reverse complement strand
ATGTACTTGATATGGTTAAAAGTGTTAAAGCACTTGGTATGGAAACATGCATGACTTTAGGTATGTTATCGGGTGATCAAGCAGATCAGTTAAATGATGCTGGCTTAGATTATTATAACCATAACCTAGATACCTCTCCTGAGCATTACAACCAAATCATCACTACACGTACATATCAAGATAGACTTGATACATTAAGTAATGTTCGTGGCGCCGGTATGAAAGTATGTAGTGGTGGTATTGTCGGTTTAGGTGAAAAATCTGTAGATCGCTCATCTTTATTAATACAACTTGCTAATTTAAGCCCACAACCAGAAAGTGTGCCAATTAACATGTTAGTTAAAGTTGAAGGTACACCTTTAGCAGATGTTGATGATTTAGAAAGTTTTGATTTTATCCGTTGTATTGCTGTTGCTCGTATTATGATGCCAAAAAGTCATGTTCGATTATCAGCAGGACGCACGGCTATGAATGAGCAAATGCAAGCCATGTGTTTCCTTGCCGGTGCTAATTCAATTTTTTACGGTTGCAAATTGCTTACCGCTGAAAACCCTGAAACGAACCAAGATATTGCTTTGTTTGAAAAACTCGGCATCAATACTGAAACAGTGGCTGGCGATACAGAGTTATCGGACAAAATTGTTAAAACAGCAATTGTTGATCAGCAAAACAGTGATTTGTTTTATAACGCTTCAGCATAAAAACTTCCAACACGTTTTTTAGTGTACGTATAAATGATTTAGGAAAATCGTTATCATGAATAATGATAACGATATATTCTATTATGCCATTGTTAAAGCTATCCATTTAAGTAGATTTTCATTATGAGTTTTGATTTTATTCAACATGATGTCATTGAGCAAAAATCTAAGTCTCGGTATCGTCAATTGGTTTGTAATAGTACAACAAGCCAAAGCAATGAAATTATTATCAATGGAAAAGCATATCTTAACTTTTCTTCTAATGATTATTTAGGTTTAAATAATCATATTGAGATAAATAAGGCACTACAAGAAGGGACTGAAAAGTTTGGTGCTTGTTCAAGTAGTTCAAGTTTAGTTACTGGTTACCATTATGCTCATCAAGCATTAGAGGCAGATATTTGTCAGTGGTTAAATAAACCTAAATGTTTGTTATTTTCTAGTGGATTTGCCGCTAATCTAGCGCTGTTTCAAGCGTTAGGAAAAAATGAAGAAAGTCATTTTTATTTAGACAAGCTCAGTCATGCCTCTATGATTGACGGAGCCTACCATAGTAAAGCGAAGGTTAAACGTTTCAATCATAATCATATTGAGCACTTAACAACTTTGTTAAGTAAAGCAACTAATTCTTCAAATAAACTAATCGCCTCGGAAGGTGTTTTTAGTATGGATGGTTGCCAAGCTAAAGTATTAGAGCTCGCACAAGTCGCAAAATCACATGAAGCCTGGCTATATTTAGATGATGCACACAGTATTGGTGTCATCGGAAATGAAGGACAGGGCAGTAATTATTTTGCAGATATAGACATTACGATGGCGACCATGGGAAAATCTATTGCAACAAGCGGCGCATTTTTAGCCTGTAGTGAAGATCTGCATGAGTATATGGTTAACTTTTCTCGTCATTATATTTACTCTACAGCAATATCACCCGCGATCGCTTGGGCAACGAGAAAAAGCATCGAGCTTATTCAAAAAGAACAATGGCGCAGAGAAAAAATAAGTGAACTAAGCGCACTGTTTGGTGAGTTATTAGCGCCAGATATTGAGTTAATTTCAACAGAATCTTCAATTCATGCCATAATAATTGGCGATGAGAAAAAAGCACTGGCGTTAAGTGATAAGCTCAAAAAACAGGGGATTTGGTTAACAGCTATCAGGCCACCAACGGTTGCCGTTAATAGTTCTAGGTTACGCGTTACCATTTGTACCAATCATAACATTAAAGATATCAAATATTTAGCAGAATGCATTAATAAGGCAATAGCTTAATGGTTCAAACAGAACATAAAAACACAAACAGGGTAAAGATTGGTAAAAGTTTCGGATCTGCCAGTAAATCTTATGATGTGTCAGCGAGGTTACAACGTTTTTCAGGTAAGCATTTAATGCCTTGGTTGCCAAATCGTAATGACCTTACCGTTTTAGATTTAGGGTCGGGTACTGGTTTTTTTACTGAGTTATTAGCAGGCACATATAAGCAAGTAATTGGTTTAGATATTTCCAAAGAAATGCTTAATTTTGCCAAAGAACACCGTGATAAAAAAATAGTGTGGTTAGAAGCCGATGCGCATAAATTACCACTTAAAGATAACAGCATAGATTTCATTTATTCAAATTTAGTCATTCAATGGTTTGATCCACTCGATGAAGCCATTACTGAAATGTTAAGAATATTAAAGCCAGGTGGATTACTTATTTTCACCACCTTAGTAGACGGTACATTACACGAGCTGAAATCGTCTTGGAAACAAGTCGACGACGATCAACATGTTATCGATTTTAAAACGGTTACAGAACTTAATACTTTATTCAATAATGAAAACGGTAAGTTAGTAGAACAAAAATGCCAAGATATCGTATTGGAATATCAAAACGTAATCCATTTAGCACGTGAATTAAAAGGCTTAGGTGCTAATCATTTAGCAGAAAAACAAAATAGAGGCCTATCAGGAAAAGATAAGTGGTTTAAAATGACTGAACACTATCAAGACTTTCTTGAGCCTAGCGGGATTTATCCAGCGACCTATCGTTTATTTTCTGGTTTAGTGGTTAAATTAAATCACTAACGTATAGGTATTTATCATCTACGTCACTACATAAGCCTTAGCATTTCAAAAAGTACTAAGGCTTTTTAATGTCATCTGATCACGAAACAAATTTGAATAATCAAATGAAAATACAAAAGATAAACTTCTTTTAAAATTTACTTAAGAAATATATATGAAACAATTTTTTGTCACGGCAACAGATACCGATGCAGGTAAAACATTTGTCAGCTGCGCTTTAATTCAAGCGTTAACTCAACACAACCAAGCGACCTCTGAAGGTCGGATGAAAGTTGCGGCGTATAAACCTATTTCTGCGGGTTGTGAATTAATCGATGGTCAGCTTATTAATGAAGATGCAAAATTACTCAGTGAGTTTGCCAATTGCGGTCAAAGTATTACCCAGATCAACCCCATTGCTTTTGAAGAACCTATAGCACCACATATCGCGGCAAAAAAACAAAATAAACAGATTACTATTGCAGATATTGATTATTATTATCAGCAAGTTAAATCCCTTAATGCCGATGTTACCCTGGTTGAAGGGGCTGGTGGATGGCGTTTGCCGCTTGGGCCAACCTCAACTTCCTCTCTTAACAGTTTAGATAAAAATAAGCCGTCTTATCAATTTCTTTCTGACTTTGTCAAAGCGAGCAAACTAGAAGTCATTCTAATTGTAAATATGAAATTGGGCTGTTTGAATCACGCATTATTAACCTATGAAACCATTTTAGCAGACGGTTTAAATTGTGTTGCCTGGATTGCGAATTGCGCCTCGAATGATCAGATGAACAACTTATCAGAAAATATTATTGAGTTAGAAAGAATTCTCCCTATCCCTAAAATTGCACAACTTAATTTTATAACCGCTGTTGATGAACAGGGTAAGGATGTTTCTTACGTTGAAAAAATTAATCGTACTGCGAACAAAATTAATTTATCTGTATTGATGAAATGATGCTTACACATTTTTAGTTTTGCTTTGCTAAAGTTAATTTGAATTTATGAAATCAGCTGAACAATAATTAAATCTAACTTAGCGATCACAAAATTTTTTGTTTACCGTTAACCCGACTTCAATAAGAAATGAAGTTGAGTAACGGTGGGCATGGTTTAACAAAATAACTTTATCGCCATTTATAAAATTTTAAATTTATGTCTACGTTAAAAAAATCATCGTCAAGTTTATAATTTAATTCATCCTATCAACAACCAATACTATTTTTCCAATTCAGAAATACACGCACTGGCAATAAATCCAGATCGCGTTTTATATTCTGAAGATTTACTTACCTTGTCATCAATTTGAGCAATCAATAACTCGGGCAGAGTTACGTTTATTTTATGGCTCTTACCAAGGTAGGGGGTAATATCAATACTAACTATCGCCCAAAAAGCTTGTGAAAATGTGTGTGGATTCTCCAGCACATAGTTTTGTCGATGGCTTTCTAAACCTTTTGCATTAGGCACTTTTTCACCGTACTCAGCTAATATAGCAAGGTGTGATTTTATCGCTTTTGTTATTTCTTCCATGCCTAAATCTATTGTTTTCTCTGTAATTGCACACCCTGGAAGATCGGGAACTGATACCTGATATTCAGACTTTTTATCATCATAAACAAACACAATTGCATACTTCATTTTTAACTCCTAACGCGACTAAAACGGCTCATAAATCAGTGTACCCCCAACAACCCTAAAAGGCAATGTCAGAGTAACCCTAATAACTCTTAACAATATCACACATGTAACCCCGACAACCCCGCACCACTCAGTAGGGTAACCCCGGTAACTCTGTAATCTTGTTGTAGGTGACTGTTTACTATTTTTATGGGGCTTTATTTAAGTGGGAAAGGTTTTAAAAATTAGTTAATAGCAGATGTTGGTTAAGGAAAATTTATAAAAGATTTGTCAATCTGAAAAATTATAATTGCAGAGGGATAAGAGTTACCTATTGGTCTGGATCATGCAGAATTTGATCTCTATAATGAAATATATAAGAGATAACTTTTTTCAAAAATACAACCTAATTTAAGGGACTAAACAGTTAGTCTCTTCACAGATTTTAATGACTTATTAGGTAACAGATTAAGCGATTGCTTTATTGATCGAAAAGGAATGGTATGAAAGAACTTTTAAAGGGTAATCCAGAATTATTAATTACTGTCATCGGCATTGGTGGCTGTGGATGCAATACAGTTAACATGCTGCATGAAAATAATTTATCAGGCCAAGTTAACCTCATTGCCGTCAATACAGATCTTGCGGCATTAAATAGTATCAATGTTGAAAACAAAATTCTAATAGGTGAGAACTTAACAAATGGTTATGGCGCAGGCTCTGATCCTAGTATTGGTTATCAGGCTGCACAAGAGAGTGAAGGACTGCTTCGAAGTGCGATAATGGACAGTGACATCGTTATTATTACCGCAGGATTTGGTGGCGGTACAGGTACGGGAGCAAGTCCTTTAGTTGCTAAAATAGCGCGGGAACTTAATATAAACTGTTTAGCTATTGTGACTTTACCTTTCGAGTCTGAAGGAAAAATCAGAATGGATTACGCGCTACAAGGTATCGATGACATTAAAGAGCCAATACATGCGTATATCACACTTTCAAATGACCTTTTGCTTGCAGGCTTAGGTGAGAGTGTAGGTTTATTTTCTGCCTTTAATCAAAGTAATGAAGTACTCAAAAACTTGTTAATTGCACTAGTACAAATGTTGAATGAAACAGGGTATGTCAACGTCGACAAAAATGACTTCTCAACCATTTTATCCTTTGAAGGGGAATCCATATTAGGGGTAGGCAAAGCAAATTCAGAAGAAGAGGCTTATGATGCATTGGATCAGGCGCTTAATAATCCACTTGTTTCTATTGCAAACATAGATACAGCAAAAGGCATTATCTTTCAGTTGTTCTGCAAATCAGAGCCTAAATTATCAACGTACAATGGCTTGATTGATCACATAAGAACAAGAGTGACGAACCAATCTGTTCTCATTGTGCCTGGAGTCACCCTAGACCCAAATTTATCATCAGAAATTGAGATCTTGATAATAGGGTCGGGCATAAGCAGCGTCAGTCCTGAATCAATTAAAGGTGTTATTGTGCATGAAGAGAACAACAGCGAACTAGAAAAGCTGGTTGAGTCAGACGAACCCGCATATATCGATGATGAACTTAGTTTTATTAACCAAGGTGAAACAATGACCGATATTCCGGCAATAACGCGCAAATTAATGGCAATCAATCGTGATTAATGAAACAACTCTTTACATGATAATCATTCTTATTTACAGTCATTGTTAAATAACTGTTATAGGAATGGTCGAGTAAGAAATTGTCGACCTTAATGAATGAAAGATAAGAAATTACTCAGCGCTGAGTGTTTAATCGACCTGATCGAAAATAGACGCTTTGGTGTTGAATATCAGCCAATAATAAGTTGTAAAAACCAAGAGATTTTTGCTTACGAGTCGTTGGCTAGGTTCTATTCTGCAGATAATGAGCTAATACGACCAGATTTAGTTTATGAGTCACTTCACACGAGTCCTTTGAGTTTGTTTCAAGTAGAATACCAGCAGAAAAAATTACAACTCTCTTATGCGGTTAATGACCACGATATATTCGTTAATTTAGATCAAGACTCCTATTTTTCTAGTGGTGTCATTGGGCAAAACAATCCTTTTTTAAAATTGTTCAAAGAATTTCAAAAATCTAATGTTGTAGTTGAATTAATCGAAAACTCGGAAATTAATGATGCCATTATGAGCTTGGCCATGATTGATAATTTAGCGAAAAGCAGTATTCACACGGCAATAGATGACGTATGCAACCCGCAATCTATGATTTCTACTTCAGTAATCCAATTAGTAAATTACATAAAGTTAGATAAATTTGTAGTTAAAAATAGAAACAACCGAAACTTCATGCTGCTGGTTAAATCAATCATCAATTATGCGCACAGTGCAGGGAAAAAAGTGATCTTAGAAGGGATTGAAACGTATGAAGACTTACAACTAGCTCAACAGCTTGAGTGTGATTTTGTGCAAGGTTTTTATTATCGAGACCGTTTTAAGAATGTCACTTAATAACTTTTAATCAACGAATTAACACCATACACTATAGCTAATTCTATTAGCTCCCTTTAAGTAAAAGAGATACCACATGAAAATTAATATTAAAAAATCAATTTTAGCTCTATGTAGCATAGCTAGTCTGCTTGGTTTTTCTGCTTTAGCAACTGAATTAAAAGTAGGCGATACGGCACCAAATTTTAAGTTACAAGCAACCACAGGTGATTATTACCAATTAAGTGATTATAAAGGTAAGCAGGCGGTGGTATTAGCTTGGTATCCTATGGCGAACACACGTGGTTGTACCATCGAGTGTAAATCGTTGACTGAGCAAGGACATCTTATTCGAGAATTCAATGTAAGTTATGTGATGGCCAGTGTCGACCCCATTGACGATAACAGGGACTTTGCTAAGAAGACGGGCGCTGATTTCCCGATGTTAAGTGACCCTACTAAATCAGCTGCTAAAGCGTATCAAGTGCTTAATATGTTCAACGTTGCTAGTCGTGTGACTTTCTATATTTCTAAAGAGGGTAAAATTATCAAAATTGACGATGATATTTCACCGAAGTCTGCAGCTCAAGATATGGCTAACAATCTAGCTGCGTTAGGTATCGAAAAGAATTAAAGAATGTCAAAACCCAATAAAAAAGGCCCAAGCAAAACAGTTGATATATATTGTAAGGGCTGTAACTTCTTGCTGTTTAAATACCGTAAAGGAGGTAAGGGTGCATTAGTTAAATGTTTCAAAGAACGCATCAGTCAAAACTTTACCGAAAGCCCCTGTACATGCCCTAATTGTAATAAAGTGTTTGCCCGAGATTGCTTAATTAGAGGTACACCTGCCTTTAAAATGATTGGCGGCAAAGTTTGGTGTAAATAACCGGTTAACTTATTGTTATTATCGTGGTTGATGTTGTAAGTGAGTACAAAAAGATACATTTCTACAACAACTAAAAGCAGTTATAAGTTATGCAAAAGTTATCATATGCATAATTAACTGCTATTGGAATTGGACCATTGGATATCGAAGAAGCAAGAAAAAAAGCACTATGTCAGCACATGACCACTATCAGTATTGATAACAAACCTTTTGTTCCATTGGTTAAAGTTAAGCGAAGTGATGCTCTGCTAGCCGGGCAAATTAGAGTGATGTTATCAAAGAGGCGTTCTAATCGTATTCATTACTTTTTACAAACCTACTCGAACAAAATAACAGTGGTAAATGAAGATTAATTCCAGAAGATTAAGTGACATTCTTCTCGTTAGTGAATCTATTTGGTCTTAATGTTCTCGTTATTTATCGCATTTAGATAAAAGCCACAATAAGAGAAAGCCCCGTAATATGGGTTGTGCAGCCAATAAAAAAGGTAACGCATAACCAATGTGGCTGCTTTTTACTCTTCTTTCCCAATACCAAAATCACATGCCGCTATAATTATTTATTTATATTTAATAGTTTTCAGTAAAGGGAGCTTACATTCTCCCTCAAGCCATGAACCACCAATAGATATTAAAATTTTTACCTCAGTTTAGCTGATATTTATGTTTAATTAGAAAATTTGTATGCATTGTGCAATCAAAAAATATCTAAACATATTGTTCATTACTAACCCATCTTTTATACGGTTGGTATCTATCGTATAGCCAATTAAATATGAAAGTATAAATCAGAATAAAAACTAAAAATCCGGCCTCTAACATAGTGGCCTCAAGCCAAGTAATATTTAAATACCATGCTAACGCCGGCAGGGTAATTACAATCATTCCTAATTCGAATGCGATAGCATGAATTATACGTATTGCTAAACCACGTTTTACACGGTCATATCCAGCTATTTTGTCAAAAACAATATTGTAGACATAATTCCATAGCATTGCGAAAAGAGATAAAGCAATACCTGCAATTGCCATTTTGTCTGTTTCATAACCAGCAATGAAAACTGTTGTTGGGATAACGATTGCGAGTGCAATAACCTCAAAAATAATTGCTTGGCAAACACGCTCAATTGTATTCATATTTTATTTCTTGGTTTGGTGAAGTTGAGGTTAGATTAATCTAGAATGAAGATGTTTAATAGCTACATAGTATCGGTTATATCGATACAGTAGTGCGATTCAACTACACGTTTTTATCACAATAGTATTGAAGGGAGAATATTCTGTCGCAGTCGCTAGTTTGGTCAGTAGTGAGCCTACTTGCACATTTATTGCAAAATCTAATGTAGTTATTGCTGCTATATAAAAAGCAGACACAAAAAAGGCCACTTAACGAAATTTTAAGTTTCATTAAGTGGCCTTTTTATTCAACAATATGGTCGGAGTAGCAAGATTCGAACTTGCGACCTCACGTCCCCCAGACGCACGCGCTACCAAGCTGCGCTATACCCCGACAATGTAAACTCTAGGGTTTAACAAGTTTACCGCATGTATATTAATGATTTATCAACGTAATGCAATGAGAATTAAGAGAATAGTTAACCTAGATGACTTAAACGGCTAACTATTACTCGATATGGCTCACGTTGTGTCTGTTACAACTTATCTTGTTGGGTAAACAGCTTAATGAAATGTACGCCATCAATCATTAATGGAAAGTCTTCATTCACGGTTATTGGCGAAGAGAACTGACTCGAATAACTTTGAAAGTTACCATTTTGATCAACAAAAACAGATTTATCTTTATCAAAAATAATAATGCCTTTATCAGTCGTGTTCGCAATGACTCTATCTCTATTTAATGTAGATAAATCACTGCCATTGTTATTACCCGTAAGCTTACATGCTAACCATTGCTTCATCAGCGTTGGCTGTAGGTCCATATTACTGGTGTTAAAAGTAATATCTTTATGGCTTGCTTTATCCGTTTGTGGGTAGATAAATAATGCCGGTTTAGTACTTAAACGTGTTTCATTGTTTTGATTACCTATGGAGCTAATCCAAATAATATCTTTTTCAACTTTTTGTTTCTGAGCCAGTAGTAACGCATCAATAAACAATTCAAATTGATATTGGTTATTATTTTTAACGGCTTTGTTAGCATCAATAGCAAGGCTATTTTTAAAGTAGATGATATGCAAACCTGGCGCTTTATTATTTAACTTATCAGCAAATAATAAACTAGAGACATTTTCTAATTCCGTTTTATCACTGAACAAAGCTTCAAACCAGCGAGGCTCAATAACAATATCATTTTCAGGTGATGTACCCTCCGCCTTTGCTTCTTTTAGGGCAGATGCTGAAAATTCATCAGAGATTACCGTTAAACTTGTTGTTAAGGCTTGTTGTTCGATACGTTGAAACAACAGTGGTTTAACACCTTGTTTTAGAATATCGTCTTGGTAAATACTCGGTAAAGAATAAAGCAGGTTAAACCATGCATCATCGTTCAGGCCGGTATCAATGTTATTGGTTAAGTGCAAAGTGGTGGCACTTGCTCGGTGAATAAATTGATTAAGCTGCGAAATAGAGACTTGTTGCTCGGTTAGGATCAAGAAAGTCGAATTTGTCGGGGCTTTAGCAGCATTTTCACTTAAGCAAAGTCCGGGATCAATAGTGGGGTAAGTTGGGATAGCGTGACTAAAAGATAATGGGCTATTTTTACGCTCTATATAATCTTCAATGTTAAATAAACCATATTTGGTT
>OJGO01000655.1_pt1 | contig 10580 bp, 8 predicted proteins | sample 1594871 | NCBI WGS metagenome assembly OJGO01 (sample SAMN05416798, study PRJEB24817) | seawater metagenome | isolation source: Sea water | place: Canada:Atlantic | collected 2013-07 | reverse complement strand
TTGAATTACTTGTTCATCAAAACCCTGAGGGTATTGAAATGGGCATGGGTCCATTCACGCATGGTAGTGCTACGCATACCGATGTCATGAAAACCCAAGGTTTAAAACAAGCGCTTAATAAATACGGTTTTGATGCGGCTTTCGGTGGCGCACGTCGTGACGAAGAGAAATCACGTGCGAAAGAACGTGTATATTCATTCCGTGATGAAAATCACCGTTGGGATCCGAAAAGCCAACGTCCAGAATTGTGGAATATCTATAACGGTAAAGTAAATAAAGGCGAAAGCATACGTGTTTTCCCATTATCTAACTGGACTGAGCTTGATATCTGGCAATACATCTACTTAGAAAGTATTCCAATTGTACCGCTTTATTTAGCACAGAAGCGTCCTGTTGTTGAACGTGACGGGACCTTGATTATGGTTGATGATGACCGTATGCCAATTGGTGAAGATGAAGAGGTTCAAATGAAGAGTGTTCGCTTTAGAACCTTAGGCTGTTACCCATTAACGGGCGCAGTTGAGTCAACGGCGAATACCTTACCTGAAATTATTCAAGAAATGTTATTAACAAAAACTTCTGAACGTCAAGGGCGCGTAATAGATCACGATAGTGCCGGTTCAATGGAAAAGAAAAAAATGGAAGGCTATTTCTAAGCCACATTTTACTTTATAGCATTTTATTGATGAACAATTTTGGAAGGAAAAACTTATGAGTCACCAATCAGACTTAATTGAAGACGATATTCAAGCTTATTTAAAGCAACATGAAAACAAAGAATTAGTACGTTTTTTAACGTGCGGTAGCGTAGATGATGGCAAAAGTACCTTAATTGGTCGTTTATTACATGACTCAAAAATGATCTTTGAAGATCAGCTTGCTGCTATTGAAAAAGATTCTAAAAAGTCAGGTACCACTGGCGAGGCAATTGATTTAGCCTTACTTGTTGATGGACTTCAATCAGAACGAGAGCAGGGCATCACCATTGATGTCGCTTATCGTTATTTCTCAACGGATAAACGTAAGTTTATTATCGCCGACACCCCGGGCCACGAACAGTATACCCGTAATATGGCTACGGGTGCTTCTACCTGTGATATTGCGATTATCTTGATTGATGCGCGTTATGGTGTGCAGACGCAAACGCGTCGTCATTCTTTCATTTGTTCATTGTTGGGTATCAAGCACATTGTTGTTGCGGTAAACAAAATGGATTTGGTTGACTACTCACAAGAGCGTTACCAAGAAATCAAAAAAGAGTACCGTGAATTTAGTGAATCGTTAGCCTTTTCTGATGTACGTTTTGTGCCAATGTCAGCGCTTAATGGCGATAACGTGGTAGAAGAAAGCGACAACATGCCGTGGTATCCAGGTGCAACGTTGATGAAGTTGCTTAATACTATTGATGTTAAAACACAGGATGAATTCACTCAATTTCGTTTCCAAGTGCAATATGTTAATCGACCGAATCTCGATTTCCGTGGTTTTGCCGGCACTATCGCTTCGGGTCATGTGCTTGTTGGCGATACCATTGTTGCTTTACCGTCAGGTAAAGAAAGTGTGGTAAAAGAAATTGTTACTTTTGATGGCAATTTAGAGCGTGCCGATAAAGGTATGGCGGTAACGCTAACCCTTGAAGATGAAATTGATATCAGCCGCGGCGAAATCATTGTTAAAAAAGACTGCTTACCTGTATCAGCAAAAGAGTTCAGTGCAACGGTTGTTTGGATGCATGAAAACGAACTTGAGCCAGGTCGTGAGTACTTTATCAAGCACGGTAGCAAAATGACTACGGGTCATGCACAAAACATTGTGAGCAAATACGACGTAAACACGATGGAAAGTTTACCTAGCTCGCAATTAGCCGTTAATGATATCGGTATCGTTAACATTGTTGCAGGCGAAACCTTACATTTTGATGCCTACGAAGATAATCAAGGCACAGGTGCTTTCATTATTATCGACAGACTAAGTAATGTAACGGTTGGTGCAGGCATGATTAACCATGCTATCGATGAAGCAACACATGAGTATTCGGCGTTTGAATTAGAGTTGAATGCTTTAGTTCGTAAGCAGTTCCCGCATTGGGGTGCTCGCGACATTACTAAATAGCCCAAAGCGCGATGAAATCCCGCCTACAAGTTAAATGAATTGTAGACGGGAACTTATTCGCGTTAGGGGGAGCTTTAAGGCTGTAAAGTTAGCACTTTATAGCCTTTTTATTTTGTATAACATTTCACCGTGGTTATCAATTTTTTAGGTAGGGAATTTTAAATGACAATAGAGCAGTGGTTGATGATAGGTGTGTTTGCTGCCACTTTTATCAGCCTAGTTAAATACAGCCATGTACCAGAGCGAGTTTTCTCGGTGACGGTCTTGTTGTGTTTAGCGCTGTCGTTTGTCAGTGTTGATGATATTTTAACAAACGCCGTTAACCCAGGTCTTGTTACCCTAGTGTTGTTAGTGCTTTGCTCCTTCGCTTTTGAACGTACCAGTATTTTAAGGCGCTTATCAGCAGGTGTTTTTAATGGCTCAAAAGTAAAGTCGACCTTACGTTTATTACTCGGAACGGCTTTGTCCTCGGCCATTATGAGTAATACTGCCGTTGTAGCAACACTCATTAATACCGTGAAAAAGAATAATCTCATTAATGCTGGGAAATTATTACTGCCGCTATCGTTTGCCGCAATTCTAGGGGGAACACTGACACTAGTGGGCACCTCTACCAACCTTATTGTAAACAGCTTATTGATTAAACAAGGTCATGATGGTTTTGGCTTTTTTGATTTTACTTTAATTGGTCTAGCGGCTTTTGTTTTATGTTTATTTGTCATTTTAATTCGCAGTCGCTCTTTACCCACCTTGGTTAATGATGATTTAGCGACCAATGACTATTTACTTGAAGCGGAAGTTGCCACCTCGTCAACCTTAATAGGTAAGAGTATTGAAGATAACGGTTTGAGGAATTTGGACTCGTTATTTTTAGTTGAAATAGTACGACAAGGTCGGCTGATTTCCCCCGTTTGCCCAGAAGAGCGAGTACTCGCGCAAGATAAACTAATTTTTAGTGGTGACATCTCAAAGGTGCTGACATTACAGCAATTTGATGGCTTAAACTTGTATGCCGAGCAAGATGATTTATTACGGGATAATTTAACGGAAGTATTGGTTAAAGCAGATTCAACCATTGCCGGGAAAACCTTAAAAAAGGCCGGCTTTCGTGCGCGCTTTGATGCTGCTGTTGTTGCGGTACGCCGAGAAGGCTCTGCCTTATCGGGTAAATTGGGCGACATCGTCTTGCAACCGGGTGACTTTCTGGTACTTGCGGTCGGCCAAGATTTTACCACCAGACCTAATTTATCTAAAAACTTTTACATATTGTCAGGCCATCAGGCTGATAATATGCTCAGTGGTTGGCGAGATTACACCACGGTGTGGGGCTTTATTGCCAGTATTTTAGTGTCAGTTTTCACGCCATTACCCTTACTCAGCTGCTTGTTTATTTATTTAGCGTTCTTAATTTTTAGTGACTCACTGTCGGTTAATGAAATAAAACGCCGATTTCCATTAGAAATTTGGATGATAGTATTAGGCGCCTTAACATTAGCATCGGCAATTGAAAATACGGGCATCGCTTTGATGTTAGCACAAAATATTGAAGGCTTTTTACACGGGCAAAGTATCTATATTGCTTTTGTTATTATTTTTCTTTTAACCTTAATCATGACAGAGCTCATCACTAATAGTGCTGCAGCAGCCTTATCTTTTCCTATCGCGTATAACATTGCCTTAGGTCTTGGCGTAGATCCGACACCTTTTGTGATGGCCGTTGCTTTTGCGGCAAGTGGCAGCTTTATCAGCCCTTATGGTTATCAAACCAATGTCATGGTATATAACGCGGGCAATTATCAATTAAAAGATTTTGTCCGTTTTGGTTTACCTATTTCATTGATATATAGCGCAACGGTAATTTTGGTTATTCCCATTGTTTATCCGTTTTAATTTTCCTGTTAACGTGGTCGTTAATTGTTTTATATAACCTATTTTATGTAATGCACTTAGTGGACCGAATGACACCCAAATACAGAGCTTATTTAGCATGACAACAACGAATATGAAAACAGAAAACACTGTGTGGCATAACCAACAAATCAGCAAGTCACAACGCGCAGATCTCAAGCAGCAAAAACCTGCGTTACTTTGGTATACCGGTTTGAGTGGCTCGGGTAAATCTACCGTGGCTAATGCTGTGGATGCCTTGTTATTTAAATTAGGTTGCCATAGTTACTTACTTGATGGTGATAATGTGCGTCACGGCCTTAATGGTGACTTAGGTTTTAGTGATGAAGCACGCGTTGAAAATATTCGTCGTATTTCAGAAGTGGCTAAATTATTTCTTGATGCCGGCCTTATTGTCTCTACAGCGTTTATTTCTCCTTTTGCCAGTGATAGAGCGTTAGCCAAAGCAAAGCTTGAAGCAGGAGAGTTTATCGAAGTCTTTATTGATACCCCCATCAGTGTCTGTGAACAACGCGACCCTAAAGGGTTGTACAAAAAAGCAAGAGCGGGCGAGATAAAAGACTTTACAGGCATTGATTCAAGCTATGATGTACCGACTTCACCACAAATTCATGTCAAAACGGCAGAGCAATCTGTTGAGCAATGTGCAGAGCAAATTGTTGGTTACCTCATGGCACAAGGCTTCATTAGTGAAGCAACGTTCGGTTAATAATTGGTCGTCAGATACCGTTCAATTTAAAACTATAAACTGAAAAAGTCAGGGATATTTTTACCATGCATTATGATGTGTTTAATGGCGATGCTGACGGCATTATTGCCTTACTCCAGTTACGCTTAGCCGAGCCTAAAGATTCAACATTAATTACCGGCGTTAAGCGAGATATTAGTCTGCTTAAGCAAGTTGATGTAAGCCAAGCGACAGCAGTAACTGTGTTAGACATTTCTTTAGAAAAAAATAATCAGGCGCTTCAAGCACTACTCAATAATCATGTTGCTGTGTTTTATGTTGATCACCATAGAACCGGTGATATTCCTACATCAGATAAACTCAAAACGTTACTTAATACCGATGCAAATACTTGTACCAGTTTGTTAGTTAATGAGCTGTTAAAAGGCCAATATAATACATGGGCAATTGCTGCCGCTTTTGGCGATAATATGTATGCTAGTGCTAGCGATTTAGCGCACAAAGCTGGCTTATCCAAAGTGCAGAAAAATCAGCTCAAAGAGTTAGGGACTTACATTAATTATAATGGTTATGGGCAGGAATTAAGTGATTTGCACTTTCATCCAGCAAGGTTATACCAGTCATTACTAAAATATCCTGACCCTTTTGTATTAATCAATGAAGAAAACTCTATTTTTAGTCAGCTAAAAACTGCGTATTTAACTGATATGGCCAAAGCAAGCACTGCTGATGTTTTGAGTGATAATGAGATAGTTAAAACGATAGTGCTTGAAGATGCCGCTTGGTCTCGCAGAGTCAGTGGGGTGTTTGGTAATGACTTAGCCAACCAATCACCGGATAAAGCCCATGTAGTTATTACGCTTAATTCCTTAGAAATGGCTCCAGAGAAGGCAAATGACCTTCAAAACGAACAAAGTTATACTGTAAGTTTACGTGCTCCACTTAATAATAAGCAGGGCGCTGGTGATATCTGTGCTCATTTTCCAACAGGCGGGGGAAGAGCTGCGGCTGCTGGTGTTAATGTTTTGCCCAAGAGCAGATTAGATGAATTTATACAGCACGTTGAGCGCTACTATCGTTCTTAAATAAAAACCTTGTTATGAAAACCTACACTCAAAAATAGAAATTAGTATCAAAGTCAAAAACTAAGCGGTAAAATAGTTGGCATCAAGTTGGACTGTTATACTAGGTATTAGCGATCTAATTCATAAAACAGTTCAGTTAATTAACAGAAGAGTAGGGATATAATGAGTTTATTAATCACAGGCGGTACTGGTTATATTGGTAGTCATACTGTTGTTGAATTATTACAAAGTACCAATGAGCAAGAGATTGTTATTGTTGATAATTTATCTAACTCATCAACCAAAGTTCTTGAACGAATCGAGCAGATCACCAATAAAACTGTCAGCTTTATTAAAGCGGATGTTTGTGACGCTGATGCCCTCGACCAAGTGTTTACACAGCACAAAATAGACGCGGTCATTCACTTTGCCGGATTAAAAGCGGTTGGTGAGTCTACTGAAATACCATTGGCGTATTACCAAAATAATGTGTCAGGTACTGTGACCTTATTGCAAGTCATGGCAAAACATCGGGTAAAGAATTTAGTTTTTAGTTCATCTGCAACGGTTTATGGCAATAACGTTTCACCGTTGAATGAAACTATGGCTACGTCGGCGACTAATCCTTATGGTCAAACAAAATTGATGGTCGAGCATGTCCTTTTTGATTTAGCCAAAAGTGATGCGTCTTGGTCAATAGCATGTTTGCGTTACTTTAATCCTATTGGCGCGCACCAGTCGGGTCTAATTGGTGAAAACCCTAACGGCATTCCTAATAATTTATTGCCTTACGTAGCGCAGGTCGCAGTTGGACGTTTAGCGCAGCTTCAAGTTTTTGGCGATGATTATGATACCCAAGATGGCACTGGTGTACGCGACTATATTCATGTGGTTGATTTAGCGCAAGGTCATGTGAAAGCATTAGAAAGTTTAGGTCACGCTCAAGGTACGGTTAAAGGCTGTCAGGCAATTAACTTAGGTACAGGTAACGGTACTTCAGTTTTAGAGATAGTGAATACCTTTAAAGAAATTAGTAAACAAGATATTCCATATCAAATAGTTCCACGCAGAGCCGGAGATTTAGCAACTGTCTACGCTGATGCCTCATTAGCGAATGAATTATTAGATTGGCAGGCTAAACTCGATTTGACTGCGATGATCCAAGATACCTGGCGATGGCAATCTGAAAACCCTAATGGTTTTTAGAAGAGGCGAGTGCTAAGCGTATTGCCTAATACATATACCTAAACATAAAAAAGACTAATGGTTTATATCTTTGGTCTTTTTTTTGTCTTTTTTTAATGCTTATTATTCTTTGAAAACGTTTTCTTTTTAGTCATTAATACATAACAAAAGCTAAAGAGTAATCCACCTACAGCTCCCCATAAATGCGCATCTATTGCTACATTAGCATCAATTAGCGATGATACTTGCTCGCTTGCTCCGTAAAATTGTTCATGTGCTATTTTTAGCCAAACCCCAACAAATAATAAGTAACCTGTTTTATCCTTATGTCGAATATCCATGATGGCGCCAAAAACGAAAATACCGTGTAAAACGCCGGAAAGTCCAACATATTGACGAGTTTCAGGGGAGAAAAAATACAGTCCGGCACTGCAAATTAATGCCGATATGATAAAGAGTAAACTATAGCTTTTAATATCGTAAAAATGGCCGTGTAAAGCCCACAATAGGGCTAATGCGGCTAAATTTAATAATAAATGAATGCCGTTGGTGTGAAAAAAATGTCCTGTGAAGGTTCGCCATAACTCGCCATGACTTATCAATTGGTATTGATAAACGAAAATATCACTGGTCGCATCATTGAACAAATAGGCGAGAGTAGCGACAAAGGCGATGAGCATAACCATCATGCTGTGTTGTTTTTTTACAGGAAGATTCTTAAAAGATAAAGTCATGTATTTACATAATTCTCATGGAGAGTTAGTGGTTAAAAGTTTTCAGTTAGTGATTTATAAATCACTAATAAAGTATACAATGACTGTTTTATTAATTGCGTTTTATTTTACTACTCTATGTCACGAACACTTTGTCTCAGTTGTCAGCGGCCCCAAAAAGCGTGTATTTGTTCTTTTATCGCAGATATTGCAAATGATATTCATCTTGTGGTCTTACAACACCCAAGTGAAGTATCTCAGACCAAAGGGACTGTTGCTTTACTGGCTAAATCATTACGATCTTGCCAAGTTATAGTCGGTGAGAATTTTGATGAAGAAGCCCATTTCTTACAAATGATGCAGCAGTATCAGCTCGTTTTACTTTATCCCGGTGAGAAAGCACAAACGCTTAATCATAATGTTGTCATGCAATTGACGAGTCTCGATAAAGCTAAACTTGATGGCAAACCGCTTTGTTTAGTTATTCTTGATGGCACTTGGAAAAAAGCTTATCGCATGTTTATGTTGTCAACAAAGTTACAACAAATACCGCAAGTATGTTTACCTGAATATTTAGCGAATGCGGGACAATACCTGATCCGCAAAGTAGCAAAAAAAAATGCTTTATCTAGTTTAGAAGCAAGCTGTTATGCTTTAGCCCTTTTGGAGCAGAGTACAGAACAGATAAATAACAAAACAGAGCAGGACGCTGATGCTCAGCCGATCACGCCTGAACATGCGGGTAAATACCAGCCTCTGCTGGAAAAATTTCAACAATTTAACCAGTTCCAATTATCTTTTAGACCTGTGAACAAATCCCCTAAGGAAACTTGATGATTCATCATTCAATTTTATTACGACTTTCTACACTCGCATTTATTGTTACTCACCTTTTTATAAGTGAAACAGCGCTGGCTAAACGTGAAATCCGTGAGCCTGAAGCGGCAACGGGTTTTAATCAAAAGAAAGCCGTTTTTTCTGATCAATATATGGTGGTAGCTGCCAATCCTTATGCAAGTAAAGCTGGACTAGCAATGCTTGATAAAGGTGGAAGTGCTGTTGATGCCGCCATTGCCGCTCAACTCGTACTGAGCTTAGTAGAGCCACAATCGTCTGGTCTTGGTGGTGGTACCTTTATGTTGCATTGGCATAATCAAAGTCAAAAACTGACGACTTTTGATGGCAGAGAAACTGCACCACAAAATGCGACCAGTGAATTGTTTTTAGATAAAAATGGCAAACCACTAAGGTGGTCTGATGCTGTTGTTGGTGGTAAATCAGTAGGTGTTCCAGGATTACTGGCGGCGCTTAATAAATCGCATAAACAATTTGGTGTCTTGTCCTGGAAAGAGTTGTTTCAGCCTGCGATTGAGTTGGCGGAAAACGGCTTTATTGTCTCGCAACGTTTAGAAAAATTACTGGGGATGAATTTCAATCCAGGCATTCATCTTCTACCTGAAATTAAAAACTATTTTTCACCCAATGGTATTACAATAAAAGCAGGTGATACCTTAAAAAATCCTAAACTTGCAAAAGCATTGCATAGTATTGCTGAAGATGGGGTGGAGGTTTTTTATCAAGGTTGGATAGCAAAAAAAATAGTTGAAAAAGTGCAAAAGTCAGCCATTGCACCTGGGCTACTAAGTCTAGAAGATATGAAGAACTATCAAGCGATAGAACGCGCTTCTGTCTGTGGTCCTTACCATCAATATAAGATATGTGGCATGGCACCGCCAAGCTCGGGTGGTATCAGTGTTATTCAGATTTTAGCGCAACTGCAATCTTTTGAACTTGCCCAGTACCCGCCGAACTCTTTACATGCGATACACCTATTAACACAGAGTTCTCGGTTGGCTTTTGCCGATAGAAATAAATACATTGCCGATAGTGATTTTGTCAGCGTACCCGTTAAAGGTTTGTTAGCAGAGGATTACCTCGCTAAACGTGCTGCGTTAATCAATGAAAAAAGAGATATGGGACAAGCAACAGCAGGCAGCCCACACAATAGTTTAGTTCTAGCAAATGATAATGCCATTGAAAGACCTTCAACCACTCATTTGGTCGTAGTTGATAAACAAGGTAATGCCATATCGATGACCAGTAGCATTGAAAATGGTTTTGGCTCAGCCTTAATGGTGCAAGGGTTTATTTTAAATAATCAGTTAACTGATTTTTCATTGGCTCCAAAGCGTGATGGCAAGTGGGTAGCCAATCGAGTAGAGCCTTTGAAAAGGCCACGTAGCTCTATGGCGCCCATGATGGTTTTTAATGGAGATAATTCATTGCGTTTAATTCTTGGTGCACCCGGCGGTAGCCGTATTATTAATTATGTTGCGCAAACTATTATTGGGGTACTTGATTGGCAACTGAACGTACAACAGGCTATTAATTTGCCTAAAGTCACCAACCGAAATTACGTCACTACGTTAGAGTTAGATACTGACGTTGTTAAACTAAAACCTGCGCTTGAAGCGAGAGGGCATACAGTGAAGATTAGAGCGTTAAACAGTGGCGTACATGCAATAGAAGTTTCTAAAGGCAAGCTTGTTGGCGGTGCCGATCCACGCCGAGAAGGATTAGCACTAGGACGGTAAACTTTTGTAAAGCTACTCTACTTAAAACGCCTGAACAGGCATCACTAAATAGAGTGGCAATAGACGTATTAATTCGTATAAGTTAAGTGCGCACATTGCAAAACAAGCGATAAATTACTCGTCAATTTATCGCCATTCTTTATACCGGCTCCAATTTACGTCTCTGAATCTATCCCTTATCAGCAAACACGGCATAAGTAGTCGATTGCATACCCACAAAATAGTCATCAATTTATTTTGGTGTGAAAATTGCTTAACTCAATTTATTAGTAGTCCCACTAATACCGACTAAATACCGACAAAATGTTGGCAGGAG
>OJGO01000653.1_pt1 | contig 10661 bp, 6 predicted proteins | sample 1594871 | NCBI WGS metagenome assembly OJGO01 (sample SAMN05416798, study PRJEB24817) | seawater metagenome | isolation source: Sea water | place: Canada:Atlantic | collected 2013-07 | reverse complement strand
CCGCCAGCGTTCAATCTGAGCCATGATCAAACTCTTCAATTAAAAATCGTTTGTGATGTATCCGAAGATAACATCTGCTCAATGAATTCTGTCGTGATATCTATCCGAAGATAAATATCGCATTACATATATAAGTATATATTTATCTGTGTGACATCATCATTAAGCGTTTTTTGTTCCGAAGAACTATGTAAAACAACATTAATGTGAGTGCTCACACAAATTGCATGATAACTAATTGTTAAAGAAAACGTTTCGATTGAAACGTTAGGTAAGAGTCGCATTCGCTCTTTACCTGAGCTACCTAAGTAGCTGCTTCGTTGCCGTTGCCCCGAAGCGAGATGCGCATGATACGCTCCTCAGTTTTGATGTCAACGTTTATTTTAAAGTATTTTAAAAACATTTTAAAAGTTTACGTTAAGTTATCGAATTAAGCTTAAAAGCAACTAGATAACTTATCAAAACAGTTCGTTGATGATTCATTTTGCGTGAACCCCTTGGAACTGAAGCGCATTGTAGAGACTTCCTTGTATAGTACAAGCACTAATTTAACTTTGGCGTGTGTTTGCACAATAAAAAAGCAATTTAATTGTTATTACCACTCTGCGTAACGTGTCAGGTTTCTTTACAGTATTTTAACATTCAGAGTTACAACGAAAACATAAAAATAAAAGCAATAGAAACAACGTGATACATCGACAACCATTCTTTAAAGCGTCAATAAAATCACTTTTTTGCTTATTTATTTCAAATTACCACAGTTAATATGTAAATATTATTTACAAATAGAACCATTTATTTGCTTTTATTCTCCTTATGGCTCCTGCTAAACCGCCCCATACACGGGTAGTTAACATTTTTGCAACAAAGGCATTATTATTGCTTATAATAGAAACTCGCTATTTTTCATTGAGCTTTATCAATGAAAATAAAGAAAGTGTAATAAATATACACAGCGACGACATAATAATAAACGGAGATAAACATGCATTTTAAGAAATCTTTAGTAAGGAGCCTGATTACTTTAGCAATCACAGCTACCGCTAGCACAACTGTTATTGCCAGCGAAGTATCTGGTGATATCAGTAAATTCAAATCAGTGGGGAGTGAGGTTAATGCTAAACAAAAAGCAACTGGCTATATTGTTCAACTTAAAGGTAAAACTGCCATAGCTCAAGCTCAAGATATTGGTGAGCTTTTACCTACTAACCAATTAGTTGCCAATACTGGTAACCGTTATAACGCTCATACTCCTGCAATGAAAGCTTATACCAGAGCGCTTGATAATAAGCAGAAGCAAGTTGCTAGCTCTATTGACTCTATCAATATCCTGCATTCTTTTAAGCATACTTATAATGGTTTCACTGCCAAGTTAAATGCGAAACAAAAAGCTCAGTTAGAATCTCACCCTGATGTTATCGGTGTATATGAAGATAGATTAGAAATAGTTAACACAGCAAACACTCCTGAGTTTCTTGGTTTAACTGGAGCTGATGGCCAACACACTATGAACATTAAAGGTGAAGGCGTTATTATCGGTGTAATCGATACAGGTGTTTGGCCTGAAAACCCTAGCTTTTCTGACGATGGTTCTTATTCAGATCCTGCTGACTTAGGTTGGTTGGGTACATGTGATACAGGTAATGATGAAGAGTTTGCCTGTAATAATAAATTAATTGGCGCACGATATTTTGATTCAAGTTTCAGCAGCCAATATGATATTCAATATGATTTAGGTGAATTTGATTCTCCTCGTGATGCTGATGGCCACGGTAGTCATACTGCAAGCACAGCGGGTGGTAATGAAAATGTAGCCGCTATGCTTTCTGGCTTACCTGTTGGTACTGTTTCAGGCATGGCACCACGTGCTCGTATTGCAGCTTATAAAGTATGTTGGAACAGCGATTACAAAAACCCTGATGGTGGTGATGAGGCTGGTTGTTTCGGTGGCGATACTATGGCAGCTATTGACGCTGCGGTAACTGATGGTGTTGATGTAATCAACTATTCTATTGGTGGTAGCAGAACAGATTTAACAGTACCTGCTACAGCAGCAATGTTAAATGCGACGGCAGCTGGTGTATTCGTTGCCGTATCTGCTGGAAATAGCGGACCAGATAAAGAAACTGTTGGTACTCCAGCTCCTTGGGTAACAAGTGTCGCTGCATCTACTTATGATGGGACTTCAGCTATTGTTGGTAAAGCGCTTGATATAACTTCAGGCTCTTTAGCTGGCTCTTCAATATTATCTGTTCCTTCTGGATTCTCTCCGGCAACTGTAGGCCTTTCAGGTGAACTAGCTTTAGCAGAGCCAGTACAAGCATGTAATGATGCTCCGTTGACTAACGGTGATGATTTAGCTGGAAAAATTGCTCTTATTGCTCGCGGATCATGTGCTTTTACTGAGAAATTTCTCAATGCACAAAATGCAGGTGCAGTAGGTGCTATCATTTATACTACAGAAGGTACATCTCCATTCTCTATGGGTGGTACTGATCCTGCAGTAACCATTACAGGTTCAATGATTTCTTTTGCGGATGGCCAATCATTAACTGCGAGTATTGCTGAAGGGAGTACCTCGGTAGAATTTACTGATAATACTGCCGCAGGTGATGCTGTAGAGGTTGGCAATACTATGGCTGATTTCTCTTCACGTGGTCCAAACTTAAATACTTACGACATTATCAAACCTGATATTACCGCTCCTGGTGTTAAAATATTGGCAGCAACAACTTCTGCCCCCATGTTCGGCACTCAAGGTGAAACATTTAAGTATCTTCAAGGTACATCAATGTCTAGCCCACATATCGCTGGTTTAGCCGCTTTATTTAAAGAGTCAAACAGCTCATGGTCTCCAGCGCAAATTAAATCAGCGATGATGACAACAGCTCGCCAAAACTTGACTAAAGAAGATGGAACGACACAAGCAGACCCATATGATTTTGGTTCTGGTCATGTAGCTCCCGTTTTAGCCTTAGATCCAGGTCTACTGTTTGATACGAACCTTGCTGATTACTTAGCATTCCTTTGTGGACAAGATAAAGAAGCTTTTGTTTCTGGTTACGACACAAGTTGTGCCGATTTAACAAGTACAGGTTTTAGTACTGATGCTAGCCAGTTGAATCTTCCTTCTATTGCTATCGCTGAATTATTAGACCCTGAAACGATCTTTAGAACGGTTTCAAATGCAACACCGATCGCCTCTTCTTATACTGCAACAATTGAAGCGCCAGCTGGTTTTGACATTAGTGTTCAAACCTTTGATGCTGATGGTGAAGAAACAGAAGCTACAACATTAGATGTTGCAGCTGAAGGTGGGAAAGCTAGTTTTGCAATTACAGTTAGTCAAACTGAAACGACTGAAATTGACGCTTGGAAGTTTGGTGCTATCACGTGGACAGATAGCGCTGGTCACTCAGTACGTTTACCTTTAGCAATTAAAGCTATACCTACAGTTCAAATTGAAGTACCTGAACTAATATCAGGCGACCTCAACCGTGGACGCTTCCGCTTCCCTGTTAAAATGCTTTATTCTGGCAGAACAAGTATTGAACATGCTGGTTTAGTTGCTCCATTTGGCACAACAGGTACTGTTGAAGCTGATCCTGCAAAAGAATTTGAATTCTTAGGTGCTGGTACGAATTACCACTTGTTCCATATTCCTGAAGGAACAAAAGTAGCTCGCTTTAGCTTATCAGATGCTTTAGTTACAGAAGAAGGTAGTGACCTTGATCTTTACGTTTACCGTTGTGATAAGTGGAGTTGTGCGCAAGTTGCTAATTCATTAAATGGTGGTTCAAATGAGGATGTAGTACTAACTAACCCTGACCCCCGTGCTGATGTAGATGTTGGTGATGTTTATGTAACCATGATCCACGGTTACTCTACGGGTGATGCTGCAGAAACTGATTATACTATGGTAGGTTGGATTGCAGATCAGGCTGAAAGTTCTACTCGTGTTATTTCAAGCAGAAGAGCAATTAACGGTCGTTTTAACTACACCAGTATATTAACTCGAGGTTTACCAACAGGTACTACCTATATGGGTGCTGTGACATACTTCAATGCTGATGGTGAAGCTGAAGGCACTACTGTACTTGAGTTAAAAAACTAGTTAACACTATTAAATAACAAATTTAGTAAATTAACTAAGTAATATAGAAAAGCCCTCTTAAAGATAATTTAAGGGGGCTTTTTTCATATTCTTTCTAATAGAAATCACACTCTGTTAACCGCTATAGAGCTTTTTATATAAGTATTCTTTGCTACTTAACTCTTAGACAGCATGTAAATAGGGTTAATCAAACTCTGACTAATAACCCCCTTATATCTATGACAGCAATAAACAATAGCACCACGCTACAATTCTCTTGTCAGCTTTCTCTAGCCTATAGCTGCTAAGTTTACCCACATAATTATTAGCTAAGTGTATAGCCGTTGAACAAGTTAATTCATATCAGCTTTCTATAATCAAGAGCCTTAATCATAATAATTTTTTGCGTCTAGCCAGGCCCAATAGAGGAAATACTTAGAATTATGTTAAAAAAACTAACACAGAATATCGTTAATCACTTCAGTAAATGAGCTCAATACCAATGGCTAATAGCATAGGATTGTTATAGGTGATTTAAGCAATTATGGATAAACAAAAAGGAACAGATTAGACGTTTTGAATGTATTGGCTAAGTAAATAACTGATATAAAAAAGGCCTTACCGAAGTAAAGCCTCTTTATCATTCTCATACCTTACGCAATAAAGTTACATGGTATGAAAAATAAATTAAATGTAAATTAGTGATTTTTACGACGAGCCACTAAACCAGCAACGGCGGTTAAAAACAATACCAATGTAGCAGGAGTAGGCACTGCAGTAGCTTTGCCAAAAGCTAGAGTTCCAGCATTAAATATACTTTCAGCATTATTATCAAACAAAGAAAATGAAACATTATTTGATGAGACAGTTTCAAAACTATCTATGTAACCAGCGAAACTAAGGCTAGAAAATACAGTCACATCAAAATCAAGTGATTCGATACCAGCAGCGATATTAGTAGGATCAACTATCGCTAAAAATAAATCCGCAGGTGAATCAGCTTCATAGCCAAAAAATGTGAATGACTCCCAAGTGTCTTCTATAAACCCAAATTCATCCATCGTATCTAAGTTAATAGTTATATTACCAATCACTTCAAACTCAGCTACATCATCCGCAATAGTATCAAAAAGAATATCTTGGCTGATTAATGTGGCATTTACTGCGCCAGTAAAACTTAACGCTAAAGAGATGGACAAAAAAGCGCGTAAGATTAATTTATTTAACATGTTATTTCCTATTTATAATATGGCTGTTTTATTTTTATTGTAATTAATAGCGGCACCACCTGATAAGTTATTAACTAACGACTTAAAAAGCCCTTGCCGACATTGCTCTCCTTAAAGCAATAATCACGCCCAAATAATTTTAACCATACATTACAACCAGTTACCATGATATAAACAATAATTTCACACAAGATTAACATTAGAAAGGTAATGTGTAAAAAAAACTGACACTCTTCAAAATAAACCAGTAATATGAAGTATTTGTTATTAGATTAATAATTTGCTAGCTTATGAATATGAAAATGCGGCTATACTTATTACTGCTTAATATGCACTATTATTATCTATAGTATTCTTTTTACTATTTCCCATGAGTTAACAATAAGGTTTTTCTATGAGAATAATGAGATTGTCTTTCACAACGACAATATTGACAGGGGCGCTTCTCACCTCAGCAGTTATTAATTGTGTATATGCCAAAGAAATAGCTATTTATCGTTGGGTTGATAAAAACAACATAGTGCATTTTAGTCAAAACCTCCCTAAAGGTGATGAATATAGAGAATTTAGTACTATTTCGTCTTATAAAGCATTATCGAAAGCTGAAAGAAAATTGATTGCTGAACAAGAGACTGCCGATCAGGAAGTGGCCGTTCAAGAAAAGAATCAAGATGATGTAATAGCTCAAAACAAAGCTACTTATGAGAAAAACTGTAAAGCAGCTCAGCTCAATATCAAAATGTTGAACTCATTAAATGAAATACATATTAATGAAGAGAAGAGTGATGGCAGTATAGGCAGTCGTCCATTGACTACTGCTGAAAAAACAGAAAAACTAACATTAAGTAAGAAACACAAAGAACTTTACTGTAATAATTAGAGAGCAGATTAACTTAACCCTACAGATAATACTGTAGGGTTAAATAGTAGTAATACGACGAACCTTATTATCTAAAATACCTGAACTGCTAATTAGCAGTAAAGACTAATTCCCCTTCAACAACCTCTACGGTTACTGTACTACCTTTAGTAAATTTATTACCAAGTATTTTTTGCGCCAATGGATTTTCTATCCCTTGCTGTATCGCTCTCTTTAAAGGTCTAGCTCCAAATATCGGGTCAAAACCTACAGTAGAAATGAGTGAAAGTGCCTCTTCATTTATAGTTAAACTCAGCTCTTGATCGTTTAAACGCTCTGCTAAAGCTTCAATTTGTATTTTTGCAATTTGCTTAATTTGTTCTGCAACCAGTGGATGGAAAACCACTGACTCATCGACACGATTAATAAACTCAGGTTTGAAATGCTGGCCTAAAATGTTCATGACTTGCATTTTCATTTGTTCATACTGACTATCTCCAGCTAACTCTTGGATAATATCTGAGCCAATATTAGAGGTCATGATAATGACAGTATTTTTGAAGTCTACAGTTCGACCTTGTCCATCAGTTAATCTACCATCATCAAGCACTTGCAATAATATGTTAAATACATCTGAGTGAGCTTTTTCAATCTCATCAAGTAATATTACTGAGTAGGGTTTTCTCCGTACCGCTTCAGTTAAATAGCCCCCTTCTTCATAACCAACATAACCAGGAGGAGCCCCCACTAAACGTGCCACCGAATGTTTTTCCATAAATTCAGACATATCAACGCGAATTAATGCATCTTGAGAGTCAAATAAAAATTCAGCAAGTGCTTTCGTTAACTCCGTTTTGCCAACGCCCGTAGGTCCTAAGAATAAAAACGACCCGATTGGTTGATTGGGATCGCTTAAACCTGCTCTTGATCGCCTAATAGCATTAGCTACTGAAGTGACCGCTTCATGTTGACCAATAACGGATTGATGCAGGTGATCTTCCATGTGCAATAACTTATCACGCTCTTGCTCCAACATTTTAGCAACAGGTATCCCGGTAGCTCGACTAAGAACATCTGCTATTTCAACATCAGTGACTTTATTAGCCAATAAAGTCATTTCTTGCATTTCAGCTTGGCTAGCCAAATCAAGCTGCTTTTCTAACTCAGGTAATCTTCCGTATTGCAACTCAGACATACGATTTAAGTCACCCGTCCGTCTAGCTGCTTCAAGTTCAATACGGGCTTGTTCAAGCTCTTCTTTTATGGTGTGAGCACCATAAAGTGCTGCTTTTTCTGTCGTCCAAATTTCATCAAGTTCATCATACTTTTGCTGATTATCTGTAATGTGTTGTGAAATGATTGCCAACCGCTTAACAGACGCTTCATCATCATCTTTCTCTAGCGCCTTTTGCTCCAGTTTTAGTTGAATTAATCGACGTTCAAGTCTATCTAAATCTTCAGGTTTAGAGTCCATTTGCAAACGAATACTTGAGGCCGCCTCATCAATAAGATCAATAGCTTTATCAGGTAATTGTCTATCACTTATATAACGATGGGATAAGGTTGCTGCCGCTACGATGGCAGGATCGGTAATATTGACTGAATGATGCAGTTCATAACGCTCTTTTAAACCACGTAAAATAGCAATAGTATCTTCGACACTTGGCTCTTCAATTAATACCTTTTGAAAACGTCGTTCAAGTGCAGCATCTTTTTCAATATACTTTCGATATTCGTCTAACGTGGTTGCACCAACACAATGTAAATCGCCTCGGGCTAATGCGGGCTTTAACATATTACCTGCGTCCATCGCACCGTCAGACTTTCCAGCACCGACCATAGTATGTAGTTCATCAATAAAGAGAATGACTTTACCTTCCTCTTTAGATAATTCATTTAAAACCGCTTTTAAACGTTCTTCAAATTCACCGCGATATTTTGCTCCTGCAACAAGAGACCCCATATCCAGTGATAAGACACGCTTGTTTTTTAGACCTTCAGGCACTTCATGGTCAACAATGCGCTGAGCTAACCCCTCTGCAATCGCAGTTTTACCAACACCAGGTTGTCCAATAAGAACGGGGTTATTCTTAGTACGGCGTTGCAATACTTGCAAAGTACGACGGATTTCATCATCTCGGCCGATAACTGGGTCAAGTTTTCCTTGCTCAGCAAGTTCAGTTAAATCTACCGTATATTTATTTAAGGCTTGTCGAACATCTTCGGCATTTTGCTCATCAACATTTTGACCACCTCGAATGTGATCAATTGCCGACTTTATTCTTTGGTGGTTTGCACCTAATTCAGCAAGGATCTTTCCTAAAAGGCCTTTGTCATCTATAGCTGCCAGTATAAACATTTCAGAGGATATGAATTTGTCTGACATTTTTTGCGCATGTTTATCACAAAGATTTAATATCCGACCAGAGGCTGCTGATAGTTGCACATCGCCAGCGCTGTCTTGCACTTGTGCTAAAGACCCCAAAGCCTCTTCTAGTTTCTGACGTAAAGAGCGCACATCAATACCGGCACTCTTCAATAACGCAATAATAGAATTACCGTTTTGATTCAATAACGCCATCATTAAATGAACGGGCTCTATGAACTGATGATCTTTGCCAAGAGCAAGTGATTGCGCATCGGCAATGGACTCTTGAAATGATTGGGTAAAGCGATCTAATCGCATGTTAACTCTCCTAACTTTCCTTATTACATAGTTAAGTTATAGGGCTAAAAGATAATTTTTCAATGCGTATGAAGACATATGATTGATATAAATCAATGAGGGAGACGTTAATGGTTTAGTGAGAAAATGAAGATATTAACGTCGACAAATAACACTCGCCATACGACCCGTTATTTGCTGCTTTCTATACGAGTAATATGTATCAGTTTCTTGATAGGTACACTTTGCAAGACTAGCAATGTCAGTTACGCCTAGAGATGTCAGTTGTAGTCGAGCAATTTGATGCAAGTCGGCTAAATATTTTCCATTATCTTGCAAGACAAAAGCATTGTTAAACCCCTCATTTACTTGAGTAAAGGCTTGCTTAACTTCTTCCCCCACTTCAAAAGCATCCTTTCCAATACAGGGGCCAAGCCAAGCGACAATATCTGAAGGGTTACTTTGCATTTTTGCTATTGTTTTAGCAACAATGTTTCCGACTAATGGGCGCCAACCACCATGAATTGCGGCAATTTCAGAGCCCGCCTTATGACTCAATAGTATTGGCAGGCAGTCAGCAGTCATTATGGCCAAAGCAATATTTTTTTGACGAGTAATACTGGCATCAGCAACCATAGCTTGTTCATCCACATTAATGACTGTCACTACTTCAGTACCATGAACCTGTTCTAACCATTGAATGTGGACTTCATCAATTAGTTTTGTATTTGGTTTTAAAGCTTTATCGAAGAGTTGCTGACTAATAAAGTAATTTAAAACACGACGATTGTAAGTCACTCGTTTTGCGTCATCACCAACATGTAACCCTAAATTAAACCCACCAAAAGTTGATGATATTTGTTCCATTAGCAATGGGGATGACGATGACTTTTGTGATATCTGTGGAGAAAGGCGTGATGTTTGTAGCGCGAGAACTTTATCATCAAGAGACGATGAAAAATTAATTGGCCATTTTACCAACTCAAAAGTTGAGTTGGTAAAATGTGTTTGTTTACTATGGCTAGTATTCGTCTTGACCATTGAGCTTATTATCTTCTTGCAGCAATTCAATTAACTCAACAAAATCTGCAGGTAAATCCGCATGCCAAGTCATTTCTTCTCCAGTGATAGGATGAAATAAAGATAACATGGCCGCATGTAATGCTTGACGTTTAAAGTTACGCAATTTCATTAATAACGCTTCTGTTGAGTTTTTTGGTGGACGAGGACGGCCGCCATAAACAGGGTCACCAACAAGTGGATGCGTAATATGAGACATATGAACACGAATTTGGTGTGTTCTACCCGTTTCTAAACGTAAACGTAAACGAGTATGTAAACGGTATTTTTCCATAACGCGGTAATGTGTTACCGAAGGTCGTCCAATAAAAGAAACGGCCATTTGCGTACGTTTAGTAGAATGACGGCCAATAGGCTCATCAACTAAACCACCAGCAGTCATAACACCATTAGCTACCGCTTCATACTCACGAGTGATCTCACGTAACTGTAATGCTTCAACCAAGTTAGTTTGCGCTGCAATAGTTTTTGCTACGACCATTAAACCGGTAGTATCTTTATCTAGACGGTGAACAATACCTGCACGTGGTACAACATTTAGTTCTGGGCAGTGATGCAATAATGCATTCAGTACTGTGCCATCTGGATTACCCGCGCCTGGATGAACAACTAAGCCGGCAGGTTTATTTATCACTAAAATATCGTCATCTTCATATACAATATTTAAGGGAATGTTTTGCGCTTCAAAACGTAATTCAGGTTCAACTTTTGCATTAATTTCAATAAGTTCACCGC
>OJGO01000652.1_pt1 | contig 10706 bp, 11 predicted proteins | sample 1594871 | NCBI WGS metagenome assembly OJGO01 (sample SAMN05416798, study PRJEB24817) | seawater metagenome | isolation source: Sea water | place: Canada:Atlantic | collected 2013-07 | reverse complement strand
GCATAGGTACTCGTTTATTCTAAAATTAGTCTATATCATCAAATTCATCGAGAAACGCATCTATTTCGGCTTCTTCAGCTTCATCAATTACGATGGGCGGTTTACCATCATAGAGTTTATAATTCATATTTTGGAAATATGCATTTTTAATGAATTCATAAGGGTCTTCTGACTCAACAACTAGTTGTTCTTGATCTCGCACTGCTGCTCGTTTCTCTAATGCCAGTATTCCTAGACGTGCAATATTCGGCCAAAAATCAATGACTGCCAAAGGCCAATAAAGACGATCAACATAATCCCCGACTTCTTCACGAACAGAGCTTGGTCCTAAACCAGGAACGACTAAATACGGTCCATCACCCACGCCATATGTTCCCAAAACCTCGCCAAACTCTTCTTGTTCACCAGACCAATCAAAATCACTCGCAGGATCATAAAATCCAAATAAACCAATAGTAGAGTTCAGCACGAACCTACCGGTACTTTTTGCCGCGGCTGTGAATTTTAATTGCAGAGCATTATTAATAATACTTGCCGGTTCATTTAAGTTTAATGCCATATTATACAAACCAGTACGCAAAAATGGTGGTGTATAGGTGGTGTAGACTTCTGAGGCGGGTTTCGCAATATATTTATCTACGTAGTCCCAGGTAAAAGTCCAAAATGGTCTATTTATAACTTCAAAGGGATCTCTTGGATCGCTCGATTCAGCCACCTCATTTTCAGGCTGCTGCTCAGGCGTCGTAGAACACCCAGAAAGAATGAGAATAAAAACTAGTATAAAAAGTCGAAAGTATAGCGTTATAGCTGAGCTCACAGGGCTTAAATCCTTGCCGTTACATAAATGCGTAATAAAAACGATGGCACTTTAACATACAATACACAGTTGCGTGAATAACGTTTGACTACAGTTTCACTATATTCATTACAAAAAATAATGCAGGGTAGTTTTTACTTGGCGCGAGCACGTTGCTGGTAGACTGAAATTAGCATTTCAACTTCTGCTCGAGGTAACTCACATTCACTCATAATCTCTTCAATATCAGCCCCTTTTTCTGCTAATTTAAATGCTCGATTATAAAATTTATCCTGTCCTTGGCTATCTTGCCATTGTGTTAATAATTGCTGCTGTTCGATAGATTGATTTTGTAAACTTTTAATACGGTGTTCTAGCTGTTTTGATACTTGCTCATTTTCTGTAGCAAACCGTTCAGTATTGCTCGCCATTTCATCAAATTCTTGTTGCAATTTATTATTCAATGTTTGTAAGTCATCCACCAATAAAGAAGTGCTTTGCATTTGTACATTTAGCACTTCCATTTTATTCTTGAGCTTACTTACATAAATAAATAGCAGTGTACTCGTGAGCAACACGAGAAATAAGGCTAACACTGCAATAATTGGAACCGCTAATAATGACATTAAGAACTTTTGCCTTAAATAAAATCAAACGAATAATTACACGACTGCAAAATTGAAAGCCAGTAAATACAGACTTTTGCTCAAATAATTGCAGTGTCGAAGCTATAGAATTAGAATTGTTTAAGCTCATCCCATTCATCGTCAGAAAGTAACTTGTCTAAGTCGACCAAAATCAGTAATTCACCTTCACGATTCGACACACCTTGAATGAATTGAGCACTTTCTTCATTACCAACATTAGGTGCCACATCAATTTCTGATGATTTTAAATAGACAACCTCGGCAACACTATCAACAAGAATACCGATAACCTGCTTTTCTGATTCTATCACCACCACACGGGTATTATCTGTGATATCACATGGCTCTAGACCAAAACGAGAACGAGTATCAATAACGGTAACCACATTTCCGCGTAAGTTAATAATACCAAGTACATACAGTGGTGCGCCTGGAACAGGTGCTATTTCACTATAACGTAAAACTTCTTGAACCTGCATAACATTGATACCATAGGTTTCATTTTCTAATTTAAAGGTAACCCATTGCAATACCTCATCATTAGCTTCAACTTTATCACTTGCACTTCGTCTTTCATTTGACATATTTTTGCCTCTCAAATAACTTATTTTATAAGTCCGCTATAACGTAGATAGGGGTTATTTACTATTTTTGATTGATATCACTGCCTTTATTTAGCAACTCAATCAAAGCACTTACATCGAGTAAGGCACACATTTTCTCTTTAACTAAACCGGCCAACCACGGACGTTTTTCACTAGAATCTAGCCATTTAACTTCATCTTGAGATAAAACAACAGTATCGACTAAATGTTCAGCCATCAACCCCCAAGAACTATCATTTAACATAATAATATATTGATAATTTAGTGAATCTTTTAATGCTTGGTCACACTTTTCTGGCATAACCCATAATGCTGTATCGACAACATTAATTTTTTCATCTCGATAAAGCATCACCCCTTTAAACCAATCTGGTTTACCCATTAAGCTATTGGTTTTATCAACTTTGTGAATCCCGCCCAATTCAATTAAGGGCACAGCAATAGTTAAGCCTGCAACTTCAAAAAACATGGCTTGAAAGTCACCTTGTCGATAGCTTTTCTTTGCTGAGCTTGATGCCACTTTTAAGCTTTCATCAGAAGAAATAGCTATTAAATCAGCATCTGTTGCGTCAGTGTTAGTAACTTCTGTTGCGACTTCTTTAATAACTGGGGCTTCATGTGCAACCGCAGCTTCTTTCGGCTCATTTACTGTTTTTAATAAACTTTCTAACGACTGATTTTCTTTAAGTGCTAAAGGCCTACTGATTGTTTTTTTAACAATACTTTGTTGTGGCAATTCTACAGCAACTTCTGGCTCTGTAAGTAATTCAGATAAGTAATTCTTCATTATCTTTTTACTAGCCATTAATGATTTACTCATTTAGCGTCCAACCTCTTTGTACTGCATGCTTTGCTTGACCATAAAGTTTAATAAACTTTTATAAGCTAATGTACCTCGTGAATTGGCCGCGTAATCTGATGGTACTTTTTGCTCACAACTTGCATTTCGAAAATTGGTATCAATTGGGATCACACCGGGCCATATCTTATTAGTATAAACTTCCTGTAATTTTTTAAAGGCCAGTATCGAAGCTTTGGTTCTTTTATCAAACATAGTTGGCACTATTGTATATTTAAAAGGGGCGTCTTGCTCACCTTGCATTATTTCTAAAGTTCTAATCATACGATCTAAACCTTTTAGCGCTAAAAATTCAGTTTGAACCGGAATAATAATTCGATCAGCTGCAGCTAATGCATTTACCATCAGTACGCCAAGCACAGGCGGGCAATCCATCAATACATAATCATAACTTTCCGCTACCTTTTGTACGGCTTTCTTTAACACCAAGCCCATGCCACCTTTGCTGCCTAAAGAACGATCTAGAGTAGCTAACCCCATAGTCGCAGGTAAAATATCAATATTAGGGTATTGCGTTGGACATAAGGTTTGTAGAATTTGCTCCCTTGATGATACTTGAGTAAATAACTCATAAACGCTCAGGTCCAAGTCTTCCGACTCAATGCCAAAATAATAACTTAACGAAGCATGGGGATCAGTATCAACTAATAATACGCGATGTCCTTGTTCAGCTAAAACACCAGCCAGTGCGATCGTGGTTGTAGTTTTACCAACACCACCTTTTTGATTTGCAACTGTCCAAACTATCAAGAGCACTACTCACTTATTTTTAATTTACTATTCTGAATCGTTTTGCAATTATTTGCTCTTTATCAATATCTTTGTAATCAAAGGAAGTATTATTCTTGATTGTTATCAGCATCATTTTCATTACGAGTAGTGATGCGAATACCACCATTTTTCAACCTAATGACTTTGATATTATTAGATGCATCTGTTCCTTCGACAGCTGAATCCCCCGCTAACTTAACTTTTTCAATATCTTGTACAGCAATGGTTGGTGCTTGGAGTAGATTGGATTTTTCTAAGCCATATTTTGAGATAGCAACAACGACCTTTCTATTTTTTGCTCGTCCTTCAGACGTTAAATTATCCGCACTGGGATAATATTGCCCATACCCTTCAATTGCCATTCGTGCGGGTGTTAGTCCTAGCTTTTCCAAAACTCGCAATATTGCAGTGGCTCGAAAAACAGAGAGCTCCCAATTTGAAGAATATATCTCGTTATTAATAACTTGGTTATCGGTGTAACCTCTTACCCGAATGAAGTTACTTGCTTGACCAATCACGTCATAAATTACCGCTAAAATAGCTTCAGCAGAGCGTGTAGCTGATGATGAACCACTTGGAAATAACAGACCACTATTTAACTCAATCTCTAACCAGTCACCATCAATTTGTAACTGTGCAAAGCCAGATTCAACCAGATCATATAAAGCTGTGTGAAGTTCTTTTTCCAAAGAACTTAAATTACTACCTACTTTTGCATCAGAAATATTAGACAAGTTTTGTTCGTGATCTAGTAACTCTGGACCTGCAACCTCTAAGATACCATTGCCATATAATTTAACATTTGTTTTGCTGGTATTAACCATCAAAACACTGTCGCCGTGACCACGATTTTTAGTTTCTTCTTCTGAGGCTTGGAACACTCGACCAAAGGATTCAGTGATACTATCAAAGGGCTTTTCATTTACCATCGCCATTGCATATAACACCACAAAAAGTGCAAACATCAATGTCATATAATCAGCATAAGAGACTAACCAGCGATGAATATTATCATGCTCTACCGCGGCTCTTCTTTTACGCACACGGTTCATTGTTCTAACCTAAAGGCTGATAATTTATTTTCAATTGCATGAGGGTTTTCTCCATGGGCAATAGAGACTAATCCTTCACAAACCATTTCACGATACATGGTTTGTTCGTGAACTATAGCTCTAATCTTATTCGCTATAGGCAAATAGAATAAATTGGCAAAACCAACCCCGTATATTGTGGCAATAAAAGCGGTTGCTATGCCCTGCCCTAATAATGCAGGTTCAGTTAAGTTGCTCATTGCATGAATCAATCCAAGCACAGCACCTAGTATGCCGATGGTTGGGCTATAACCTCCCATCGCCTCATATACATTAGCCGAACGTAAATTATGTTCACGATAAATATCTAAATCTAACTCTAAAGCCACTCGAAAATTCTCAAGCTCAATACCATCAACAAGAAGATTCAAACCTTTTTGAGTATAACTATCTTCAATTTCTAGTGCCGTATCTTCTAGTGCTAAGTAGCCTTTTTCTCTAGCCTTAGTCGCCCATACAACAATCTCACTAATCCCTTGTTCAATATCATATTTTGGTGGTACAAAAACCCACTTTAGCAATGATATTGCATGGGTAAATTGCACCATGGAAGATTGCAGCATGACGGCACCTAACGTGCCTCCAAATACAATAATGAAAGCAGGGAGTTCAAATAAAGCAGATAAATGACCACCGTCCAAGCTAAAGCCTATATAGACAGCTAGGATAGCAATGGCAAGTCCCGCAATACTCAGTTTATCCACAACTGACTTCCTTTACCATTGAAACAGCCATAGAATCTAACGGCAGTGATAATTCAGATATCCCTGCTTTATCAACAGCCTGCGGCATACCATAAACGACACAAGACTGTTCATCTTGCGACCAAATAGTCGAGCCTTTAGCTTTGAGCATTCTTGCTCCTTCTTTACCATCAGAGCCCATTCCCGTTAAAATAACCCCAAGAACTTTGCCGGTAAAGGTCTTTGCTGCTGAACCAAAGCTAATATCAACACTCGGTTTAAAAGTTATCTTAGGTGAGTCATCATCGATAACTTTAAGCTTTGCTGCGTTCTCACTGCCTGTGATGATCATTTGTCGTCCACCCGGAGCTAAATAAGCACAACCAGGTTTTAATACGTCGCCATCAGCGGCTTCCTTAATAGATATTTTACACAAGGAATTTAAGCGACTAGCAAATGCTGCGGTAAAGGCTGCAGGCATATGTTGTACGATAATGATTGGTAAAGGAAAGTTGGCTTCAAGTTGTACCAATATTTTTTGCAGTGCTACAGGTCCACCTGTTGATGTCCCAATTGCCAATAACTTATACTTTTTTCCTGAGTTGCGAGCAATCGCAGTGACTGGTCTTCTATCTTGAGTGACTGAAGACGTTGATAATGTCGATGGCTTATTTTGTTCTGCAATTAATCTTGATGCTTTTGGGCTAATGCTTGCTGCAGTAGGCCGTATGCGAGCGCGAGGTCTAGAGAATTCAGATTGTCTTGCTATTTCAACGACTCTCTGACGTAATAAACTACCAGCTTCATCACTATTTTTAGCTATTTCACTAAACTTTTTAGGTAAAAAGTCCAATGCTCCTGCGTCAAGTGCCTCTAATGTTGCTTTTGCTCCTTGATGAGTTAAAGAGGAAAACATTAATATCGATGTTGGAGAGCGAGCCATAATTTTTCTTACAGCTTCAATGCCATTAAGAATTGGCATTTCAATATCCATCGTTATTACATCAGGTTTAAGCAATAAGGCTTTGTCTACAGCTTCTTGGCCGTTCACTGCCACATCTATAACATCTAATTTTGGATCTTTATTAAGGATGTCAGTAACTCTACGCCTAAAAAAACTAGAGTCATCAACAACAAGTACCTTGTAAGCCATTTAATCTCTCTGCTTATACTATTTATTTCACACCAAACATTCACGCTATTATCATATATTTACGCATTTTAGTTGTGGTTAACTAATTTCGTAATCGTTTATTAACAGGTGACTTTTTCGCATAAAATTTAAGCATATTTGCTATATCTAAAATTAAGGCAATACCACCATCACTTGTAATCGTAGCGCCTGCCATCCCTGGTGTACCATGTAATAATCTATCGAGAGGTTTAATAACAACTTCTTCTTGACCAATTAAGCTATCAACGACAAAACCTACTTGCTGATTGCCTAACTGTACTATGACTACATGACCTTTATCACGAGACTTCACCACAAAGTCACGCACTAACCATTCATCTAGATAAAACAACGGAATCGCTTTTTCTCGAACGATGATGGTTAATTGTCCATCGACACTATTGGTATTAGATAAGTCTAAGTGGAAAATTTCATTAACAGAGGCTAGTGGTAAAGCAAACGTTTGCTTACCAACAACAACCATCAATGTAGGTAGTATTGCTAAAGTTAATGGCACTTTGATTTCTAGTATTGTGCCAACACCCAGCTCTGAATCAATATTAACCGTACCATTAAGCTGGGTAATTTTGGTCTTGACCACATCCATGCCAACACCACGCCCTGATACTTCTGAAATCTCAGTTTTGGTGGAAAACCCCGGAGCAAAAATAAGACTATAGGCTTCCTTATCTGACATCCGAGCAGCAGACTCGTCATCGAGTACACCACGGTCAATAGCAATACTCTTTAATTTTTCGGCATCCATGCCTGCGCCATCATCTTTGATGGTTAACAAGATATGATCACCTTCTTGCGAGGCTGATAAAAGTACCGTGCCTTCTCTTGATTTACCCATTGCTTCTCGTGTATCAGGTGCTTCAATACCATGATCTACTGAGTTCCTGACTAAATGCACCAAAGGATCCGCGAGCGCTTCTACTAGATTTTTATCTAAATCAGTGTCCTCTCCTTCTAATACCAAGGAGATGTCTTTATTCAAACTGCGCGCTAAATCACGTACAACACGAGGGAAGCGTCCAAAAACTTTTTTAATCGGCTGCATGCGTGTTTGCATTACAGCACCTTGAAGGTCTGTCGTTACTGCATCTAAATTAGTTACCGCTTTGTTCAAGTCTTCATCGTCAGAAACCAAACCTAAGCTTGTTAATCTATTTCTTACTAAAACAAGCTCTCCGACCATATTCATAATTTGATCTAGTCGTTTAGTATCAACGCGCACCGTTGTTTCACCTTGAGGAGCAGGTGCAGGAACTGCTTTTTTCGCCGCTGCTTTTTCAGGTTCAACTTTTACTTTTTTCTGACTAATTTTTTTCGGTACAACGGCCTTCGGCTGTACTTTCACTTCTGGGGGAGGCGTTGGGATGCTGGCATCATTAACTACAGAGTTTTCAACTGCTTTAGGCGCATTACCTTTACCGTGCAATTCATCTAATAGTTTTTCAAACTCCAAGTCATCAATGTCATCACTTGAGGTATTTAAAGCACTGTTATTCGTCGCTGCAGCGTCAACTGAAAACGCTCCCTGCCCGTGTAACTCATCTAATAAAGATTCAAACTCATCATCTGAGATTTCATCGCTAGCACCATCTGTGATCGAATTTGAGGGTGAATCTGGAATTTTTTCAATAGGAGTTGGAGTTGGAGTTGTTGAAACACTACCTGAGCCGTGCAACTCGTCCAATAGTCGTTCGAATTCATCTTCACTCATTTCATCGCTTGAGCTTGAATCTTCATCACTGACAACGGGTTGTTCAACAACCTCAGTAATTACAGGACTGTCTACTTCAGGGTTACTGAGTCGGGCAAGTTCAGCTAATAAGTTAGCATCAGCAGGAATGAGAGGTTCTTTATTTTGTACCAGCACAAACATATCATTGACAGTATCTAACGCTGATAAAATGGTGTCCATGAGCTCGGCATTAACCGAGCGTTTTCCTGTGCGCAATAGGTCGAATATATTTTCTGCCCCATGACAGACATCAACCAACTCACCGAGACTTAAGAAACCAGCTCCACCTTTGACGGTATGAAAACCACGGAAAATGGAATTTAGTAACTCAGCATTATCTACATCATTTTCAAGTTCGACCAGCTCCTCTGAAAGCGATTCTAAGATTTCACCCGCTTCAACTAAAAAGTCCTGTAAAATTTCTTCATCTGCTTCAAAAGACATGCAGTAATTCCCCTTAAAATCCTAAACTTGATAGAAGATCATCAACATCATCTTGATCTTCTACTACATCATCTCTGTTTGCTGCATTTACAATTGGTCCTTCAACAAGGTTCTCACCTACTTTAGGATTATTTTGTCCTTGCACTTTTTCTGCAGACAGACCAAAGGCTGTCAACATATTAATCAAACTTTCTTCTACTTCTCTAACTAAATCAATAACTTTTCGAATCACTTGACCTGTTAAGTCTTGGAAGTCTTGGGCCATTAAGACATCAGTCATTAAGCTATGAATATGCTGAGTTTCTTTACCTGTATTTTTTAACAAGGTATCTATATCAAGACATAAAGATTTAAACTCTTTCAAGTCCAAGTCGTTATTCATTAACTTAGTCCACGAAGGATTGACGGCTGCTACCTGCTCCGCAATAGTATCAACCACAGGAAATATTGCCTCGACGGCGTCCATGGTTTTATTGGCTGCTTCTTCAGTACTAGTAATAACAAAATTCAAGCGTTCTTTGGCATCGGGAATATCTGTTGTAGCGAGATCATTCAGCCTAGAATCCACTTGGAAATTTGTCAAAGAATCATGGAGCTGTCGCGTTAATTTACCAATTTCTGCAAACAATTCTGAATTGATTGGGTTTTGAATCTCAGCAATAATCGCATCAGCTTCTTCTTGCTGATCAGACTCCAAAAAAGCAACTAAAGATCTTGCTTGCTCTAATGAAATCCGCCCTGTCATACCTATACTCATGCAAAGTCCTTAATAGAATACTTGTCAACACCACAATTTAGCTAACAAGATTATTGCTAGCTAAGCCTTCACATTAAGCTAAGCGCTCAAAAATTTTGTCGAGCTTAGTTTTCAATGTTGCGGCTGTAAATGGTTTAACAATATAGCCATTAACACCTGCTTGAGCAGCCATAATGATTTGCTCTTTTTTAGCTTCTGCAGTAATAAGTAGTACAGGAATATGTGATAGATTTGCATCTGCGCGAATCGCTTTGAGTAAATCTATGCCTTGCATACCCGGCATGTTCCAATCGGTAACAACAAAATCAAAATCACCACCTTGAAGCATAGGTAACGCAGTATTGCCATCATCAGCTTCTTGAATGTTGGTGAAACCTAAATCACGTAACAAATTTTTAACTATACGTCTCATGGTTGAAAAATCATCAACAACAAGCACTTTCATATTTTTATCCAAGGAACTCTCCGGCGAAACATTTAATTTTAATTATTTTTCTAATGGACTATTATTAATCTAACAAACCATTATTTTTAACGTGGTATATCAATAACCTAATGGCAAATCAATTTTGCCAAGATTGCATTCTCGCTTTTAAACGATGCATTGCTTGGCTATGAATTTGACTTACCCTTGATTCACTTACATCGAGCACTTGCCCTATTTCTCGCAAATTTAATTCTTCATCATAATATAATGACAGTACTAGAGCTTCCCTTTCTGGTAAAGACTTAATGCATTCAGTTAAGCCTTTTTTAAAGGCTATTCGCTCAATACTTTGATATGGATCATCTCCAATATAGTCATCACTTGGCTTGATAGCATCTTCATTGACGCCGAGATCATCAATACCGAGTATTTTTCCGGTACTCACTTCACTTAATATCTGATGGTACTCTTTAAGTGAGATATCTAAGTTTTCAGCGACTTCTACATCTGAAACATCTCGACCTAATTGTGCTTCAAGCTGCTTAATTGCTGCACTGATCATCCGACTATTTTTATGAACAGATCGTGGTGTCCAATCACCCCGACGTATTTCATCCAACATGGCTCCACGGATACGAATGCCCGCAAAAGTTTCAAAACTTGCGCCTTTGCTGTTATCAAAATTATTTGCCGCTTCAAATA
>OJGO01000651.1_pt1 | contig 10731 bp, 8 predicted proteins | sample 1594871 | NCBI WGS metagenome assembly OJGO01 (sample SAMN05416798, study PRJEB24817) | seawater metagenome | isolation source: Sea water | place: Canada:Atlantic | collected 2013-07 | reverse complement strand
TAAAGCAAAACAACACGCCATTTTAAAAGCACATGGTTACCAAAATTCGACTAGCATAGAATAACGCAAGGACATCAATGAAAATTTTATTAACTGGCGCAAATGGCATGGTCGGCAAGAATATTCTTGAACTTGCCCATAAACACCAACATGTTTTTCTTTCTCCACATAGCAAAGACCTGAATTTACTCGACGCTGCTTCAACACAAGCGTATTTAGATGAACATAAACCCGATATGATTATTCATGCTGCGGGTGTCGTTGGTGGTATTCAGGCCAATATGGCGCACCCGGTTAAGTTTTTAGTCGATAACATGCAGATGGGGCTAAATATTCTTAACTCAGCTAAACACTGTGGTATAAAACAATTTTTAAATTTGAGCAGCTCATGCATGTATCCTCGTGATGCAGTAAATCCATTATCAGAAGAGTTAATTCTTAAAGGCGAATTAGAGCCTACTAACGAAGGTTATGCGTTAGCAAAAATTGCTTCGACCCGTTTATGTGAATACATTAGCCACGAAGAGCCAGAGCTTTTGTACAAAACTATTATCCCTTGCAATTTATATGGCCGTCATGACAAGTTTTCTCCTCATAATTCCCATATGATCCCTGCCGTCATTCGAAAGATTATTGACGCAACGCAAGAAGGTTTAACTGAGATAGATATTTGGGGTGATGGTAAAGCAAGGCGTGAATTTATGTATGCTGGCGATTTGGCTGATTTTATTTTTTACGCTATAGAAAATTTCACCCGTATGCCACAAAACCTTAACGTAGGTTTAGGCGAAGACTTCACCATCAATGAATATTATCAACGTATTGCAGAAATTGTTGGCTTTTCAGGTAGTTTTAAACATGATTTATCTAAACCTGTTGGTATGAAGCAAAAATTGATTGATGACAGCAAACTTAAGGCATTTGGTTGGTCTTACAATACAGACTTAACAGCAGGCCTAAAGAATACCGTACAGTTTTTTATAAATGAACAAAATTTAAGTGAGCAAGCTAATGACTAATTATTCTCTGGCAAGCAGTACATGGGATGAGCGTGAATTTGGCGCAATTCAAAAAGTAATAGATTCAGACATGTTTACTATGGGTAAGCACGTTGCACAATACGAAAAGAACTTTGCTGACTTTTTCGGTTCAAAATATTCAGTGATGGTGAGTTCAGGCTCTACCGCTAATTTATTAATGATTGCCTCACTATTTTTCACCAAGAACCCTGCGCTTAAATTACAGCGTGGTGACGAGATTATTGTCCCTGTGGTTTCGTGGTCAACGACTTATTTTCCACTGCAACAATACGGCTTAAAAGTTAAGTTTGTCGATATTGACCGCAACACACTCAATATCGATTTAGAGAAACTAGCCGCCGCAATTACTGACAAAACCAAAGCAATACTGTCGGTAAATTTACTCGGCAACCCAAATGACTACACCAAGATGAATGAAATCATAGGCGAGCGTGATATTTTTATTCTCGAAGATAACTGTGAGTCTATGGGCGCCACGATAGAGAGTAAACAAGCAGGGACTTTTGGCGTTATGGGCACGTTTAGCTCATTTTTCTCACACCATATTGCCACGATGGAAGGTGGTTGCATTGTTACTGATGACGAAGAGCTTTATCATATATTACTCTGTATTCGCGCTCATGGTTGGACAAGAAACTTACCCAAATTTAACCAAGTCAGTGGTGAAAAAAGTGACGATCCATTTGAAGAGTCGTTCAAGTTTATGTTACCAGGCTACAATGCTAGGCCTCTAGAGATGAGTGGTGCATTAGGTATTGAGCAACTGAAAAAACTGCCTGCATTTATTGAAACAAGACAAAAAAATGCACGCTTGTTTCAAGACTTATTTGCGGATCATGCCTATATAGAGATTCAACAAGAAACAGGCAAAAGTAGTTGGTTTGGTTTTTCTTTAGTGTTAAAAGAAAATGCCCCCTACAGCCGGGCAGAGTTAGTAAAATTATTAACTGAAAATGGGATTGAATGCCGTCCCATTGTAACGGGAAATTTTCTGAAGAATACTCAGGTTCTAGAGTATTTTGATTATGAAGTATCAGGCAACGTAGAAGTAGCAGAATATATCGACCAACACGGCTTATTTGTTGGTAATCATCAAAATGATATTGAAAAAGAAATTAAACTGCTCGCTAAGGTATTGTTATAAAGTTCTCACTGACTCTAAAAATATCACCAGACATTAGTGTCGCATAATGAATATGTCCAATCATCCTGATCGGGATGATTGTCGACTGGCAGAAGCTTTTATCGGCGCACGTTTAAAGTTACCAGGAAAATAAATGAAAATATTAATCATTCCAAACCGTGGCCGCTCGTATAATGCGGTTCGCCCAGAAGCAGAGTGTTACATTGCCTTAGCAGAAGCTGGACATGACGTTACCGTTATGTCTAGTGGTACTAATGCCTACATTGAGAGATACAAAAACTCCAAAGTAAAGTTTATTGAGTTGAAAACACTTAAAAAACATAGCTGGGCTGTTATCAAACAAATTCATCAATATATCAAAGCCAATAACATAGATATTGTTTATGCTACGGAATCAAAGGGCATTCCCAATGCCGCTTTTGCCTGTATAGGAACCAAGGCCAAACTGATAGTTTACCGGGGTACTTCTGGCGGTATGTATAAAACAGACCCTAGTAATTACTTATGCATGTTACACCCACGTATAAACGGTGTTATAGGTGTTTCAAGTGCAGTTTCAGCTAATGTGAAAGAAAAGGTAAGAGGTGCAATCAAAACTAACGTTGAAACTATCTATAAAGGTCACGATTTAAGTTGGTATGAAGAAGATGCTGTTGATTTAACCAGCTTGGGCAGTGATAAAAAGTACTTCAATATACTGTGTGTCGGTAGCCCTAGACACCATAAGGGTACTCACATATTGCTCGACGCAGCAAAAGAGCTTAATGATATTGAAGATTTACGTATTATTTTAGTGGGTGATAATTTAAAAAAGCAGCCATTTATCGACCAAATCAATAATTCAGGTATGAGTGAGCGAATTTTACAGCCTGGTTTTAGAAATGATGTTCCTGCAATTGCTAAAGCATGTGACTTGTTGATACTGCCTTCACTGAGCAAAGAAGGTTTAACCCGTACGGTATTAGAGTCTCTATCAAATGGTACTCCTGTAGTATCATCTGCTAATGACGGTGTTGTAGAAACCATAGAAAATGGTTTTAATGGTTACCTAGTGCCAATTGGTGATGTACAGGCTATCGCAGATAAGATAAGAATGCTTTATAACGATAGAGTTTTACTAGAAAAGTTATCTGATCATGCTCAAGACATTATTAAAGATAAGATGTCACATCATAAAACAGTGAAAAATATGGAAGCTTATTTTGAGAAAATATTAGCGCAAACTTAAACTCTACAAGCCATAAAAGTTAAAATAACCTTAAATATGAGGAGATGGTAAACATCCCCTTTGACTTTATTGCTCAATAACGCTAAAAATCTACACCTGATAAAAGTCTCGATACCAATTGACAAAATTGTCAACACCTTTACTAACACTCATCGCAGGTTTATAACCAGTTGCACTAAACAATTCGTCAACATCAGCGTATGTTTGATAGACATCGCCAGGTTGCATTGGCATTAAATTTTTTTCAGCTTTGATACCAATAGAGTCTTCCAGTGATTCGATAAATTCAGTTAATTTTATTGGATTACCGTTACCAATATTATATAGCTGATAAGGTGCTGTACTTTGCGCTGCACTGCCAGTTTCTACCTGCCAGTCTTTATTTCCCTGCGGAATAATATTTTGAACACGTAAAATACCTTCAACAATATCATCAATATAAGTAAAGTCTCGACGCATGTCACCATTATTGTAAACATCAATGCTGTCACCGTTTATAATGGCTTTAGTAAACTTGAATAAAGCCATATCAGGACGTCCCCAGGGCCCATATACAGTAAAAAAACGTAATCCTGTCGTTGGTACACCATATAAATGAGAGTAAGTATGCGACATTAACTCATTAGATTTTTTAGTGGCTGCATACAAAGAAATAGGATGTTCAACACTGTCAGAGGTAGCAAAAGGTACTTTATTATTTAAACCGTATACAGAACTAGATGACGCATAAACAAGATGTTCAATTTTGTTATTTCGACATCCTTCTAAAATAGTGAGATGACCAACTAGATTACTATCTGCATAGGCCATAGGGTTATCAATGGAGTAACGAACACCCGCTTGTGCTGCTAAATGGATCACACGTTGAAATTTTTGCTTTGCAAAAAGCTGTTCTATACCTTCTCTGTCAGCAAGGTCTAACTTTACAAAACTAAATAAACTTTCGTCTTCCAATACTTTTAACCGAGCAAGTTTTAAATTCACATCATAATAGTCGTTCAAATTATCTAAACCAATAACTTGATGGCCCGCTTCGCATAAACGTTGAACAACATGAAAACCAATAAAACCAGCGGCGCCTGTTACTAAATATTTCAAAATAATATCCTTTTCAATAATATATTTACACTAATCCGAACCAAACAAGTCGCGTGTATAGACTTTACTTACTACATCCGTTAATTCATCAGCCATGCGGTTTGAAACAATCACATCTGATTTTTCTTTAAATTTCGATAAACTACTAAAAACAGATGAATGAAAAAATTCATCTTCATCTAATTCGGGTTCATAAATAATAACCTCAATACCTTTAGCTTTAATACGCTTTAAAATCCCCTGAATTGATGAAGCTCTGAAGTTATCTGATCCTGTCTTCATAATTAGGCGATATACACCTACAACTTTAGGGTTACGTTTAATTATACTATCAGCAATAAAGTCCTTGCGAGTAGTATTCGCATCGACAATAGCTCTAATCAAATTATTTGGTACATCTCGATAATTTGCTAACAATTGCTTTGTATCTTTTGGTAAGCAATAACCACCATAGCCAAATGACGGGTTATTATAATGAGAGCCGATACGCGGGTCTAAACTAACTCCTTCAATAATCTGTCTGGAATTAAGTTCATGTGCTTCAGCATAACTATCAAGTTCATTGAAAAACGAAACACGCATCGCTAAATAAGTATTAGAAAATAACTTAATTGCTTCAGCCTCTGTTGAATCCGTAAATAAAACATCAATATTTTCTTTTACTGCTCCCTGTTTTAATAGATTCGCAAACGTTTGAGCACGTTCAGATTTTTCGCCAACAATAATACGTGAAGGATGTAAATTATCATACAGCGCTTTACCTTCGCGTAAAAACTCAGGCGAAAAAAGTATATTTTCACATGATAATTCACTTTTAATTCGTTGAGTGAAACCAACGGGGACTGTTGATTTAATGACAATAGTTGCTTGGGGATTAATGGCAATAACAGCTTTAATAACAAGTTCTACAGATGATGTATCGAAGTAGTTATTTTCAACGTCGTAATCAGTAGGTGTAGCCACAATAACAAAGTCTGCCTTTTGAAATGCTAAGTGAGGATCTAATGTCGCAGAAAAATTTAATAACTCTTGAGTTAAAAAGGATTCTATTTCTTTATCAACTATTGGCGATATTTTGTTATTTAATAATGCTATTTTATCTTCATCTATATCAAGCGCAATCACTTCATTATGTTGAGCTAGCAACATTGCATTAGATAAACCGACGTACCCCGTTCCTACAATTGCTATTTTCAATTTTTTCTCCAATTAGCCTTTTTTAACAATCAACAGGCTACTAACACTTATAATTTAATTATCTTATTATATCACTGCTTTTTTTTACAAAGGAAAACTTTTCGTGAAACACGCCCATAACTTAGGCTTAAACGACTTTATTTAGTTAAAAAAGGTACTGAATTATTATGATTAGTTCTAGCAAAGATCAAATCAACATTTACCATTGTTATAAATTAGTAAATAGACCCTCTAATTAGACAACACAAGCTAGTAATTATATTTTTTGCTAGGTAAAATGTTTCCTTTCGCCTATAGCCAACCAGTGAATCTGAACTTGTTAAATTTATTAAAAATTTTATTCTGGGTTATCATAACCTTCACTATCATAATACTAGGTAGTATTAACACTTATGCCAAGGGGCCATCTCCATATCTACCATTGCAAATGGAGCCATTAATTGAGCTTGAACTACAGCGTTTAGCTACGGTAGCAAAGTTACCACTATTAACAAAACCTTATCATGCCGCAACAGTAAATCGTTACTTAAAAACGATCGTAGACAGCCATCCAACCTTGTATCGTCGTATCAATACTTATTTAAAACGTTATAAGCAAACAGCAGCATTAACCCATGCTTCAGTACAATTAAATTATGCCAATCAAGAAAATATTGTATTACCCAATCAGCGAGGTCAAATGGCTGATGCCAATTACCAAGCCAGTTTTAGTAGTTTTTGGCAAGCAAACCAATATGTGATAATCAATGCTGGCGCCATATATTATGAAAATGGAGATTACCTTAGAAACAATAGTTTTATTTCTTTTGGTGCTGACGTTTTTCAAGTTGATGTAGGTTTTCGAGAGCACTGGCTTTCGCCATTTCAAGAAAGTTCTGTGCTTTTATCTACTCAAGCAAAACCACCACTGAGTGTGACTATTAGCAACCCAAATCTACTTACTGATTTTAATATCAAATATGAAATATCTTTAGGATTATTAGACGAGCAAAAGGATATTCAGTTCGATATTGACAAGCCTCCTGTTTCAGGGGAACCAGCTTTGCTTACCATGCATCTAAGTGCTCAACCTTTTGATTGGTGGACAATTGGCTTTAATCGTACCTTTATGTTCGCTGGTGGCGAAGAAAGTATTTCTTTGGGCGATATTTGGAATGCCATCATAGACCCCGTCAGTAGTGATAACTGTGGTGGTGTTGGTGGTGGCTCTGAATTAGAAGATTGCAGCCAAGAATTTGGCAACCAACAAGCCTCTATCAGTAATAAGTTTGATCTTAATTGGTTTGATGTGCCTTTTAGCTTATATTACGAATATGCAGGCGAAGATACTAACAATTTTAGTAATTATAAATTGGCTAATTTAGCCAACAGTTTTGGTTTGTTTTTACCTTATATTGGCGACTCACTATCATTAAATATGGAATTCACTACTTTTCAACAAGCATGGTACACCCATCATATTTATGGTGAAGGTTATAGTAATGATGGCGTAAAAATGGGTCATTGGTGGGGTAGCATGAAAGGTCCTAAAGATAGTGTTGGAGGTGAAGCAGGTAGTATTAGATTCGATTGGCAAAACAGTGGTGACTCTCAAATATCCTTGTTATATCGTACTGCTAGCTTTAACCAATCAAGTGTTGCTGATTACCAGCAAGCACATGAATTGGAAATGAAATATCACCAAGCAATTGACTCAAACTTCTTAACTTTAAAGTTATATTTGGGAAGAAGTAGTTTGGGAGATAATTTTGTACAAACTGGCATATCATATACTTGGTAGGCTTTTGTTGACGGATTAGGAGCAAATAATAATGAGGGTAATTACCTTTGGCACCTATGATATTTTTCATGTTGGCCATGTGAATATTATTGAACGAGCAAGACTGCACGGTGAGCACCTTATCGTTGGTGTATCTTCTGATAAATTGAATATTGCAAAAAAAGGAAGGCCACCAATTTACTGTGAAGACGATCGTCAACACATTATTCGCTCTATGCGCTGCGTTGATGAAGTCTTTTTAGAAGAATCATTAGAACTCAAAGCTGATTACATTAAATATTATAATGCCGATATATTAGTTATGGGTGATGATTGGCAGGGTAAATTTGATCATTTAAAAGACATCTGTCAGGTGATTTATTTACCGCGTACTCCTTCAGTTTCGACTACAGAAATTATTGAAGTCGTTAAAACCAAGCGACTATAATTTAACCTGAGCTCACATATGACAGCTAAACGCTATTTATTTTATATCGCCCATAACTATTCTTTTGAAATACTCAGACCATTACAACGTGTAATACTCGCTCAAGGTGATGAAGTTAAGTGGTTAGCAATTGGTCAGGAAGTTAACCTCAGCTACTTTCAGAGTAATGAATCTGTATTGAATTCAATTGATGAAGCAAGAGCTTACAACCCCGACGCTAGCTTCGCTCCCGGGAATGAAATCCCCAATTTCATTCCCGGTTTAAAAGTGCAAGTTTTTCATGGTCTTGAATGGAAGAAAAAAGGCCACTTTGTTATTCGTGATTTTTTTGACCTTTACTGTACTCATGGCCCAGCAACGACAAGCCGCTTCAATGTATTAGCTAAAAAACATGGCTTTTTCGATGTCGTTGAAACCGCTTGGCCTAAACTTGACTATTTATTCACGTCGCCCTCAATGGCAATTAAAGATGATTTGCTTGGGGAAGATAAAAAAATCATTCTATATGCGCCAACTTTTTCCCCTACATTAACTTCAGCCCCTGCATTATTCGATGAAATTAAACGCTTGAGTGAGCAGAAAAGTTATCATTGGTTAATTAAGTTTCATCCAAAAATGGCGACACAATGGCTCGAGCAATATAAAACCTTAGTGAAAGATAACGTTCAGATCATCGAAACATCAAGCATAAATGAATTACTACAAACCGCTGATATCATGGTGTCCGATACCTCATCCGTTATTGGTGAGTTCTCACTACTCAATAAAGTAACTGTCAGTTTAAATAATAAAGAGCCCGGCGATTACCTAGTCAATATTGAAACTGCAGATCAACTAGAACCAGCAATTGAACAAGCACTTAAGCCAAGTAAAAAATTAAAGACAGCAATTAAGGCATATGCTGACGATCTACATCCGTATCATGATGGTCAGGCTGCTCAGCGTATCTTATCAGCTACAGAGAATATTTTATTAAATGGTAAACAAGCAAAGAAAAGTAAACCATTAAATATTTTTCGTAATTTAAAGCAAAGAAAAAAGCTAAAATACTGGACGATATGAATAAGTTATACCAGTGCATATAACTAAACCGTCTAGCGATAAATTATTTTTCATTTGACATAGTTAGAGTATCTGCGCTATTAATAGTACATTGAATAGTTTTCGCTAAAAAAAGAATATTTATTAGCTTTTTTGGTATTTTTACACAAAGGCTAAAATAGATTAAAATGACTTATATGACTAAATTGATTAAGCACATTAAAAACAACCTCCTCCTCGCACTCATCATGCGCGGCTAGGTTTTGTTGCTTCTTCACAAGTTTAATTATTGAGAACTAAGTAGAAATAAAATAAAACCCGCGCTAACAATCGCGGGTTTTTTTATGTCCGCAGTTAGGTTAGTCGTGAATAGTTATCATGCAGACATCAGCAGAGATTTTAAAGGATAAAAAATGAGCCAGCCACAAATTAACAATGACCAAGTTATAATTTTTGACACCACCTTACGTGACGGTGAGCAAGCATTAAATGCCAGTTTATCAGTACATGAAAAGCTTCAAATTGCTTTAGCGATTGAACGCTTGGGAGTAGATGTAATGGAAGTCGGTTTTCCGGTTTCTTCTCCTGGTGATTTTGAATCAGTGCAGCAAATTGCACGTACAGTTAAAAATGCTCGTGTTTGTGGTTTAGCCCGCGCTGTTGAAGCCGATATTGACGCATGTGGTCAAGCCCTAAAAGTTGCTGACCAATTTCGTATCCATACCTTTATTTCAACCTCTGATGTTCATGTACAACAGAAACTTAAAAAAGAGTTTTCTGACGTAGAAGCCATGGCAATTCATGCGGTTAAACATGCAAGAAAGTACACTGATGACGTTGAGTTCTCTTGTGAAGATGCAGGCCGTACGCCAATTGATAATTTATGCCGTATGGTAGAAGGCGCAATTAAAGCTGGCGCAACCACAGTCAATATTCCAGATACAGTCGGCTACACCCTACCCTTCGAATTTCAAGGTATTATCACTGACTTGTTTAATCGTGTACCAAATATAGATCAAGCGATAATATCAGTTCATTGTCATAACGATTTAGGTTTGGCTGTCGCTAACTCTATGGCTGCAGTACAAGCTGGAGCACGTCAAATTGAATGTACTATTAATGGTATTGGTGAACGTGCGGGTAACTGTTCGTTAGAAGAAGTAGCCATGATCATGCAAACACGCCAAGCATTGTTAGGTGTAAAAACCAATATCAATCATCAAGAAATAGCACGCGTATCTAAGTTAGTCAGCACAGTATGTAATATGCCAGTACAATTAAATAAAGCAATTGTTGGTGGTAATGCATTTAGCCATTCATCAGGTATTCATCAAGATGGTATGTTAAAGGCTAGCAATACCTACGAGATCATGACGCCTGAAAGTGTCGGTATTGCCAAAACTAAATTAAACTTAACGTCGCGTAGTGGTCGTCATGTCATTAAACATCGTATGGAAAGTTTAGGCTACCAAGAAAGTGACTATGAAATTGAAGAATTATATGCTGACTTTTTAGCCTTAGCGGATAAAAAAGGTCAAGTATTTGATGATGACTTAGAAGCGTTAGTATTTAAATTGCAACAAAAAGATTTACAAGATTTTTTCCAGTTAGGCACCATTAATGTGCAATGTGGTGATGGCGAGTTCTCTACAGCAAGTATTAAACTTATTTCAGGTGATAAAGAAAACTGTACTATTCACGCAGCAACAGGTAATGGCCCAGTTGATGCGCTTTATCAAGCAATTAAGCAAAGTGTTGATATAGAATTTGAAGTCA
>OJGO01000647.1_pt1 | contig 10775 bp, 8 predicted proteins | sample 1594871 | NCBI WGS metagenome assembly OJGO01 (sample SAMN05416798, study PRJEB24817) | seawater metagenome | isolation source: Sea water | place: Canada:Atlantic | collected 2013-07 | reverse complement strand
CGAAAAGCAGATCGGATAATGATACCTTAGAATTTATCTAATGTGTTGCTTTTTTTACAATAAAAAGTAAAGAAAAAGTAAAGAAATATTCGGTAGCAGTATTCTTTAAGAATTTACTAAAAGGAAGGGAGAATAGAGCACTTTATTCGAGGAAGAAGCGATAAACCATTTTGATTATTATCGCTCTTCTTCCTCGTTACTCTATTGAGGATTTATATCATTTAAAGAACTTTAGATTTGGGTATTAAGTCAATTCATTTACCGAGAAATTTCGCGTTGATAAATAATACGATCATTACCGCGGTATATACCAAATGTGGCGACAGCCCGGGGATTATCATTAAACAAACCATCAATACCTTCATCATCATAATCCCAGTCGTATTTCAACCAATCACTAATATCATAAATAACTTCTACCTGACCGGTATTAACATTGCTTGGACCCGTTGTTGGGGCCGTTAAGATGATTTTCCGTGTTTCACCCTTTGGTATTTCATCAAAAAATTTACCTGATGCATCTTCTCTGATATCAGTTTTCCCTAGACCTAAGCCCTTATCGTTCAAGGTAATATTTTTAGAGTTAAAGGTAGTGCAAGTATCTGTTTCACTTAGCAAGTAACCATTATCCGTATAATAATTAATTGAGAGCACTTGAGGTAGATCAGAGGTATCAGGTCCATAACTATTTTCAAGTTGAGCACGACCGAAGCGTATTTCAACACCAGTGGGCTCTAGGGTTAAGACACTATCAAGGGCATTACTTAGATCACCATCATTATCAAAATCACCATCGGCATCTTTCGCTGTTACATCATCAGAATCAATAACAGAAACAATTGGTAAGTTTATATCAGCAGTAAATTTTTCAGTTTCAGCATTTAGTACATGATGATAAACAAAGTTATCTGCACTTTCGTAGGTATAAGTTACTACTCCGTTCGCTTCATTATTTTTTAAACTCGCGGTAGTAACAACTTTCAAATCAGAAGTTAACGTCAATTTCGTGCCTAGTGAACCATCTTTACTTCCATCCATAATTGGGGCAAAAAGAGTATTAGTACCATCAACAATCGTATTTCGAATAATACTATCACTAACAAGCTTCATAAAATCCCCTGTATAATTCAAAGTAGTATTATCTCCGTTCACAGACATAGCTGTAATGGTAAAACTAGGGTTTAAGCTGTCCCCATAGCGAATAGCACCACCAGTACTTGGGCTTGCACTGCTCATTTGCCCGCTATAGGCAAAGGGCATTGTTCCTAGTGAAGAACCACTATCACAAATAGCAGCTAAATCCCCATCGATCTTATCAAGAATAAAATGATCTGGAATAAAGCGGCCGACATAGGGTTCGCTTCCTACAACATCATCCGCTCCTAGATAACTATTATCTGTTAAATTTGCTGTGAAACTAATGATACCCACTTCCGAATATGTCATATTATCATTAGTGGCTATACCTTGTTCAGCGTTGCTACCAGCTGAAAAGGTATCAAAAGTTATGTTAGTTAAATTCCCTAAAACACCAGCATTTGGCAAAGTATCTAAATTAGGGAGTACCATATTCGGTGATATTATTGCTGTTTCAGGCGCTTGCTCATTACCGAAGTTTTTAGTGACTTGGTTATTAGAAAGATCGGTATCACCATCAGCTTGCCACTGAACCGCTTTTAATATGGTAGAAAACTCTTCCCCTGCGGCAATAAACTTGGTTCCTCCAGCAGTTTTCGCTTCTGGGTTGCCAACGACATCAATAAAAAAACCAAAAGGTCGAACAACAAACTCATTAGATGAACCAAGCATATAATTACCACTTGGATCGCCATTTTCATCAGGAATGTTATATCGAGCATGGAGCTGAACTTTACCCGCATCAGGATAAGTGAAAATAAACTCAGCACTATTAACTGTATCATCACTAAAATCTAAATTTACTGAGCTGTATGAAAGAACTGAATTTTTGTCGAGAGTAGTTATATCATCGGTTGTAATTAAATTATTTATAGCCACTTGGCTGCCTGCACACGCAATAGGATCTACACAAGTAGCCGCCATTTCAATCGCAGTCGTATCAATAAAAGCTGCTTGACAAGCTCCTGTGTCAGAATTCTTTTCAACCGCTTGAATCTTCAATGTGTTTGATGGTTTTGCAGATATTTGTGTGGGTATAGGATTAGTTTCTAAATTTTCAAAAAATCTAAAACCTGTATCTGCAAAAACAATATCACAGAGGTTAGGATTACCACCGACACAAACTGTAGGGCTAATTGACGAAATAGATTCATTTATAACACCTAAAGTTAATGTATCTGCCGTTGTTTGACTCAAACTTACCGTTGTACTCCCAACAAAGGAGAGTGCTTCTTGTGTGACACCATCAGTTTGAAAATCTAAGGAAACTGACACATTACTCAGAGGAGAACAGACATCGTTAGTACAAGCTTTAATTGTGACAGTTTCGGGAGCGCAAGTTAAGCCACTACCATTATGCTCAATTTGATAGTGATCAATTATCGGCCCAGTACAGCTATTAGTAAAATCTTTAAAAGTACCGCCTAGCGCCAGACCACCGGCTCGCTCATTTATGTGGTTAGTATCCATATCCCTATCACCGTCTTCCACTATACTAAACCCAACATTTGTAGCTGTAATAGAGCAACGTTTAAGCCAACCACCATCTGAACCCGCCCGAGTATTTTGACTGGCAATAACGAGGGGATTGGAGTTGTAATCATCAAGTTCAACGATTCGACAAGTATTGATACCCCTGACATTATTATCGCTTCTAAAAGACTCATAAGTAATGTCATTTGTTAACTGGCCATCGAAGCCAGGCGTGATGGCGATATACCCTATGGTTTCATTGTTAGTGATAGTACCTGAGTTGGTTTCGCCTCGCTCTAAAGCCATCTGAAACGAATTGTTATTCACGTTTCTAATAGTCGTCGCTAAAAAGGGTTCTGAATAAGGGAAAGGGCCTGATAAGTGACTATTATTAGGCTCATTATTCATGGTTTGAATAGAAGCAATTATCGCGGGTGATTGAGAAAACCCTAAATCGGCAGTCGATATAGTATCCCAACCTCGACTATTACCACTAAATTCTCTGCCTTGAAATGTTTTAGTGTTCAAGCTGCTTACCCGCATTTTTGCGCCGCCATCTAAGTCATAATCTCCCTCGACTATCGCTAAAAAATCAATAGTTTGATCGGGGTTACCCTCAGGTACTGGGGACTGGCGATTTACTCGTGACTCTACTTGAGCAATATCAAAACCATTTACAGTCACATTGCGGATTCTTAGTGTTAGGCGATCAACATTACTTTCTGTCGTAGGCAAACTAAATACTACTGGAACAACCGAAAAAGGTTCATCAAAACAAACATGGGTAAATGAGGGATCATCTGCAGTATTATTTAAGGTCACTCGTCCTGCCACTAATTCAATCAAGTCACAATCTACGGCATCACGTGTTGTACCATCATAATTTTTAGCTGCTGCTTCATTTTGATAAAGAGCATTTATTGCAGTTTCAGATAATTTAATGTCATAAATTTTAAATTCATCAAGTTGGCCCTCAAAACTTTGTGAAGCATCAAAATCACCGCCTATGCTATCTTGCTCTTGGCCAATAATAACAGAGTTATCGTTTGGTACTGATAGAGCTCCATCATCATAGTTACCTGAGCAATCTTTAAAATCACCGTCAACGTACAAACAAATATCTTCATCAATTCTTGTTAAAACAAGATGATGCCACTGACCATCAGTGAGCGTTATATTATTTAAAAGCGTATCTGACTCATCTTTTAATTTGACGTAAACATTACTTGAATTAGACAAATAGATCTCTAATTCATCATCGCTACTGTTATTACCTAGCGCATGAAAAACTTCTTGCTGTGATTTGTTAACACCTGTTTTTATCCAAGTTGATATTGTAAAACCATCCAAACCATCAACAGCTTCTTTAGGCACATTTAACCAATCACTCGTATCATCATTCGACAAGTCGATCGATTTGTTTATAATCGCATCATCAATCGGACTTGGGATATTATTGGTATCCGCATTATAATTACCTGATTGATCGATAACTTCTGCAGGATCACCAGAATAACTACATTCATCAAAACGGTAATCGAGGATAGGAATGCTTGATATGGGCGGTACTAAGCCGTTATCACACATATCGTTAAAGTCAGCATTTTCAATTGCGTTTTGATCATAACTAATATTTACTGCGGGGTTAGTACTGAGACCAATTTCAGAGGCTACAGCTCCATTTATCTCTACATTACCCGTAATTCTTACTTCTCCGTAAGCATAAATAATGGCGTTAATTTCAGTTTGGCCTCCTGAAATGTCCAATGCACCGCTGATCACGATAATAAGATCTTCTGGATTACCATCTACATTGATTTTGGCATTTGTCCAAGCAACACTTCCCGAAAGGTATAATCTCGCTGAGGTTTCATTTACTGGTGTTGAATTGACAGTTATCAGTTGATCTTGTGCATTTGATTGATATTGAGAATTACCCAAAGGGATTGATTGTGGATTAGCTAAAAAACCATCGGTAGGAAAAAAAGGGGGGACATTAATAAACTCCAACCTATCATTTAATAAATCGTCATTAGTGGCACTAGGGAATATATCTAAACATGCAGCAGCCATTACGTTAGGTGTACTAAGAATCAAACAAAAGATTATAAAGAGTAAACGTAATATCATCTACAAACTCCTCGCTTCTACTTGAATACTACGGCTACTGATAACAACGGCCTTGCTGCCAGGCTCAATTGTACCAGCACCGCATTCTCCCGTACTGGTTAAACGATAGAATCTCTCATCTGTTATAGGGTGAGTTGCATACCAACTACACGAGACTTCAGCTGTACAGTCATAAAGACCATCTATATTCATCCCCGATGTGGAAAAATCATGGGTTCTAACCGATGCTGCTAAAGGTGCCAAAGGACAGGTTTCAGAACCATTTAACGGAAATAGAAGCTGTAATTCAGCTTGCATCGCTGAGTTAGCAGCCATATAAGCTCGAGTCCCGATGACTTCTTGTGAAACTGTCTCACTGCTTGTAGAAATCATACGCATTAAAATACTACCCAACAGTGTCAATATAATGATGACAAATAAAGCTAACACTAGAGAGCTACCCTGCTGCTTAGTTATGCTAGGAAAATTATACAATGCATTATTGTTAGGTAATTGTGGGAGTGGAATAGACATATTGACGTTAAGGCTACAATTCACATGATAAAAGTTAATACAAAGGTAACGCTAAGCACTTATTTTTGCAATATAAAGCATAAAAAAACCCCAATTTACGGGGCTTTGCGTTAACTTAAAATGATGATAGATTCACTGAGGTTGCACTAAGTTAGTTATGGACTTGACGTATTAATATCAACACAGAAGTAATTCGTTTAATCAAAAAATAAGGAGGTCTCTAGGGCACGTTATTTAAATGTACGTCATGATCAAAAACATAATTTTCCCCACCCCTAGTAAATTGCAAATGAAGTTGAACTACTGCATTTCTTCGTAAGGTAGGAGCCAGGTAAGTAAAAGGGGGACGACCATCATAATCTGCAACTAAATACCCGGCCATATGGTGGCGTACTCGACCAGGAATACTTGTTGCTCCATCACTGATATCTCCATTAAAACGAATGATAAACTCAGAAAAGGCACAATAACTGACTTGCTCATTTGTAATATAAAACCGCTTGGTAGGAGAGTCCTCATCAAAAACTATGTCATCGTCATTAGATATATTTATTTGCCAAGGCTCTACGCTCCTATCAACGTTTTCTATGCTAAATATTTTCCCGCTGTTAGTTGTAGCATCATCATAAATGTCTTCATGCTTCAACGGATAAATAGTGACTAAATCAGAACAACCTGCATTACATTGGTATTGGTCTCCTGCACTATCATTAAAGGGGATGACTGAAAGCACTTTACTCGCGGGCTCAGGAGCAACAGGAATATCTAGATATACACCACTAGCTTCGATTGGAGTAAATTGAACACAATCAAAGGAGGACCCCAACGAAATAACACGAATACTATTGGGCACCGCATCTCTTAATTCACGATTTAAACGTTCAATTACGAATCGTGCATTTCCTATAATTTCATCTCGATTACTCGAATTTAAGTAGGTTTGCGTTGATAACGTAATGAATCCACTAATGCCTACAGCCATAATACCTAAAATAATAATGACCAGCACTAATTCTATTAAGGTAAAGCCTTGAATACCATTCCGATTTTTTCTTTGGTTTTCAGTTCGATGTTGAGAGTGCGAAATAGCCATTAATAATTAGCCTTATGACTGGTAAACTCTATCGCTGTGCCAAGGGGAGTAGTTACTCTTACAGTAATACGTTTAGCAAGGGTATTGTCAGCCAAACCTAATTCAACACCTGCATAACTGACGGTCACAAGTATATCGAACTGTGCATAACCACCATCGAGCAAATCATCAGTCGAATTAACTAGTGCTCTGAAGCCATTAAAGTCATCAACATCATCATATAAATTGCGATTGGTTTCACCAGTTTCAGGCCCGAGAGTTGTAGTGCAATCATTATCACCACCAGCTGGCTCACCACATCGCACTCTGCCACCGCTCATATCAGAATTATCATCAAATGCACGACTAGTAATATCATTCATCAAACTCTGCGCAAGTTCCGAGGCTTTAATTTGTAGGATATTATCTGCACTTTTTTCTTCCGCTGGCGCAATTAAGGTAGTTACAATGGATAGTGAGAGTGATAACACGACAATACCAACAATCAATTCAATTAAAGTGAAACCTTGTTGGTTTTTAAATGGGTAATTAAGGGTGGATGAAATCAAAAACATTAATGTACCCCTCATCTTCTATATATATATTTAGTGTTTGCACTGAACTGGTGACGTTAATTTCACAGCCACCAGCACAAGCTTCAATGGGTCGTCCCATCCAATCAAAGCCAACTCTCGTAGGGAAAGGAAGTGTTACGCCATCTTTAACGACCGTAAAAGTAATTTGATAACGGCTATCAACTAAATGCCCGGTAGCATCAGGAACCCAATCTTCGATGGGATTAGGTGTAGGGAAAGTAGTATTAGTACAATTAGTCCTGTCAGGCACACCATAACGAGTGTAATCAGCATGTCCTTCAAAAACAATTTGATGGCAATAGCCATCTGCAGCATTGGTTTGCTGCATTGCACGTTGTTGCGTTAGCCGTAGGGCTGAAATGAGTTGCGCTCTGTGCGTATGGGCTTCATAACTGGCAGTGCCACCAAATCTTGGTGCAACTGACACAGCTAAAATCGAAATGAGTAGGATTACAGTTACCAACTCCACCAAGGTAAACCCTTGACCAATTAATTTATAACTGTATTTTGAAGGCATGCAAGCTCCTTAAACAAAACAGGAGAGCATTGCTCTCCTGTTTCAGTGTAGCCAATAAACTAGTCTGACTAAGGTTTATGGCACTTGACAGTCTACAGAACCAGTAACCGGCACACCACCTATAGCAGTAGGTGTATAATAATATGTAAAACAGTTAGCCGTCGCAGTTGGTATAGTAGCCGCAGTTAGAGGAGCAACTAAAACTGGTTCTGGATCAATCGTACGATAAATAATAACTACCTCATTGACACTATCGTCTAAAGTTACAGTGGTGAAATCAGCGTCATCAATATCAAGTAATGGCGTCCAATCAGCTGCAACATCCGTCGGGTAACCAAAGTTAACATTTGCAGTGTTTCCTGCACCATCAATAATTACCGTTGGCGCATCAGCAACAGCAACATTATTATTACCTGCAATTAAAGATTTACTGTAGATTAATGCACTAGCGCTATTTACTGCAGCTCTAACACCATCGATTGTTGCTGTTCTAGCATCATCTTGTATGTTGATAAATCTAGGTGCGGCAGTTACCGCTAAAATACCTAAAATTACAATGACTACGACCAATTCAATTAAGGTAAAACCTTTTTGACTTGCTTTTACATTCATACTACTTCTCATGTTTCTTCCTCAATTTACGAACAAAATTAATTTAAGTTGGGTTAAATTCTTAACCATTTCAATATCGTGCTAGGTGTACTCACCAATAAACGTTATCAGTGTTTACGATTTATCATTAATATAAATAATTACCGAGCTATTAGCAGGTTGGTAACTAAAGCTATTACCTACCTCGGTTAATGGTGATGGAACAATATAATTGCCATCACTGTTTCGAGCCAACGTTTCTTTTAAATGGTAGTGGCATAAGGTATTTGCACCACTCCCCGTTACATTGGCCAAGTATCTAAAACTACCATCAGCATTGATCTCGCTGACACTGCTGGCAATAAGAGGAGGCTGCTGTAATAAACTATTCCATACAGAGATACAGTCAGCTATAGCCATGGTTTTTGAATTTATTCCTGCAGTACTATCAGTCCCAACAATATAACCAGGGCTAATTGTCGGCGATGTGGCTCTGTCTTCACTGGTTAAATAGACAACAGTACCATCATAATTAACCATATTTACATCATTAGTATCTTTCGGACGCGCTTCAACTTCCCACTGAGAGCGTGCTAATGAAACACCGGTAGCAAAACCGCCTGCCATGCCTTCTATATTTGCCTGCTTAGCTTGTTCAGTTAGATCGACAAATTTAGGTATAGCGGTAGCGGCTAAAAAACCCAATATAACGACAACAATTACCAATTCAATTAAAGTAAAACCCGTTTGATTCGACACCCGAGTATTTGGGGACGTTCTGCTAAGAGAAATGTTTTTGCTCATTGAGAAAACCTTTTTATATCAGTTGTTGCTTAGCGCTTATGTATTATAAAAAATCTATAAACACTAGCCTCAAATTATATAGTAATCTAACCTGAATACTTAATATTAACATTATGGACACTTACACGCCATTTTTCAATATTAAATAAATGTAATTACTTGTAGTTATTAAATAAATCATAAAATATTAGTTATCGATTCATTTATTCGAAATTAATCAACCAGCTTTACTTTCCCTGTATCACTACGATAATCAAAGTATTGCCCATTAGCAATACTATACCGACATAACCGACCGATTTTATTAGCATTATTCTGTATTTCGATTGCTATTACTTTAGACTTGACCACTTGTAATGGCATTGCTAATACTTGCTGCCAAATTTTTTGACAAGCTAAACTAGCATGTTCATTATCTACCCAGCCCTTTTTATTAACATCAATTATTGCCTTTTCACTGCTGTTTAATCGATTTAAAACAACGACATTAGGTTGCTTATCCATCAGCCACTGCCCGTGCACCACATTAACTTTGGTCGTAAAGTTTTGTGATAAGTTATTAAATGCGGTATTAGTCACCTTTGTTTGTTGACTAAAAAAAACATCTATTAACAGCGTCATCATAATAACCACTATCACAATCACAATGACAAACTCAAAAATTGAGCGCTGTTTTTTATCTGTATAGTTAGGCGTTTTCTCCATGAGTTTTACAGCTAACCTTGCATAGCCGAAGCCATATCCCACATAGGGGTAAAAATACCTAGCGCTAGCACTAGCACCATGGCAGCTACCACGACTAAAAGTAGCGGCTCAATTCTCGCCGTTAACGTTGCCAAGTCATAATCAACTTCTCGTTCATAATAATCCCCCACCTCGGTGAGCAATTCATCAACTCGACCCGTTTCTTCCCCTACAGCCACCATTTGCAATACTAGAGGTGTGAATAAGGCACTAGCAATGGCGGAACGTAATAAACTTTCCCCACTTTCGATACCTTGTCGCATGGCAGAGATCTTTTCCTGCATGTAACTATTATCAACAGCCTCAGCTACCAATGTTAGTCCTGTGGTCATGGGTACACCCGCCTTTAACACGATGGCAAAACTATGAGAAAAGCGCGCTAATATTGAACGTTCGATAATACTACCTATTATTGGTATTTTTATTTTGCGTCTATCCCACTGATATCGACCTTTCTTTGTTTTTAGTGACTCTCGAATCATGAATATAATTACAAAAACCCCAAGTAACATATAGTGCCAATAATTTATAAATAAATTAGAGCTAGCAATAATAAAACGTGTAGCTAGCGGTAATTCAGCCCCTAAACGAGTAAACATATCTGCAAAGGTTGGAATCACAAAAATATTTAAAATAACCATGGCCGCTGAAATAGCGATAAGTACCATACTAGGATAACGAAGAGCCGCTTTAATCCGTTTGCGCGTGTCTAATTCACGTTCTAGATAAGTGGTTAACTTTAAGAAAGCTTGATCTAACTGACCGGTATTTTCCCCCACATGTACTAGAGAGATAAAAAGATGGTCAAATATTTTAGGGTGGCTATTTAATGCTGAAGAAAAGGTATAACCTCCTTCAAGCTGTTTTCCGATATCCGTTAATGCATTTTTTAACGCAGTTGAATTCGCTGATTCAACCATGCCATTAATTGCTCTCAAAATAGGCACACCTGAACGCATTAATGCATACATTTGTCGACAAAAAACGATTAGTTCTTCTAGCGACACTTTGCCATTATTAAATAACTCAAAAACATCAGTACTAGCCGTGTTATTAGCTGTTTTTGCTTCGCTAATAGAAATAGGAGTAATACCTTTTTTAAATAATTTTTCTGCGGCAATATTCACATTAGCTGCATCAATGCTGTCTTTTACTTGGCTACCGCCAGCATTTCGCCCTGTATAATTAAATGATGCCA
>OJGO01000646.1_pt1 | contig 10777 bp, 6 predicted proteins | sample 1594871 | NCBI WGS metagenome assembly OJGO01 (sample SAMN05416798, study PRJEB24817) | seawater metagenome | isolation source: Sea water | place: Canada:Atlantic | collected 2013-07 | reverse complement strand
TAAGGCCCCTCCGTGACGTGAAGTAGGTCAACTACGTCGTGGAATGAACGCTTACACTGCAACAACGCCACAGCCTGCTGCCAGTGCGCAGCAGGGGGCGGGTCAATCCAGTCCAGCTGATCCGGCGACCGCGCGCCCCATTGCGCCAGTTCCAGCACCAGGGGTGCCAGGTCCGCTTCCTGTATTTCCGGCGGGGTGAACTCGGCCAGACCAAACTGGGCGGACTCGCTCCACAGCCGGTAACAGGCGCCAGGCTCAATACGCCCGGCCCGTCCCTTGCGCTGCTCCGCAGACGCTTTTGACACCCAGCCCGTCACCAGCCGTGTCATACCGCTGTTGGCATCAAACACCGCCCGGCGTTGTTGACCGCTGTCGATGACGACGCGCACGCCTTCAATGGTGAGACTGGATTCGGCAATAGCCGTGGCCAGAACCACTTTGCGGTAACCTTCGGGCGCCGGCGCGATGGCCCGGTCCTGCTCCTCGCTTTTCAGGTTGCCGTACAACGGTGCCACGATCACATCGTTGCCTGTCTGGTTCTGAAGCTGACGCTCAACCCGACGAATCTCGCCCGCACCGGGAAGAAACACCAGCAACGACCCACTCTGATCCGCCAGTGCCTCATGAATAACGGACACCACCTGTTGCTCGATCCGGCCATTACGCGGAATGGGGCGATACGCCACCTCCACAGGGAACGCCCGGCCGTCACTACTCAGCACCGGCACATCACCCAGCAACCGGGCGATGGGTGCGGTATCCAACGTGGCGGACATGACGATGATCCGCAGGTCCTCCCTCAAGGCCTGTCGGGCTTCCCGCACCAACGCCAGCCCAAGATCAGCCTGCAATGACCGTTCGTGGTTTTTGCTTCTTGCTCTTCTTTGTCAATTATGGTTAACTTACTGTTCTGCATGCTTTTTTTACATTATTTTGGGGTTTCATCAAAATGACACCTGTCACGCAAATTGCAGCTCTTAAAAGCTATCCGTTCAAGAGACTGGATAAGAGCGTCGTTGCCGCACTGCGGAAGCATGCTGATATCGAAGTCCAAGGAACCATAGCTCGACGCGCAAACACCCTGATACGTCTTTTCGAATGTTTCTGTGACATCACTAACACCGACATTTCATATACCTATCTATCGTCGAGTAGTTTCATCAAGATCGTAGAGGAGTTCATTGGAGCGCTAAGTTCTGGAGAGCTCGTAGATTTACCACGCCAAAACACATATCAACTGATCAGAGTTCTTGCGCTAACCCTAGAATCACTAAAATCTGACATTCCGTCCCTACTCGTTCATAAATGGAGCCCAGATCTGCCTGATAGGTTTTCCCATAGATGGGAAGCAAAAAAGAGATTCTTAGATACAGAAGCATGCCTGTACTGGTCAGGCTGGATGGCCACAAGCAGGGAGAGCAAAGACATACATCTACGAATCCCATTACTATGGAATAGTCATGGTAAAGATTTTGCGTGCATGGTTTTTGATGCATACAAGCGTCATTTTGAAAAGCAGGCAAGACCATTGCTAACAATCCCAAACACCTTTATCTCTTATCTTGCGGAAGATCCAACAAAATGGCCCGCTGAGACATTCCTTGATCCTTTACGAATTGAGGATTTTTTCAAAGAGTTCATGCGGGACCATTTTTTTGACTGCCACAAGCGAGGCTTAAACATCAACTCTAAACTGAAAGAGTGGGGAACATTTATAAATAACATTCACCAGGCTTTTATTGATACTGGTCTCTGGGCAGCACCCTTTTCCCTTTCTTTACCAAAACCCTATATAAGACCAGGAGTATCTGGTGCGAAAACTCATGTCAAAATAAGCGAAGACGGAGCCCAGGTTCAAACCAAGCTGATCACAGAAGTCCCGCTCCAGTACACAGATGAGCAAGCAATTGAGTTACTGTTCAACGATGTCAGAAAAGATGTCTCTATAGTACACGCATGGGCTGAGTATTTTACTAGGGATCTGTATCAACGATCTGTTAGGCGGCTAGAACTCGCAAAAGACGGGGTCTGCCAAACTGGCAAAAATAGTGAGAGGTCTCTCAATGAGATTGGCCTAAATAATCTTTGCGCTACATTTGAGAGCATCGATTACTGTGACCTAGTGGACCAGAAAAATACGCAAGTAAAACTTTTTGGCTTTGAACAAAAATACACGCTTGCGCAACTACTTGGTCTTCCTACGGTAAACACACTTTATCCTTTTATGCTCCTTCTAGCTTATGAGCACCCAGAAATTACTCCAACTTTTCTTACACAATTTACCCTTTATGACAAAGCGGGAAGACTAGTTGGATTTACTAAATCTGGCGAGGGCTATCAGCTTATGGGCTACAAACGACGAAGAGGAAAGCATTTAGCACAACAAAAGATTCAACTTACAAATAAGGCAACGAACCTCGTTAAGCAAATAATAGAGATAACAGCTCCCTTAAGATCATACTGCAGAAAGATAGATGACGACAATTGGCGATATTTGTTCCTTACTTGTGGTAGAGGATTTGGCAAACCGCGGATTGCAAAAGTGCCATCATGGTCAACAAGTACAATTTCAAGTCAACGCAGTGTCAGGTCTGCAAAGGATAAATTTATTGATGTATTGAAGGAATTTGATAAACCTCATGCCGAAGAAGATGCCATTCGCTTTATGAGGAGAGTATCACTGAGCACGTTACGTGCATCAAGAGCAGTGGAGATTTATCTAGAGACCCAAAGTGTAGACGCGATGGCTAAGGCGCTTGGTCATAAAAATTACAGTACAGCCCTTTTGTCCAATTACCTACCTGAACCTATATTGGCGTTTTTCCAGACCAGATGGATTCGCATCTTCCAAAAAGCGTTTATCTGTGAGGCGATGAAGTCCAGTCCCCACCTATTACGGGCCGCTAGCTTTGAAACGATGGAAGATTTGCATCAATTCCTCTCTAACCACAGATTGAGAGATATACCCAGACACCTTTCGAATCCGTCAAATGAGAGTTCGCAGGTTGATAGCAACGACGGACATGTCCTGATAAGCATCGATGCAGGCATTTTGACTGCTCTTCTTTCCTTGGAAAAGGCAGTCGAATTATCTCCAACTCCCAAGCAAGTCAATGGACTTGCAAGGTACTGGAGCCAAGTTTCGCAGCTTATCTCAAACGAGATCAACAAGGGGGCGGATCCGCTACTACAAGAGCATCTTGATACAGCCCGATTACACGCCGATCCCAACCGAATGATGAGGATGATCCATGCAGCTCCCAGCTGAGTTATTATTTCTCAAAGATGTCTTACAAGCTCCTAAGCTCAAATACAGCAAAGCGGATTGGCTTCTGAGTGATTTCCAGGAACCTATCTGGCTTTATAATTTCAATTACAAGAAAAATAAAAAACTAAATTGGGGTGTGAAGCTTGATGATGGGTCAAATTTATTGTCACCGCAACATGCTGATCTACTGCAAGGCTTTAAGCATTGGTTGATTATCGCGACCTCTGCTAAGAGGGGAACTGGCAGCCTTACCAATGCCGTAAAAACACAGGCGTCGGCGTTTAATCAAGTAATCCGATTTATCGACTATTTTCTACACAACTCCTCAGCCTACCATCTATCGAAAACTGGCCTGGCTGCAATAACAGGTGATGATCTAAAGCTCATACTGGATAAGATAGCCGCCAATGCCATTACGAATGAGTCGCTATTCAACTGGTCAGAAAACTTATCTGAATACTTGATAAAATTGGCTAACTCAATCGATCAAAGTCGGCTTTACGATTTATTAAATGACAATCCCAGTCTTAAAATTATAACACCTGAACAAGAAGATGAGGGGTTGCTTGATATTGGCCTTTCAGATGTACCGATTGTTCGGGCTGCAATTATGCACCATGGATTATATGAATCTAGGTCGCGCGGGCTGGTTCCTAACTCGATCGTGTTATCTAAGGAAATATACAAGAACACAGTTAGACTGAAGTCCGAAGCGAAACATGGCTTCAAGATTCTTGAAGTACCTCGTGAGGTTTCTGGCCAAAGGGAATTCAGCATGGCTCCTTGCTCGACCAGAGAAGAAAAGCCAGAGATGAGTACCACACATTTTCGCTACTTCAAAGAAAATCTCTATTCTCTAGGCGAGCTTCACGCACTAGACATTCCTGCTCCACCCGTGGACAGTCTTATTGAAATATACAATTACCAGCCAAGTGTTAATAAACTTGGAAGATACCGAACCCTTCCATCTGATCTGGTTTTTTTGGCAGTCAGGAATGCCATTGAGTTCCACATTGAATATGGCGACGAAATACTCGATAGTTACTTGAGTGTGGCCCGATATTGCATTCAATCTGGCAGGACCGCCACCCGGCTTGAGCATGAAACAATAGTCGAGCTAGTGACCCCGAGCCTCAGAGAATTAGGCGTGAAGAGACTTGGCCTAACTACTAGGTCCCCGGGCACCCAGCCAACTGACTCCAGGCGATTAGCCCAAGAAGAGCACTTCAACGCCTTGAGATCGAATCAAGGCTTGGTCGAGCTTGTTGCCGTCTATTATGGTGCTGTTCAAACTGTCGTTGGCGCTTTGATGGCGAGGCGCCAAGGGGAATTATGCGATCTCATTGCTGGTAATTGCCTCGATGAATCAAAAGAATGGCTCCTTTTTCAAAACAGAAAAAGCACTAGTGGGGTATTTGGTCTTCGGCAAACCGAAGCTCGCCCCATAGAACCTATCGCCGTTGAAATGATCGAGACAATAGAAAAATTTCAATCAAAGCTTATAAACTTGGGCGCCCTAGAGAAACACACCAACCTATTTTCTGTTCCTCCGATGTCTGGTGAAATACGCTTGTCGTACTCTGGGCAATGTACGCATCATCGTAATTTCGATGCCTTTTGTGACTATTTTGAAACGCCGCTAAATGCCGAAGGTCAGCGATATTATATTAGGCAACATCAGTTGCGTCGTTTCTTCTCTATGCTCTTCTTCTATTCGTCAAGTTTTGGAGGGCTCGAAACTCTCCAATGGATGCTGGGGCATACAGATAGAAAGCACGTTTGGCATTACATTACTGAAACTACCGATGGTCCCGTTCTGAGAGGCGCCAAAGCCCAATATATCACAGAATACTTAACTCATAATGGGGACGACAATTACGAAGAACTTTCATGCTTAATAAAAGCTAAGTTTGGTACTGATGATTTTCACTTAGTTGATTCTCACGAGCTTGAAGATTATATCCGATCACTCCTGGAAGATGGTGAAATAGAAATTGAACCTGAATTTTTTGAAGATGAAAATGGCGAGCAGATGCGCGTCATTGTCAAGATATTGGATGTAGAATAGTTATGGCATACAACTCACGCGTGCAAAAGTCTATCGACGGCGTAATAGCCCTGAAAGATTTTCTAAATGACGTTTCGGAATATCCCGGCACCTACGCTGATAACAAAGATCTACTGTCTGACCTTAAAGATCAGAGGAGAACCGCTAGTTTAGACATAGAGTTCTTTGTCGACAGCAAGTCTCGACGAACGTCACCAATGAGTATTAATACTTTAAAAAAGTATTCAAACGAACTTTTTGACAGCGGCTTTGATTTTATTGACAAGTTAAGGATTAATGCGCTCGACGCTATCAACCATTATTTGGAAAAGGAAAAGGCTCCCAACAAAAGAACAAAGGCAGGGTTACAGAAAAAGGTCTCTGAACTAGAGCACTTATTAGAGGAGCATCGAAAAGTTAACCTTATTCTTTTACAGGGTGTAGCTAACGCACTGCAATCCTTTAAAAATATTATGTCAACATCAAAAATCGAAGCAAAGGACAAGCTTTGTTCTGACTCTGCCGAGAGACTTAGAGCAATTATTTCTATAAATCCTGCACCCTATAATTGTGGAGATGATAACGTGGTCAATATCAATCCTTTCAGAGATCATCTAAGATGAGACTCAAAGACAGAAGGCAATTGATCACATTAATTCCTAAACTGGATTTATTCAGCCATTATTCACTTCGCAATTTGGTTACTAAGAACAGAGACAATTTACCTTTTATTTCTTGGCCTGACGGCAGCCCCTGTCTAATCGGCAATCTCTACATTATGGCCGTCTCTGATCGCGCAGGAAGAGGAGGTCAAAGCCTTTCCAGACGAGACGCGAGTGGAGGTACTGTTGGCGGTATCGCACGTGACGTATCCCAACTTATCCGTTATTGCTTCAACAAAAATATAGATATAACCGACGTCAATGACGACATTTTTTCAGGCTTCATATCGGCCCTGCGTACTGAGGTAAGCATCGACAAACCAACAATAAAAGTACGGAGTGAGAATAAGACAAATGAAATAGCACGCCGTACCTTGGATTTCCTATCATATGTAGGAAATTTCTACGGCATCAAAGATTTTGTTTCACCTGAGGGTATTATTCGTGGTGAGAAACGCTTTTCTGAGGTTAAATACAATGACAAAAATGGTAGGCGAAAAACCAAGCATCAAGAAACATGGATACATACTTCAATTTCTGGGGGGGAGCCTTTGCGTTCCCGTGACCCCATCGACCCAAATGTTGTCCTGAAGTTACGTGAAGCCAATAAAGAAACCAGCGACCGTTTTATACAGCGACGAAGAACCTGCCTCATGGATCTTCTGGAAAATACCGGCGCTAGACGGGGAGAGCTCGCAAGACTGAGAGTGTCAGACATAATGGCGGCGGCGAAGATGGAGGACCCGATGCTTCGCTTGGACACTCTGAAAGGCGAAGATGGAGATGAAAGAACCGTACCAGTGAGCAAAGGTCTTCTAAATACTCTCAAGCAACATATAAGGATCCACCGCAATCCTGTCGTTAAGAAATTTATTGGCCTTAATTATGATCATGGTTATTTTTTTATATCAGGCACAACTGGTCGCGCTTTGAAAAGTGGCACTTTAGGCACAGAGATATATAAGCTTAGGCAAGCGGCTGGTGTATCGGAAGCTGCGTGTGCCCATATGTTTCGACATGCGTTTTGCACAAACCTTTTTGTCCTACTCATTCAGCGCCACCAATTCAATGAACCAGAGCAGTTCAAAGCGTTGCTTAATACTGAAACATTCAAGGCTGAGGTGGCGCAATGGACTGGCCACAAAAATATCGATACGTTAGACACCTACATCCACTTGGCCTTCCAGCGACTTGTAGACTATTCAGAAACAATTTCCTCTGCACAAATGATTTTGACTCTCGACTATTACACAAAACAGGAGGAGGCGCTTCTAGCCAATTTAACGAAAGGAGAGTTGTCGGTCGACCAATATCGAGAAGAATTGACTATACTTCACGCTCTGAGAAAGGAGGATATGAGAATAGCAGAGAAGCGGGGATCATCAATGTAACCTTGACCGCCTTCGCCAGCTTGATAATAAAAAATGACCGGTGAACAGCGCAAATAGCAGTAAGGCGGACGATCGACGCCGGACAACAAACCGCCACTCATCGCTGTGGCAGATGGTGCTGCGGAGATTCAGCTATATTCCTCAAGTGCTTCTCCTTGAGCTATTCTTATTTTTGGTTGAGGTACAAACATGCCCTACCATCAAGCCCTTCCTTTACTGACTGCCACTCTGGCATAAACCGATTCAGTAGCCCATAGAAACGAGGGCTGTGGTTGTGTTCTACCAGATGACACATCTCGTGCAGCAGCACATAGTCGATAGCTCCGGTGGGGGCTTTAATCAAGTGCGGGTTCAGTAGGATGGCTCCCTCCGGTGAGCAGCTCCCCCACTGGGTCTGCATCTCCATGATGCGCCAGGCCGGTGCTGTTGTTGTCCAGGGCAGACTCTCAACCATCAGATCGAGCCGTCGTTGGAACACATCCAGGGCGCGATCCCGGTACCACTGGCGCACAGCTTTCTGAATCCGATCCGGTGTCAGGTCTTTGCCTTGCACACGCAGCTGGCCGCCGATCAGCTTGCAGGTGACTTTGCGCTGATCTGAAGCCTGGATAACTTTCAGGACGTACCGCCGGCCCAGGTACAGAACACTCTCGCCGCTTACCCATTGTCGCGGTCGGACATCCCGGTTGCGCTCGGCGATGTCGTCCAGATGTTTGAGTATCCAGCGTGCCCGACGCTGGACGGCGGATTTGATGGCCGGCAGTTGGGCCGACTCCGGAGCATCGACCTGCACCATGCCATTGGGATGCACATGAACCCTTATGGTGGCTTTTTTATGTTCCGGCACATAGCACAGGTGGTACCGGAACTCCCGGTCGCCGTACCGGGCCACGTACTCCAACGGTTGTTCGTCCTGATGGGACTCTACGGAGGTCATCACCGGGCCGCTCCGTTACGGAGAATCTGCACCACCTCATCGAGCATGGCCTTGGCCCTATCCAGTCCGATCAGCCCGAACAACCGGGGCAGCAGGTTTTTCCGGACATCCTGCTCAATGCCCACGGGGTTCAGGGAGTTCTCGGCCACGGCCCGGTTCACCACCTGGTCGATCTCGAAGGCCTCCTGAATAAGCTGCTCACCCTTTTCGGCTTCCAGCGGGGCGAAGTCCTCCCCAAGCACCAGCTTGAACGCGCCATAGTAGGCCTGAGCGTGCTTGTTGCCCTCGAACCGGTCTACCGGAAGGCCAGGCACTTCACGGTCTTCCACCATCGCTTCCAGGTCGCTGAACAGCTTGAACTGGGCCTTGTAGTCGAACATGGACTCCGCTTTCTCGATGGCTTCCTTCAGCATGGCGGAGAACACCTTCTTGGCGTAGGGATCGTCGCCGAGCTTTTCCTCAATGGTCTTCTTGGTGCGGGTTTTGATTTTGTCGGTTTCGTTTTTGGTCTTTTCCTCTGACCAGTCCTCCGGCTTGTCCTCCACGTAGGCAATCAGAGCCGGTTCTTCACCGGGAGTGACACTCACGCCGATCACGTATCGATCGATTAGATCCCGAATCTGGCCTTCGTACTCGGAGTAGTCCACGGTTTCCTGAGCATCCAGACGGATGACCTTGCGCAGATCGGAGAACCACTTGAGATCGGACTTGTACCGGCGAATGTCGGTTTCGGTGAAGGCCTTGTCCTCGAAGAAGCTCTGGGTGGAGAGAGCTGTCTTCAGGCACATGCCGAACTCGGTGAGGGCTTCGTAGAAATCCTCCCGCAGAGCTTGTCGGGTATCGACTTCCACGCCGTCTTCGTCCCTCTCATACTTCGGCATGAAGATCTGCCGGTATTGCTCCTGATCCAGCACGTTGCGCACCTCACCGAAGAAGCTCCAGAGCTTGTCGTGAAGGGATGGGAGTTTCTTGTATTCGGTGTCCACGTTGGCATACAGGCCTTCGATGTCCTCGATGGCAAACCCGCCCTGGGTCTGATCCTCATAGTTCTGATAGTCGCTGATAGCCGTATCCAGTTCCTTGAGAATGCCCCGGTAGTCGATCAGATAGCCGAAGGGCTTCTGGGGGTGGAGCCGGTTCACACGGGCGATCGCCTGGATCAGGTTGTGGCCCTTGAGCTGCTTGTCGATGTAGAGCACCGCGTTGCGTGGTTCATCGAAGCCGGTCAGGAGTTTGTCCACGACAATCAGGATATCCGGCGGCCCATCGGTGCCGAAGTCCTCGATGATGTGTTTCTCGTAGTCCTGAGCATCCCCAGTGACGTTTTTTTTCCACCACTCCTGCACCAGCGGAAGATTGGATTCGTCCGCGTCGGTATGACCTTCGCGGGTGTCCGGTGGTGAGATCACGATGGCACTGGTGACCTGGCCCCAGCTGTCGAGGTGCTGCTTGTAGCGGATCGCGCTCAGTTTGCTGTCGGTGGCCAGCTGGCCTTTGAGTTTCAGTCCGGCTTTCTTGAAGTTTTCGCTGAAATGCACGCCGATATCGAAGGCGTTGAGCTTGATTCGATCCTGGGCCGTGTAGATCTGGCCCTGCTTGGCGTACTTGCGCTTGAGATCGGCCTTCTGGTCGTCCGACAAGGACGCGGTGACTTTTTCGAACCAGGTATCGACAGCTTGCTGGTTCACATCCAGAAGCGGTTTGCGCTCCTCATACAGCAGTGGCGTGATGGTGCCGTCTTCGACCGCCCGCTTCATGGTGTAGGCGTGGATGATGGCCCCAAACTTCTCGGCGGTTTCGCTTTTCTCGTTCTTCAGCAGCGGGGTGCCGGTGAAGGCGATAAGCGAGGCGTTCGGCAGGGCCTGGCGCATCCGTTGATGGTTCTCACCGCCCTGGCTACGGTGTCCTTCGTCGACAATGACGATGATGTTGTTGGACGGATTGTAGCACTCCGGCTGCTTGGCGGCCGAGGCGAACTTGTTGATAATGGTGAAGATGATCCGTTCATTGCCCTGGCCGATGCGCTTGGCCAGATCCTTACCGGAGCGGGTCTTGGCCAGCGAGTCGCCGCTTTTCTTTCCGGCGATGTCGGAGCCAAAAGCCCCGCCGGTAAGGAAGGTCTTCGAGAGCTGCTTCTCCAGATCCACCCGGTCGGTGACCACGATGATCCGGCAGTTCTTCTGGGCGTCACTGAGGAGCAGGGCCCGGCACAGATAGACCATGGTGAAGGACTTGCCGGAGCCGGTGGTGTGCCAGAGCACGCCGCCTTTGCGCTCGCCGCTGGGTTTGAAGTCGGAGATGCGCTCCAGAAGCGCCTTGATCCCGAAAGCCTGCGGGTACCGGGCCGCGATTTTCCCGACCTTTCGATCGAACAGGATGAAGAACCGCAGAAACTCCAGAAACCGGTACCGGTCGAGCAGGCCAACCAGAAGCCGATCCTGTTCGGCTGTCTCTTATACACATCTCCGAGCC